>ERZ1673742.1308-NODE-1308-length-23455-cov-5.179231_pt1 | contig 23455 bp, 17 predicted proteins | sample MGYA00580208_ERZ1673742 | MGnify/ENA primary metagenome ERZ1673742 (study PRJEB41218, sample SAMN15661774) | gut metagenome | host: Homo sapiens | place: Canada: London | collected 2015-08-20/2019-03-30 | study: EMG produced TPA metagenomics assembly of...
TCCCGGTAGAATGATTGGTGATATAGCGTACCGGATCAATCGCTTCCTGCGTCGCGCCCGCTGTCACGAGCACTTTCTTTCCTGTCATGTCTTTCTCAAACTGGATTTCACGCAATATATATTCCAAAAGAACCTCTTCGGAAGGAAGTTTTCCTTTGCCTTCCACACGGCATGCAAGCATACCGGATGCCGGCTCAATCACTTCCATGCCAAATTCCTTTAATTTCTTTAAATTTGCCTGTACGACCGGAGTTTCGTACATATTGGTATTCATCGCCGGTGCCACGATTTTCTTGCATTTGCAGGCAAGAATCGTCGTCGTAAGCATATCGTCTGCAATTCCTGCTGCCATTTTTCCGATAACATCGGCAGATGCCGGTGCCACAAGAACCACATCGGCTTTTTCGCCGAGTGCCACATGCTCGATATTGTAATTGAAATTGCGGTCAAATGTATCCACGAGACATTTGTGCGCCGTCAGCGTCTCAAATGTGATCGGATTAATAATATTGGTCGCATTTTTTGTCATAATTACATGCACATCACAGTGTAGTTTTGTCAGCATGCTGGTAAGATTTGCTATTTTGTAAGCAGCGATACTTCCGGTCACGCCAAGAACCACCGTTTTTCCTTTTAACATAACGGCCTCCTGTCTACATCAATTGTCCGTGTTTTTCATACGTCGAAATCTGTTTGATCTTATTGTCGTCATCCACAAAAACGACTTTCGGCTTGTGCGTCTTTGCTTCTTCCGGAGTCATATCCGCGTATGCCATCAAAATGATATGGTCGCCGACCTGCACCATGCGCGCTGCTGCCCCATTGAGGCAGATCATGCCGGAGTTTTCTTCGCCTGCGATCGTGTACGTCTCAAAACGGCTTCCATTTTCCACGTCGACAATCTGTACTTTTTCATATTCCAAAATACCGGCAGCCTCCATCAAAACGGGATCTACCGTAATACTTCCTACATAATTTAATTCTGCCTGTACTACTGTTGCACGATGAATTTTCCCTTTCAACATCGAAATATTCATAATACTGTATCCTTCTTTCTCTTCAACTCAACGTTACTGTACTGCCACCTCACGGTGTTCTACTGATGTAGAGAACACAATCAGTGTCTTTGTTCTCCCATACACCTGCAGTTCTCCGATAAACTGGTCGAGTTCGTCGGTGCTTTTAAATTGAACTTCTAAAAGCATCGAATAATCGCCTGTCACACAATTGCACTCGATCACATTCGGCCAATTTTCGATATAAGGATAAAACTCCTTTTTATCTTTCGGCGCAACTTCAAGATTAATGAATGCTTTAATGTGATATCCCAGCAGTTCCGGATTCAGGCTGGCATGAAATCCGGTGATATAATTCTGCTTCACGAGGTGATTGATCCTCGCAGACACAGCAGGTGCGGTCAGGAAAACTTCCTGCGCAATATCCTTTACAGGTGTTCTAGCATCTTTTTGTAAAATTGTCAATATCTTTTTATCAATTGTATCTAATTGATCGTTTTTCATATCTGACGCCCTCTTCTATTTCTGGTAACAGAGTCGTTACATTCCTCAGTTTTTATTCACTGCCTTAGTATAACATAATTTTCTCATTTCGTCCATAGCCACTTTATTAAATAAATCAAAACTCTTCTTTAACTTCGTTTAATAATGTTTTTTATTTAATAATTTATAGTTATTAGTTCTTGTTCTCCCAGTATTGACTTTTCCCTTTACTTATACTATGATGTCACTTGTTCAAATCGCTATTTGCGAAACCTTTATAATAATATCAAATAAAAAAGTAACTATTCAGGACAAAGTGTAGAAAACAATGGCTCGCCGTGCTTGCACGCAAGAGACATTGTTTTTTCACTTTGACCGAATAGGGCTCCCCTCCCACAGATGAGCATTTTTAGCCGACAGGCGAAAAAGAACACGAAGTGTTCAAATGCGAATGTGGGAGAGGAGCACTGAATAGTTACTTAAAAAGAGATTCCGTTTTCGGAATCTCTTTTTTCGGGGCAGGAATCCTTCCCCTTTATATATGCACTCTTTCTTCTACCAGATCATACAATTCGATCTCTTCGTCGCATTCCTGCGGCATCTGCGCAAATGCATAACGAATTTTGACCGGCTCTCTTCTATGACGGTTTTTGTTATGTATGATGGCTTCTATATTTTTCAGGCACTCTTCTACCTGAACAGTTTTAACATATTTAAGAACAACCATAAATTCCCTGTCATTGAGACGATAACATTTTCCACGAGATCCAAATATCGTTTGAATGGAATCCGACACATCAAAAATCAGCTGCTCATATCTCCATGCTTCCTTTTGCACGTAGTCTATATCATTTTCAATTACAAATCGAACATAAGTCAGTTCCCCGGATGCCTCCTCGGCATTTCGAAATCTTTGGAACGCTTCCCCATTTTCCATCCCGGAAAGTGGGTCAAACTGTTCTGTCTTTTCATTTTCTGCTATTTGGCGATCTATTTCAAGACGATAAAACAACCCGGAAATTCCCACTCGCCACATTACAACGATAAAAATGAGCATACCCAAACAAAACCAGATGGCATATCCTGAGTCATGGTCAATGTGAAATTCGACAATCGCAATAAAGGAAAATACAAAGAGAAGTCCAATCCCTTTTACCAGCGTCCGCATCAATTTTTTTTGATACATCTGCAATTCCTGAATCGCATATTTTATAACAACCCCGATGGAAACAAGAACCAGCGCATGCTCTGCATACACCAGGCGGTACATTGGAATACCTATGGTTTTATTAATAAACACGGACACGACAAGAAGCAATTCAAAGCCAAATGCCAGATATCCAAGCACCGGATAGTTCTTGCTGAGCATTTCTTTCATAAACATCAGGCAGAATACCGGCATCAGATACAGGCTAAGAAAATACACCAGCGCAATCACAATAGCCTGACCGGTAAAAAACTGCAGCAGTCTGGAATTTACAACGATCCATACTCCTGCCGTCAGGATAAACAGGCCTAAATTCGTAAATGCAGACACTAATACAGCCGGTATTTTCCTGCGAAAAAGAATCAATGTAAAAAACAAAGTAACCGATGTCAAAAATGTAATGATGGCAAATATCACAACGTACCCATTTTTAAGAAGCATACGTGTTAATATCGCATCTTTCTGCCCCAGACAGCATGTTCCAATTAATTTCAAATCCAATGCCTTTTCATCATTTAATGTACGAATGCGTATCGTTTTTCCGGCAACGTCATCCGGAAGGTCGATCCAACGCACGATAATTCCTCTGTTACGGTTATCATCTTTACACTCGAATACTTTATTTTCGCCGACAAATACTTCCATCATCATCCAATAACTTTCGATAGCAAGAACCTGGTGACGAGGCTCTTCATTTTTTGTCGTATAGGAATATACCAGATAAGAATCCTTATCCCCGGATTCACTGACATCCGGCGTCTTTGTCCAAACATCATTGAGAACCGTTACTTCTGCCTGGCTGAACGCCCCTTCATATTTTCCCAAATGATATGAACGCACACTGAAAAAGATTGTCATAAAAACAAGCAGAATTAAGCTTATTACATAACCATATCTTACACAATGTTTTTTCATTCAAGCACCTCTTCATTGTAATTTTTTTTGCTTTTTTAATCCCAATATCCCGGCAACATACTTATCCGGTACTTTTTCAATCTGCCCGTTATATCGGTTCACACAGCTGTTATATTCTGCTTCTGCTTCATGATAGCGGTATGACTCATCTTTTAATTTCAAGCAGATATTTCGAATCTTCTCTTCACATTGAAGATTACCATGTTTTTTGATCTCCTCGATGAGATTTCCAAGAATTTCCTCCATCTTATGGTACAAAATACTCTTCTCTTCTTCTCCCATTACCATATAATCTTGATCCAAAACAACATGGGTTTCCGCAAAAGTCTTTTCCTCTTCATGATAACTCTCCACATACTCGGCAAGCCTTTTCACCATGTTCCATTTTTCCATGCGGTAACTATCGAATTTAAGATATGCTTCCCGCGTCTCTTCCTGCAATTTTGTCAATTTATAAAAAATAGCAACAACGGCAATGCATATAAAAACAATGCTTGCCGTTATCACCCAAACGATTCCGCTCATTTTATTCTCCATTCACATTTTATTTATAGGGAGATTATAACATATTAATGTTTTCTTTTCAAGATATTTCATACATAATTAAACTTCCTTTCACGATATAATTTAATTTATGTCATCTCTACAACCGCATTGTTTTTATCTCTGCACAACACTATGCCAATTGTAGAATTGAATATTGGACAAACCTTTATTTGGGTTGACTGTATGAAGTCAGTCTTATTGCTATGCTTATTTTTATGCAAAATAAAATACCTACCGAAGAACTTCTTCCTCGATAGGTATTTTTGATTTTTAGACCGTCTTAACTTAATGACATTGCATCATAACCAAGCTCTCTTTACTTCTTAAACTGCACCCATTTCATCTCAACACCAGGCTTATTTGCCTGAATATAAACCGTGGTTTTTCCGGTAAGATTCGGATTTCCCGAACTGGAAACCTCTTTCCAGGAACCATTTCCAAGATTATATACCATGGTTGGTGGCGCGCTGAGACTTCCGTTACGGATAAACAATTGTCCGCTGTTATCTGGCTCTTTGACATAAGCAGCTACTTTCGTTGCTTTTTCACTTCCAAAATCAAGCGTAAAAGCAATATAGGAATCTGTGCTGTTAAAAGTTACTGTATCACCGGAAACGGTTATGTCATTGGATTTCTCAAATGATATCGCCTGAATCTTATCAAAAGGTCCCGTTACTGCCGGCTTTTCTCCCGTAGTACTGTTTTTAATCATAATCGTCAATGTCGCATTGGCTCCGGCATCAAACACAAATGTCAACGTCGTGGTGCCAACCGATTGCTTGGCAAGGTATTGTTTCAAAATAGTTACTTTATCACCATCTATTGTGTAATCCGTTCCCTGTTTCAGCACGACATTTCCATTGCGAATTTCAGAAAAACTTCTTTCTCCACTCAGGATCAGCTTTGTTGTAATGTCTGTCTGTGCTTCTTCTTTCAAATCAAATTCTGCTTCGGTTGTTGAAATTTTTCCATTTACAACAGGTTTCGGTGGCTTCTTTGACAGATAAACTTGGAATTTGCCGCTGCAATGCAGAAGTCCCATCATATACAAACATCCGTCATAATAACGGTATGTTCCAGTGGTTGGTGAAATATTCCAAAAGTCTTCCACAAAGGCCCATGCTTTTTGGTCACTTGCTGCCAGTCCCGCTGTCGCATTCATTGCAACAAGTCCCGGAGAGTGGTCGGTACTGTGTTCTTTGCTTCCATCCAGCGCCCATTGATTTCCATAACTTTCCACGCCTTTGTCATAGAAAAAGGACTGTAGTGTATCTGCATGGGTAACTGCCCAGTCGTCTTTTGCCCACCATGCGTAATCACAGGCAATGTTGGCAGCGGTACGCCACGCATCAAAACGGAAATCACCATGATTGCCTTCATTTTTTGCCGCTCCCGAATATTCTGAATAATCCGGAGCTAATCCAGTAGAGGCATTGGTTGCCTTTCTAAAATATTCGCGACTTGCTTTTGCTGCTTCGCTCCAAAACTCATTATCCTGGTCTGCCTCAAGAGCCCACACTTCATAAAATGCCGGCAAATGATACGAAGGATCCGTATAGGTAGCCGCACTTCCAATCGGACAGAATACCGGCATTTTATGGGTGGAATCAAACATATTCACGCCCTGTCCGTCATCCGCTTGGTGAAGCATCGTCGTAAGAATTTCCTGTGCCTCTTTATGATAATTATAGATGCCCTCGCCGTTACCCCAGCGCGCAGACGCAAACAATAAGGCGGTTGCAAAATATTCTTCTCCATCGGATGCTGGTGTGTTGTCCTTTATGGTTCCATTTGTGTTCATCTGCCATGCAAAATAGCCTTTGTGTTCACCGCTTTTATGCTGCATATAGGTCTTTGCCCAGTTCCAAAGACAATCAAATTCTTTCTTTTTGTTCATCTGAACACAAATCATCATGCCATAAGACATTCCCTCTGAACGCACATCGTCGGTATCCGCAGTATAAATATAAGCCATATCGTCGCCTACCTGATTGTAGAGACGTTCGTCATCGTTTCCATGAAACAGTTTTTCCCATGTCGATTCGACTTTTTTGTTTATTTCGTCCTCAGAGTAGCCATATTCCCTAAAAAGATTTCGGTAATTTCCTGTATAGGCAGCTCCCTTGGATGCCGGCACGGGTGCCGCTGGTGTTGCCGGTATGTCTCCGATATAATAAAGCTCGTAACTATTGACATAAGTGTCATTGGAGCCATTATCCGTTTCCAACACAAACTTAATTTCCTGCTCTCCGGTTACGTCCGTCATTTTAAAGTCAAATGACTGCTCAGAAAGTGAAGTTCCGGTAAAGCTGACCGCTCCTACTTTTTTCCCACCAATATAAACCGATACACCGGCTGTCGAGGAATTATCGGAAGCCCCTTTGACAACCATACGGTACTTCTTATTCGTTCCTGTAAAAGTATATGAGGTGGAACAATAATCTCCATTGCCGTAAAGTGCCATCGCCGAAAAACCTAACTTATTGCTTGGTCCCGCATACTGTCCTCCGTGGGTCATTGTGGAACATTCCCCACTACTTACAAGTTGTGGGCCTGCTGTTGGTGCTACCGTTGGCTTTGCTGTTGGTGCTACCGTTGGCTTTGCTGTTGGTGCTACCGTTGGTGCTACTGTTGGTGCTACCGTTGGTACTACCGTTGGTGCTGCCGTTGGTGCTACCGGTGTTGGGCCTACTATTGGGCCTGCTGTTGGTGCTACCGTTGGTGCTACTGTTGGTGCTACCGTTGGTGCTGCTGTTGGTGCTGCCGGTGTTGGGCCTACTATTGGGCCTGCTGTCGGTGCTACCGTTGGGCCTACTATTGGGCCTGCTGTTGGTACTACCGGTGCTGTTGGTGCTGCTGACACTGTCGCCGTTGGCGTTGCAGAGATTGCCGGTGTTGGGCCTACTATTTGACCTGCTGTTGCCGTCGGCATAGCTGTTTCAGTCGGTAATTTTGTCTGATTCTGTGACGTATTTTTCGGTAAAACTTTTACTTTTAACCGAGTTTTCATTTTCTTTCCTTTTTTTTGTGTCACAGTAACCGTTGTCTTTCCCGCTTTTTTAGCAAAAAGCTGTCCTTTTTTACTAACTAACAAAACTTTTTTATTTGAAGACTTAAACTTCAAAATCTTCTTCATCTTCTTTTGCGGCACTTTTTTCCCGTTAACCTTTACTTTTAACTGGACTTTTTTACCTGCCTGAATAGTAAGAACACCTTTTTTCTTCTTATTCAAAATTGTAATGGTTTGCTTCTTTTTCTTAGCCTGTGAATTCGGAACGGAACTGTTTGCTATACACGTTGTAATCACAAGTGAAAAAACAAGAAATAGCACTAAATACCGTTTCCCTCTTTTTGTATTCCTCATAATTAATGCCTCCTGTCATATTATCGAATACACATTTTATTTTGACGAACATGATTATACCATTTATACGGAGATTGTGTCAAGTTTTTTGTGTGAACTTGTAGTGTAAATGCTTTTTCGGATTGCCTCCGGAAATTTCTCTTGTAGTGATTCCTTTCTTATAAAGAGTGATGAGGGTCGTTTCCAGTTCATCGGTTCTTCGAGCGTAGTCAGGAATTAACTGTTGCTCAAAATGACCGTTTCTGTCACGGGGCACTTTGATGTAAAGTCTGCCGTAGGAAGTATCGAGATCTCGCTCGTAGAAGCCATTTCGACTGTTCCCGGTATTGTAGCCGAGAATACTGCTTTTCTCATAACCTAAAAACTTCATCAATTGATTCCTTTTTCCATACCTAAAGGAATTATCGTTTACACAAAATATTATACACTATCCGCCAACAACTTGACACAAATTTGCTTTCCGCTATAATATAACTAATTCATTCGTAACTATTCAGGATCAATGTATGGAAATCAATGAATCGTCGTGCTTGCACGTAAGAGACTTTGATTTGCGTACATTTAGATCCTAATAGGGCTCCCCTCCACATATGAGCATTTTTAGCCTTGCCAAAAGCGAGAAAAGAATACGAAGTGTTCGAAATGCGAATGTGTGGAAGGAGGCTGAATAATTACAATCATTCGTAAATGAACAGAAAGGGGGATACTTATGTTTCAAATTTCGGGCCAGACAGCACTTGATTTTTTATGGCTTGGCAAAGAAGCGACGATGTCTCCGGATTGGATTCACTACAGCCGGGCATTGCATGAATATGAATTAATGATTATCGATGAGGGCGTTCTCTACATCGCCGACGAATTTGGAAAATATACGGTTTCTAAGGGAGAATATATCCTGATGGCACCCTGCCGCCACCAATACGGATGGAAGCCTTCCTGCTGTGCCTTTCATTGGCTGCATTTCCGTCTGCCGGATATCACCTGCCCATCAGAAACTGCCGTTTTCCCGCTCCCAATGCAAGCAAAAATACCAGATTTTTACAAGATTCAGGCACTTTTGTCTCAGATTTATCACAATGAACAAACTTGTGCTAATCTGACGCAATCTTCTTTTTTACTGAGTGCTCTGCTGCTTGAACTTCACAATCAGCTTTATCTAAACCGAAAGGTTCTGCAAAATGAACAAAGTGCAGAAGGTTTTTCGCGCCACAATATCGAACTTTGCGAAAAAATCAAGACCTATGTGCACTGGAACCGCGATCACGGCATAAAAGTTCAGGAAATTGCCTCGTACCTTCAATATTCCCCGCGCCATCTCTCCGGTATTTTTTCGAAAATAACGGGAATGCACTTAAAGACATACATTAACATCCAACAGATGGAAGCCGCCAAAGAACTGCTTTCCGGCTCTCCATTGAGCATCACGGAAATCGCATACCAGCTTGGTTTTTCCGACAACCACAATTTTTCACGGACATTTAAACGCATCACCGGCCAAACTCCCGGAGATTATCGCTGCAAAACCGGCCATGCCACGCGTACTCGTTTTTCAGACACCGGCGACCGGTAAAAAGACTTTCATCTCGCCGACACCGCGGTTACACCAAGTATAATACGGAATAAACGTAATATCTGTCTCTTCATATCGATAACCGCAAAATGGCTGATACAGCTTCCCTTCCTGCGGAAGGATCCGACGCCCTCTGCCTCGCAGCCGAACGACATCCTCTGCCCCGGCAAGATTCCATTTTTCATCGATGATTTGAGGTTCATAAGAGGCATTGACTTGGAGAAGTGACAATTCTTTTCCATTATCGGCTTCTTCTACGCAATACACGATCGGTCCTCGCATCAGCACTGCTTTTCCGATGTCATCACGCACTCTGGTATCTGCCTGATAATACGTTGCTTGCATCGGGAATGTGCATTCTATACGGTCTTCGTTTTCCCATTTTCTGGAAATATACAGATACCCGTCTTTTTCTTCTCCGCAAGCTTTCTCGCCATTTACCAGCACTTCCGTTCCCGGACACCAGCCCGGCAGACGAATCGCATACGTAAACGCCACCACCTCTTTCATCTCAAATGCAATCCGAACATTTTCCTCCCAAGGATATGCGGATGTCACTTGAATCTTCACCTTTTTGCCGGCAAATTCGGTGTCAATATCCGCTCCGCAATACAAATGCATAAACAGTGTGTCTTCGTTTTCGCTGTACGCGTACTGCGCCACCGAGTTCAAAATACGATTGATATTGGGCGGACAGCAAGCGCACCCAAACCATTTTTGCCGTGGAAGTACTACATGCTTTAGCTGCGCATCGTGACGGATTCCCTCCGGATAAGCCTCCATCGGATTCACATAAAAGAAACTTTTTCCGTCCAACGCCATACCGCCCAAAACTGTATTATATATCGCGCGCTCCATTGCGTCCGCATACTTATTTTTCGGGGACATTTCCAGCATTCTTCTGGCAAAAAATGCCAGCCCGATTGCCGCACAGCTCTCGTTATACATGCGGTCGTTCGGAAGATGAAATGGATAAGAAAATGCCTCGCCTTCCGGTGTTCCGCCGATTCCACCGGTAACATACATTTTTTCATTTGTCATACTGTCCCACAATCGCTCGCAGGCAGATTTCAATGATTCATCGTTTGTATATTTAGCAATAATTGCCATCCCTGTATAGAGATAAACAGCACGCACCGCATGTCCGACTGCCTCTTTCTGCTCACGCACCGGAAGGTGTGCCTGATGATAGTAATCATCATTGTCCTCGCCCGGATCCCTCACAATTCCATGTTCTTTGTCAAAATAATACGGCTTTTTGCCACGCTCATTTACAAAAAATGCCGCCAACTTCAGATAGCGGTCTTCGCCCGTAAGTTCATACAATCTCCCCAATGCCATTTCCGCAATCTCGTGCCCCGGATAGCCTTTGCATTTTTCCGGCTCTTCTCCAAAATGCGCTTCGACATAGTCCGCAAACCGCATCGCCGCTTTCAATAATTTGTCTTTACCCGTTCCCTCATAATAAGCGACCGCGCCCTCTGTCAGATGCCCAAAACAATACAATTCGTGGTGGTCACGCAGGTTGGTAAGGCGCTTGGACGGATCATTGATAATATAAAAGGTGTCAAGATACCCATCCTCGTACTGTGCCGCACACACAATGTCGATCGCGTGGTCCGCCAGTTTTTCAAGTTCCGGATCCGGATGCGCCGCCAGAGAATAGCCGACCGCCTCAATCCATTTGGAAAAATCGGTATCCTGAAATACAAATCCATAAAACCGGTCTTCCATCGGTTTGCCTTTTTCGGGCACCAGATTAAACTCCTCCGTCGTCCATACCGGCAGACTTTCCTGCCCCAAAGCTCTCCGTTTTTTGCCGAGCTTTGCCGCCAGTTTAAAATTCCGCATGCAGAAACTCGGTTCTGCCCCCTCGACGTTGTCATTGAGTGCCTCCCATTGATACGGGATCACTTCTGTCCTCGCGAGTTCCATCTCACGTTTCAAAAAGCGATCTGTCACGTTTATCTTTTTTAATGAAATACCTTTGCTCTGTCGATTCATTTATTTTCCTTCCCTCCGTTTTTTACTATTTTAATTATACCGTAAGGAGCGTTTTGGGGAAATATCGAAACAAGATAAAAGGTGTCAAAAAATCCGATTTTGAGTCTTCTGACGCAGTTTCTTTCGAAGTGCCGCAGTGATAGGTGCCAGAAGTTGCTATACTCATAATCGGATTTTCTGCTTTGGATTCTATCAAAATGGTAACGCTTCAGAATCAATGTGACGCTGAATCTGAAGCGTCAATGAAAGGAGATTTATACCAATGCCTTTCCAAGAGCCTTTAATTCTTCGATGATATCATCGTCAGGCTCTCCGTTTACTATGATGCCTTCTCCGTTTACAACGGTTGCGCCGGCACTCTGAATACGTGCTTCCCAGTCACGCATCCATTCACCGCCGCCCCATCCGTAAGAACCGAATAAAGCGATCTTTTTCCCGGAAATCTTGCTTTCCAATTCAGCCATGAATGGCTCCATTTCAGCATCTTCCAGTTCCTCTGCTCCCATGGAAGGGCAGCCAAGGGCAAATGCCGGTTCAGCAGCAAGTTCATCTACTGTTGCAGCAGATACAAATTTCAAATCTGCCTCTGCTCCGGCTTCTTTTACACCTTCTGCAACAGCCTCTGCCATTTTTTGTGTATTTCCAGTTCCACTCCAGTAAACAATACTAACTTTGCTCATCTTTTTACCTCCATTTTCTGTGCATTGCACATTTCATTTATGATTATACAGCAAGCTCGTAAAACATTTTGCCCGCCATAACATCCGCAATCGCTTGTTCTCTCACCTGATCATACTTCTTAAAGGTCTCCTTCGCTTTTTCCAAGTTGTCGTATACTTTCCAGTATCCGGTCATCAAGGAGTTCTGCCCCTGATTTTTAATGTACATTTCTACATCGCGCAGTGGATATTCCAAAATGTATCCCAGTTCATGAGGAAACTCGGCTCTTCCAGCATAATATTCAGACATCGCCTGCGCAATCCCAAACAGCGCTCGTATCATGTTTTCTTCCGGACTTTTTTCTTCCGACAATTCGTAGCCAAATACATCCAACGCCTTTATAATCTCTTTTTGCGAAATATACCGGCAAAATCTTTCGATGTGGTACAACATGACAAGACATTTTTTCTTTCCCCTGTTTAAGATCAGATAACCATACGGTGTCTCTTGTAATTGGCATATCATCTCTTTCATTAACCGATTTTCCACAGACAAGATCACTTCATTTCGAAGTCCGCGCAGCATCGGCCCGCAATGCATCGCCATCAGTATATTGACGGATTCTTTAATTCCTCTGCTGTGATATTCTTTCATCTGTTCATACGGCATGACCTAATCCCTCCTGCTCACAGCTGCAAGGATGTAAAATGATTCCTGTGACTTCGCGTCCCTGCAGATATCCACATGCCTCAAGTCCGGCGTGCAGCACCTCGTTCCACCTTTTCGCTGACAGTCGACACGTCGAATCATCACTCAGTTCTACGATACATGCCTCTTCCAGCGAACAATTGTTTGGATAGGAGATTTTATACATATTTTTGCGGTCAATTGCCCCAATCTCTTCCAGCAAGTTTACCATGCGGTATACCGTTGCGGTTCCGATCCCATTGTCTCGGCGTGATGCTTCAAAAAAGATTTCTTTGCAGCTGGAACACTCATTGGCAAGAATGACATCCAAAAGCATTCTTCGCTGTCTGGTAATACGAAATCCCTTTTCTTTCAGTTTTTTTATAATAAATTCACGTTTTTCGTTTTCCATGATCAAGTCCTCCATATCTCTTGATTATGCACAACTACTTTATGTATTATGCGTGTAACTCTTGTTAGTTATTACTAACTCATTATATAAAAAAAATCCTGCAAATGCAAGACTTTTTTTAATTTTTCTATTGTATTTTTGAAAAACGTCCTTATTTCAATGGTTTGATGGTCAAAGTTTCACCAATTTCTGACTCATAATATTCTTTTACTGTTACACTTAATTCTCTCTTCTATTGTACATTGGTAATATGGTAACCATATTTGCTCTTTTTATCTTTTACTATCGTAAGTTTGAATTTTTTCCATGTTCCATTTGACGGATTGTACGTTTTAACGATGCCTGCCTTAACCTCTGCTTCATACGTGTCCTTTGCCACCTGTGTCACTTTGGTAACTTTGGCATCACATTTTTCCGAGCGGAGTTCTTCGCCGGCGTACTCAATCTTTTTATTCTGCTTGCGGAACAGATAATAAGGGAACGTATCTCCATAACTTAGATCAAATGCATAGGCATCTCCATAACGTGCTTTCATCTCTTTTTTCACACGTCTGGCAATTCCTGCATAAGAGTTATCATAACCTCTTACATGCATCTCGCCGGTACCCGACGCCGGATCGCCATAAAGCATATCATACAATACTGCCTGGGTTGCTACCTGATTATCCCAGGTAAACTTACCGCCTCCCAAATCTTTCCAGCGGACGCACAGTGACAAAAATGGTGCTGTCTGCTCCGTCAGATCCTTCAGTTTTGGTTTTATTTCTTTTGTCTTATCCACGGCAACAAAGTCCGAAGCCACCGTATCTTTTGTCACCTGACCCGGTGCTGCAGTAGGCTTTGCGGTTTGTATGGCACTTTTCTCTGTTTTGTTTCCTTTTTTCGATGGTGCCTGTGTCTGCGCCGGCTGCTCTGCCACCGTATCTTTTTTCGCATCAAATACACCATTCCTATAAAGAGTCACTCCGGTAATCGTTCCACCGGCGAGCACGATCACAACAACCGCCACCGCGATTAAATGTGTCTTAAAACGCCAAAACCAGTTAATTTTCGTGCCACATTGATAACAGTACACATCATCCTGCTTCAATTCTGTTTTACAATTTGGACAACGCATCTCTATCCCCTCCTTGTGTATATGTCTCTAATTATAGGAAAAATGTCTGCTTTTGTCAATAAATACTGTATAAAGTCATAATGAATTGCTTGAAAAACGGACATAATTGTAGTAAGATACCAATTATCGGGCCTGTCCCGAATCTTATCACGCATGCAGATTTATTGCACAAACATCTGCTGTTTATGCAAAGTGAGGTTATCCACAATGATGAATATAAAAAATACAGTTACAGAAACACAAAATCCACTTGGATTCAAAAAAGAATCCCGTCTTCTGGTCGAATTTGCCATTCCCTGCGTGATCTCCATGCTGGTAACGGCCCTTTATAATATCGTCGATCAGATTTTTATCGGACAGGGTGTCGGTATGCTGGGAAATGCCGCGACCAACATCGCTTTCCCATTCTCCACGACCTGTACCGCCATTTCACTTCTGCTTGGCATCGGAAGTGCCACAAACGTTTCCCTGAAACTTGGAGCAGGAAGAGAAAAGGAATCTGCAAGTTATGCCGGCTGTGGCATCCTTCTTATGACAATATCGGGAATTGCTTTATTTGCCATCACGACTCTCTTTCTCACACCAATGCTTACGTTTTTCGGAGCAACCAAAGAGGTTCTTCCTTATGCAAAACAATATACACGAATTACTGCGATCGGATTTCCTTTCCTGATCATGAACACCGGTATGAGTAAACTGATTCTTGCCGACGGAAGTCCTCGCTATTCGATGATCTCGATGCTGGTAGGTGCCATCGTAAATACAATTCTTGACCCGATTTTTATCTTTTCCCTTCATATGGGAATGACCGGTGCTGCACTGGCTACGATCCTCGGTCAGATCGTCTCTTTCTGCATCAGCCTTCGTTATATGTTTCATTTTAAGACGATTCATCTGAAGCGGAGCAGTTTCCGAATCACGGCATCCCACGTCACAAATATAATGAAACTTGGTGCCTGCGCCTGCTTTAACCAGATTGCTATGACCGTCGTACAGATCGTCATGAATAATACGCTGGCGCATTATGGTGCACTTTCGGTTTATGGCGGCGACATTCCTCTTGCCTGCGCCGGTATTATCACGAAAGTAAACATGATCTTTATGTCCTTTGTCATCGGCATTTCGCAAGGAATCCAGCCGATCATTGGTTTTAATTACGGAGCCGCAAAGTACACCCGCGTGCGGAAAACTTATCTGCTCGCTCTTGCCACCGCGACGGCATTATCCTTTGTCGCCTTTGGATGTTTCCAATTATTTCCACGGCAAATCATCAGTGTCTTTGGAAAAGGAAGCGAATTGTATTTCCAGTTTTCAGAACGCTACTTCCGTATCTATATGTTTTTAACATTAATAAATGGAATTCAGCCGGTCACATCAAACTTTTTCAATTCTATTGGAAAATCCTCTCTTGGTGTGTTTATGTCTTTGACAAGACAAATCCTGTTCTTACTTCCACTCATTATCGTTTTCCCTATTTTTATGGGAATCGATGGTGTCATGTATGCCGGTCCGATTGCCGACGCCGCTACCGGAATCGTCTGCGGTATCTTTACGATCCGTGAACTGAAAGAACTTAAAACTCTTTCATATACTTCCGGAAACGCAGCGGCAGCATCTGGTTCTGCAAACTAATATTTTCGCGGGCTTTGATCCCCACAGAATCAATATAGCGTTTCCACAGTTTTTGGAAAACTTCCTCTTCTTCCGAATAAGAGAGTAACAGCCGGTCAAAGTCCTCGTCTTTAGCGTGAATATAGGAACAGCCTTTTCCTCGTTCATGAATCATCATACTTCCATGTGTCGTATCTGCAATGACCCAGTTTTCCTCCGGGAAACGGTCCGCAAAATGATACGCAAGATAAGGCAGGATGGCATTTTTCGGATTGATCCTCGCAAACAAAACGCCGCTTGCCAATTCTTCAAATCGTAAGAATCCCTGTTCATGCAGGATCTCATTATTGGCATTTCTTTCCATTTTAAACAGCAGTGCAACATTCGGATCTGTCAGGTGGTCCAGCACTTGATTTCCCATTTGCAGCGCAAGAATGATAACGCGATAGATGACATCTGCTTTTTCCGGTATATAGGAAAGGGACGCCATCTGTAAGGCATCATAAACCTGCCACGACACTTTTTTCTGCATCGTGCGGGCAACTTTCGCCGCTTTTTCCATGTCTGTCTCAACCGGTATATACGTCGTAAAAAGTTCTGTCGTATATGTACTTTCTTTTAGACAGAGAGCGGTGTCTTCTTTTCGATGTCCTTCTGCAAAAGCATCATAAACCGCAGTAAAAATCCCTTCGGTGCTGTCTTCACACAAATATACATATCTGCCGCGAAATTCGGATACTTCTTCCATCAGCTGCTCCTCCTTTGCTGCCCCATAACTTCCACCTCTCCCTGTGGATAAATATCCAAAAGAGAGAGCTGCTCATAGCGGTCTTCCCCGGTAACTGCTGCCGGAAGGCGTTCCCGCAAACCAAGAAGATTCGTGAGAATAAAGCGCTCATTCATCCGCAGAGGAACCATGGTTTTACCCCCGCATGTAACAAAGTACATCGCCCGCTTTAAAACAACACCAAATTTCTTAAGAGAAGTGTAATCCAGTTTCCCAAGCCGCCTCGCTGCCATAATGCGCCGTGCCGACTTTACCCCGACTCCCGGAATACGGAGCAAGGTATGATAATCCGCCGTCTGCACTTCTACCGGGAAATATTCAAGATGGTTCAATGCCCAATTACATTTTGGATCTACCTGCACATTCAAAAACGGATTTTCTTCGGTAATAATCTCATCTGCCTTAAACTGATAAAATCGAAGCAGAAAATCTGCCTGATACAACCGGTGTTCCCGCAAAAGCGGCGGTCCTTCTTTGCTTAACGGAAGCAGGGGATCCCCTGTCGTATTTACAAAAGCCGAGTAAAATACCCTTTTCAGATCAAAATTTTTATACAACGCTTCCGCCACATGAACAATCTCATAATCGCTTTCCTCGGTCGCCCCCACGATCATCTGTGTACTCTGCCCCGCCGGCACAAACGTACTCCTTTTTTTTACCTCCTGCAATGCAAAATCTTTTCGCATCTTATCCGGAAGTGCGGTCATCGCAGACTTTCTTCCATCGCTTAGCATAAGTGCATTTTCCTGCCGTCCCACCTGAATCTGACGGAGTGGTGTCAAAATCTTTTTCCGCGATTTCTGCGGTGCAAGCATCTTTAACCCATCTGCTGTAGGAAGTTCGAGATTTGCACTCATACGGTCCACAAGCCATCCTGTTTTTTCGATCAAAAGCGGATCTGCCCCCGGAATCGCCTTCACATGAATATAGCCGTTAAATTTATATTTTTTTCGCAGCAGATATACCACCTGATACATCTGCTCCATCGTATAATCGGGATTTTTCTGTATCCCGGAACTTAAAAACAAACCTTCGATATAATTTCTCCGATAAAAAGAAATCGTAAGTTCTGCAATTTCTTCCGGCGTAAAGGATGCCCGCGGGATATCATTGGAGCAGCGATTCTGGCAGTATTTGCAGTCATAAACGCACTCATTTGTCTGTAAAATTTTGAGCAGGGAAATACATCTTCCATCCGCCGCAAAACAATGGCAGATTCCCCCGGCAACTGCATTTCCCATCATCCCCTTTTTTCCTTTTCGACTTGACCCGCTCGAAGTACAGGCAACATCATACTTCGCTGCATCCGCTAAAATCTCCAGTTTTTGAAAAACATCTGCCAACAGATCCATAAAAAAGCCCCCTTGCACTATCGAACGTTTGTTTTGTGTTAGTATAGCACATATGTTCGATAAATGCAAGAGGGAAAATAATTTTTTTGATCCTGAATCGTTACCTTTTTTTAATCCGTCTGCTGAGCATCGGGATAGATTCTCTCCATCCGGGCATCATCAAAATGCTCATCCATCGACTGCTGCCAACCGCTTTGTGCCGGGATTCCGTGCGCCCTTTGATCGTGACGGACAAGTGCCATACAGGTTACAGTCACATTGACGCACATAAATACGATAAGTACCCACGTCACGGCCTTTCCGAGCTTAATCGGAATTTTTTCAATGGCAGCGGAAATCCGCACATAAATAATTTTAAACCAGACTACGGAAGCAATGCCCCAAAACAGGCAGTACAGCAGATTTATACGACCGCCAAGGTTAAACGGCATATTGCTATAGTCCCAGAACACCTTGCCGAATACAATTTCTGTAAATACGCTGCAAAGATATTCATACGCACCCCCGAGAAATACACCAAGTGTAAAGAGAAATCCGTCGCTTCGGTCTTTGTAGCGGACAAACATTGCCGTAATCACTGCGATGGCAAGTCCCCATACGATGCTGAATGGTCCCCAGACGACACTGCTTCGGCTCATCCACACACCAGCTTTCAGGCGACAGAAAATTGTCTCCACAATGTCTCCCAAAAAGGAACCGATAAAAAACAATAAAACAACTTTATAAAATCCGCAGCCATACGCAAATACGTCCGTCCGCTTTTCAACCTTTTCTATTTTTTCAGATTTGGGATACGCTTTGCGAATACGTTTGGTCATGCGCATGGCAATCCAATGGCGCAGACGTTTGCTCATTTCCGTAAATTTTCCATCAGCCTCTTTGACAAGCTCGACGCCTTCGCCATTGTAAAAAATTGGAATCAGCGAGAAAAGTACATCCGCCAAAAGCAGACCGGCGATCACCCAAAGGATCACGTGCATCACCACAAGCGGACACACTCGAAACAAATCAAGCAGCAGCCGGTTTCCTACTGTTACCGCGAAAAAACCGAGAGCCCCCCACAAAATGGATGCAGGAAGGCAAACGTAACCTCCAAGATTCCATTTTACATCCGAATAATTCCACCATCGTTCATGATATATTTTTTCAATCAAATGTCCGGCAGTCCATTCTACCACTGTAGCATAGACCGCTGAGAACAAAAATAAGGCTACTCCAGTCAATTCCTGCACGGTAATCGTAATCAACACCGCGCTGATTCCGTAAATGATACAAAATGGGCCATTGATCAAACCGCGGTTCGTGATGCGCCGCTGCCGCAATGTCGCCACCACAGTCTCCAATATCCATCCGGCGAAGGAGTAGCATAAAAACAGCCATAAAATCTGATATCCTGTCATTGTGTCTTTGCTTCCTTTCTGTTCGTTGCATTTTCTTAAAGTAAGTGTATCATGTTTTGAGGGTTTTGGCAATTTTGATCTGAGTGGCAATTTGCGACGTTTGAGGCATACGATATGTGTGGTTTCTTTGGTTCACTCGCCCTTTTCACGCCGACAGACCACACTCTAGCGACAGTCCCTTTGACCCACGCAACATTTTCGCCCCGACAGACCACACCCACCGACAGGCCTCTTGACTCACTCGCCATACTTGACCCGACAGACCACACTCCGCCAACAATTCTCTTGACCCACTCGCCATACTTGACCCGACAGACCAAACCCGCCGACAGGCCTCTTGACCCACTCGCCCTTTTCGCCCCGACAGACCACACCCGCCGACAGACCACACCCCGCCGACAATTTTCTTGACCCACTCGCCCTTTTCGCCCCGACAGACCACACTCCGCCGACAATTCCTTTGACCCACTCAACAAACTTGACCCGACAGACCACACGCCGTCGCCAATTCCTTTGACCCACGCAACAAACTTGTCCCGACAGACCACACTCCGCCAACAATTCTCTTGACCCACTCGCCCTTTTCGCCCCGACAGACCAAACTCTGCCGACAATTCCTTTGACCCACTCGCCCTTTTCGCCCCGACAGACCACACTCCGCCGCCAATTCCTTTGACCCACGCAACATTTTCGCCCCGACAGACCACACTCCGCCAACAGGCCTCTTGACCCACTCGCCCTTTTCGCCCCGACAGACCACACCCCGCCGACAATTTTCTTGACCCACTCAGCGATTTCGCCCCGACAGACCACACTCCGCCAACAATTCTCTTGACCCACTCGCCATACTTGTCCCGACAGACCACACTCCGCCAACAGGCCTCTTGACCCACTCGCCATACTTGACCCGACAGACCACATCCGCCAACAATTCCCTTGACTCACTCGCCATACTTGACCCGACAGACCACACGCCGCCGACAGTCCTTCTCCCTTCCTGCCATCTGCCGTCGCCAAAATAAACACTAAAAGCCCCCAAAACACAGTCTCAACTCTTCTGCGCCATCTGCAGGCGGTAATATTCGCCCCGTTTCGCCATCAGTTCCTCGTGATTTCCACGTTCCACGATGCCGCCTTTGTCGACGTACAAAATTTCGTCCGCATTTTTAATCGTCGAAAGACGATGCGCGATAATAAACGAAGTTCTTCCTTCCAGGAGGCGGTTTAGGCCTTTTTGCAGAAGGATTTCCGTCTCGGTATCGATGCTCGATGTCGCCTCATCCATGATGAGAATATTCGGACACGCAAGAAGTGCTCTCGCAAAGGAGATCAACTGGCGCTGTCCGGCGGAAAGACGGCTTCCCCGTTCATTTACGGCCGTCTGGTAACCATTTTCCATTTCCATGATAAAATCATGCGCGCAGACCACTTTCGCCGCCTCGATCACTTCCTCATCCGTTGCGTCCTGATTGCCATAGCGGATATTGTCCATAATGGTTCCGGAAAAGATAAAACTATCCTGCATCATAATTCCCATCTGGCTTCGAAGACTTTTCAAGGTCACGCCGCTGATGTCGATGCCATCGATCAGCACTTTTCCGCTGTCCACATCGTAAAAACGACTGATAAGATTCACAATCGTCGACTTTCCGGCTCCTGTCGGTCCGACGATCGCGATACATTTTCCCGGCTCCGCCTTCAGATTTACATGCTGAAGAATCTCGACTCCCGGTTCGTAACTAAAAGTAACATCCTGAAACTCGACTTCTCCACGGATCGGAGGCATCGGGACCGCGTCTTCACGGTCTTTGACATCGACCGGCTCATCAATTGTCTCAAAAATTCTCTCCAGATACGAAATCGCCGTGAGGAGCGAATTGTAAAAAGATGCCAGCGTATTGATCGGGTTCCAGAAGCGGCTGATATATGCGGTAAATGCTACCAACACACCGACCGTAATACCGGAATCCGGCTGAAACATCCATTGGATTCCAAGTACGTAGATAAACGCTGTCGTGATATTGGAAATAATATCCACCATCGGCGACATCAGGAAATTGTAACGTACTGCGCGCATCCACGCTTTTCGATAACTTCGTGACAGCCCATTAAAAATGTCAATATTTTCCTCTTCTCGTACAAACGACTGCGTCACGCGCACACCATTGATACTCTCGGCGATGTAGGCATTCAGGTTGGACTGCTTATTGGACTGGATCTGCCAGGATTTATGCTGTTTGCGCTTAATTAACACCACAACAAACACAAGCACCGGCAGTCCGCACATACAAAGCAGCGTAAGTTTCCCATTGATTGCAATCATAAAACCTACGATAAAAAACAAGTTGCAGAGATCCGTAATCGTATTGATGATACCATTTGACAGCAGATCACTCAGGTTATTTACATAATTTACCACTCGAACCTGGATTTTTCCATGCGGTCTTTCATCGTAATACGAAAATGGTAATTCCTGTAAATGATTAAAAATATCGCTTCGTATCTCATGCACGATATTCTGCCCGATACGGCTCATATAACGGATTTTCAGTTTTAAGCTGATCATGCCGTACACCGTTATCAGAAGGATTGCCGCAACGTAACCTAAAATCGGCTTCATTCCAGCCATTCCCATCGGTATACAGTCGTCCATCACTTTCATAAAAAATGTCGGAATCAACATCGAAAGTCCGGAGGAACTTAGCATCAATATGGCAATCAGCGCAATCTGGGTGCGATAAGGTTTCACATAATGAAACAGGCGCTTTACCTGATTGATATCAAATTTTTCATCGTAAATTTCATCCTCGGAAAACGTATTTCGCTTCGCCATTTTTTATCCCTCCATTCCATTTTGATGTTTGTAAACGGTTGCATAATAGCCATTCTGCTTCAAAAGGCTCTCGTGATTACCGCGCTCGACGATCCGCCCTTCGTCCATAACAAAGATCACATCGGCATCTTTAATCGAAGAAATGCGGTAAGCAATGACAAACACGGTATGTTTTCTGCCAAGTTTTTTCAGCTGTTCCTGAATATAACTTTCCGTCTCCATATCGACGGCAGAAGTCGTATCATCGAGGATCAGAATGGATGGCTTTTTCAAAAGCGCTCTCGCAAGAGAAATACGCTGCTTCTGACCGCCGCTCAGTCCTACTCCGCGCTCGCCAACAATCGTTTGATAGCCGTCCGGCATCGCCTTGATAAACAAATTCGCATCCGACATAACCGCTGCCTCTTTGACCTCTTCAAAAGTGCAGTCCGGCTTTCCGTAGGCAATATTTCCCTCAATCGTATCGGAAAACAAAAAGACATCCTGCATCGCCATACCGATATTGTCGCGCAGATCATGCAAATCCCAATTTTTTACATCAATTCCATCGACCAGAACTTCTCCTTCCGTCACATCGTAAAAACGACAAAGAAGGTTCATGATCGTCGATTTTCCGGCTCCTGTGGAACCAAGGATCCCTACGGTCTGGCCTTTTTCCACCGAAAAACTGATATTGTGGATAATGTCCTCGCCTTCCACTTCATAAGAAACGTTGCGGAACTCGATATTTCCCTGCATTTCCTTGCGCTTAATGCCCTTTTTCGGCTTCTTAACGTCAGGTTCTTTGGAATACGTGTCGTAGATTTTTTCCACCGATGTGATAAAACGCTGTACGTCATTAACCCACCAACCCGCGAAACGAAGCGGATTGGAGAGCATCCACAGATACCCGTTGACTGTGACAAGATTTCCCAATGTCATCTCGCCGCAGATCACCTGGTATCCGCCATACAAAATAAGTACGACCATCAAAAGATTGGAAAGCAGCTCAAAAATCGGTACAAAACGACACCAGATCGATGCGGCGCCAAGCTCTGCCTCGCGATATTTATCGTTTTCTTTTTCAAATTTTTCTTTCTCGTATTCTTCTTTTGCAAATGCCTTTACCACGCGGTTTCCGCTGATATTTTCCTGCACAAAGGCATTGAGGCTGGAAAAACTCTGGCGGCATTCGTGAAATCTCGGCTTTACATGTTTTGACTGTAAATATGTGGTAAATAAGCAGAATGGCAACACCGCCATCATACACAATGCCAGTTTCACATTTACCATAAATATCATCACAAGCGCAAAAATAAACATCAGTATATTTTCATATACCGTGTAAATGACAAAGGCGACAAAATGCCGGATTGCGTCCATATCTCCGGTCTGGCGGCTCATCAGATCCCCCGTCCGGTTGCGGTTGTAAAAGGCAAAATCTTCCTGCAGCAATTTGCGGTACACCGCGTCACGCATGCGGTAAAGCACCCCCTGCGAACAGGTTTCAAA
>ERZ1673742.1309-NODE-1309-length-23437-cov-13.096271_pt1 | contig 23437 bp, 17 predicted proteins | sample MGYA00580208_ERZ1673742 | MGnify/ENA primary metagenome ERZ1673742 (study PRJEB41218, sample SAMN15661774) | gut metagenome | host: Homo sapiens | place: Canada: London | collected 2015-08-20/2019-03-30 | study: EMG produced TPA metagenomics assembly of...
GAAGTTTTTTTGAGATTTTTCAAAAAATTTTTTTCGACCACCTTTCAGGGATAAAGGAAGCCCCTATCACATCACAGAGATGTAATAGGGGCAGAAACAGAAAAAGCCCGCTGACCGAAATCAGCGGGCTTAAATCATATGAACTTATCGTATGCTATCGGAACTTGTCTGCAATCGCAGAATTTCAAACGCATTTTTGGCGTAAGTGAGGCGTAAATTGGCGTAAGCTGTGGCGTAAGCGCCCCAACTTTAGGGGTATCAATAGAGCTTTGCGCCTGCCGGAATGTGAGGATCGACCATCAGCAAATGCAACTTTTCTTCACCGTTTTCGTGGTGCACGGCGGAGATGAGCATACCGCAGGAGTCGATACCCATCATCGGTCTTGGAGGCAGATTGGTGATTGCAATGCAGGTCTTACCAACCAGTTCTTCCGGCTCATAATACTCGTGAATTCCACTCAAAATGACCCTATCTACGCCGGTTCCGTCGTCCAAAACGAACTTTAAGAGCTTTTTGGACTTCTTCACGGCTTCGCATTCCTTGACCTTCACGGCACGGAAATCGCTCTTGGAGAAGGTGTCAAAATCCACCTGATCCTGGAACAGCGGCTCGATCTGAACATTGGAAAAATCGATTTTTTCCTCCACGACCGGAGCCGCCTGAGCAGCCTCCGCAGGAGCCGAAACTTCCTTGGAACCCTTCTTGTCAGCGTCCAACGGCTTCATGGTCGGGAACAGGATCACGTCCCGGATAGAGTCGGTGCCGCAGAGCATCATGGCGCAGCGGTCGATGCCGAAGCCCAGACCGCCGGTGGGGGGCATACCGTACTCCAGCGCCAGCACGAAGTCCTCGTCCATCATGTCGGCCTCCTCGTCGCCGTGGGCCCGCTTCTCCGCCTGAGCCTTGAAGCGCTGGTACTGGTCGATGGGGTCGTTGAGCTCGGAGAAGGCATTGCCCATCTCGCAGCCGCAGACGAACATCTCGTACCGCTCCGTCAGATGGGGGTCCTCCGGGCTGCGCTTGGCCAGCGGGCTTACCTCCACCGGGTACATGGTGATGAAGGTGGGCTGAATGAGCGTCTCCTCCACCTTCTGGTCGAAGGTCTCGTACAGGGCGTTGCCCCACGTCCGGGCTACCCCCTCCATGTCCACGCCTACGCTCTTGGCCAGCTCCACGGCGGCGTCATCATCGCCCTCAATGGCCATGAAGTCGGCGCCGGTGACATTCTGCACGGCATCGGCCATGGTGATGCGCTTCCAGCTGGGGGTCAGATCCACGTCGTGGCCCAGCCACTGGATGTGGTAGGTGCCGAGAATCTCCTTGGCGGCACCGGTGAGGATGCCCTCCAGGATATCCATCATGCCGTCCAGATTGGTGTAGGCCTGATACAGTTCACAGGTGGTGAACTCCGGGTTGTGCTTGGTGTCCATGCCCTCGTTGCGGAAGATGCGGCCCACCTCGTATACCCGCTCCAGACCGCCCACAATGAGCCGCTTCAGGTGCAGCTCCGTAGCGATCCGCATATACATATCGATGTCCTGAGCGTTGTGGTGGGTGATGAAGGGTCGGGCATTGGCGCCGCCGGCAATGGGGCTGAGCACGGGGGTCTCCACCTCCATGAAGCCCATATTATCCAGATACCGGCGCAGGTACGCTACGAACTTGCTGCGGATCTCAAAGTTCCGCTGGGATTCGGGATTCATAATGAGATCCACATACCGCTGGCGGTAGCGCAGCTCCTTGTCCGTCAGGCCGTGGAACTTCTCCGGCAGGGGCTGGAGGGACTTTGACAGCAGGGTGATCTCGTGGGCCCGGATGCTCATCTCGCCCTTCTGGGTGCGGAACACGTCGCCCTTGACGCCTACGATATCACCGATGTCATATTTCCTGAAGCGGTCATAGGCCTCCTCGTCCATCTCGTCCTTCCGGGCGTAGATCTGGATGCGGCCGGACTTATCCTTCAGATCGCAGAAGGACACCTTGCCCATGCCCCGCTTGCTCATAAGACGGCCCGCCAGAGAGACGGTCTGCCCCTCCAGCTGGTCGAACTGGTCCTTGACCTCCTGTGCGTGATGGGTCACGTCATAGCGGGTGATCTCAAAGGGGTTCATACCCGCCTCCTGCAGGGCTGCCAGCTTATCCCGGCGGATCTGGAGAATTTCCCGCAGGTCCTGTTGATTCTGATTCTGCTGTGCCATAGATATGGTCTCCTTATCGTTCGATCTTGTCCACCCGGTAGCGGATGACGCCCTTGGGGGCCTCCACGGTGATCTCACTGCCGGCCTTGCTGCCCATCAGGGCCTTGCCGAAGGGGGAATCCTCCGACACCTTCCGCTCCATGACGTTGGCCTCCTGAGAGCCCACGATGGTGTACTCCGGCAGCGTCTTGCCGTTATCCAGATTGGTCACGGTGACACGGCAGCCGATGGATACCTTGTCGGAATCCATGTCCGTCTCGTCCACGATGACGGCGTGGAGCAGGATGTTCTCCAGCTCGGCAATGCGGGAGTAGAGCTTGCCCTGCTCGTTTTTGGCCTCGTCATACTCGCTGTTCTCCGACAGGTCACCGAAGCCTCTGGCCTCCTTGATGAGCTCTGCGATCTCGTCGGCACGGGTAGTCTTGCTGTAATCCAGCTCCTTTTTCAGCTCGTCGTACCGCTCCTGACTCATTTTGAATTCTTTTACCATGGAATCCATTCCTTTCTGTTGACAAATACGGCATGGCCGCACGAGATTAGTATAAACACTATAACAAAAATAGTACAGACACTATATCACTCTGCATTATAAGTTCTTTCCCCGCCGGTGTCAAGTCCTACCCACACCGGGACAGCCGCACCCGGCGGAAGGCTTCCCTCCGCCAGCAGCGCCGCCAGCAGCGGCTCCTCCGCTGCCCACGGCTTCATTTTTTCCCGCCACGGCTCGGCCCATACATACCGTACCTCCTGACGGCTTTCTTCGATCAGCAGGGAGGGCAGTCCCTCCGCCGCTGCGCCGAAGCATACCGCCAGCTGCGCCACCGGACCGCCCTCTCCCAGCCCGTACCGGTGCCGCAGGGATCGCCGCAGCTCCTCCTGCCCCCGGCCCAGCTGCGGCGACAGATACCTTACCTGCCGGGCCAGCAGGTCCGCCGCCTCCGTAACGGCCCCGTCGGGCCGGGAGGCCCGCAGCACCACGCTGGCCTGTGACCGGCAGAGTCCCAGCTGCCTGCAGGCGCAGTCCACCAGCTGCCCCAGCATGGCCCGCCGCAGCGCCACCGGGGCCGGGAGCCGAAGGGGAAGCAGCAGCGCCGCCCACTCCGGCGGTGCCACCGCATACCGCACCCCGGCGTCGGCCATGGCCTGTGCCGCCTGCCGCACCCGGCGCTGTACCCGCCGGTTCAGCCGCCCACCGCCCTCCAGCAGGCACACCTCCCCGTCTCCCAGCGGACAGCGCCGCAGGGTGAGCTTTTTCCGCTTCTCCTCCCATCGCACATATCCCACCATGCACAGTCCCCCTTTCCACCAGTCTATGGCCCGGCGGCGGGAGAAAGACGGCATAAAAAATTCCCCACCTGCACCAAGCGGTGCAGGTGGGGAAAAGGCCGCTTACCACCAATAGGGGATGTACCCCGGCAGACGGTTCAGCGGATTGATGCGGCTGTAGTTCTCCCAGATCTCGTAGTGGACGTGGGGGCCGGTAGAGATGCCCGTGGAGCCGCACAGGCCGATGACCTCGCCCTGCTCCACATGCTCGCCCACCTCCACCAGACGCTCACTCATGTGGGCGTACAGGGTGAAGTTGCCGTTTCCGTGGTCGATCTCCACATAGTTGCCGTAGCCGCCCCAGCTGTGCTTAGAACCCACTACGGTGCCGGACTTCACGGCATAGATGTAGCTGCCGTAGGAGGCGCCGATGTCCACGCCCATGTGGTTGGTGCTGGCGCCGGGGGTGGGCTGGTCACGCCCGCCGTAGCCGGAGGTAATGAGCCGGCAGTCCGAGGGCCAGATGTATCCGTCGGAGGAGGGCGTCTCGCCGGAGCCGCTGCTGCTGCCACCGCCGCTGCCTCCACTGTTATCGCCGCCGTTGTTCCGGTTTTCTTCCTCTCTCCGGGCCTGGATCTGGGCGTCCAGTTCATCGGCGGCTGCCTTCTCCTGAGCGGCCAGATCGTTCAGGCCGTCCGCCGTTTCGTTGTACTTGGCAATGAGCTGGGTGGCTGCCTCCAGCTGGCTGTCCAGCTCCGTCTGGCGGCTCTCCAGCTGGGAGCGCTGCTCCTCCAGCGCCTGCCGGTCGGCCTGCATCTGCTGGCGCAGCTGCCGCAGGTCGTTGATGACGCTCTGGTCGTGCTCGGCCACCTCGTTGATGAAGTCGATGCGGCCCAAAAGATCGCTGAAGCTGGTGGCCTTGAAGATCACCGACCAGAAGGAGGCGGTCCCCCGCTCCTCCTCATCCCGCACCTGACGGCAGAACAGGTCGTACTGGGACTCCTCCTTCTGCTGGTTGTCCGCCAGTTCCGCCTCCAGCGCATCGATCTGCTGCTGGGCGTTGGAGATCTGGCTGCGGAGGATATCCGCCTGCTGATCCAGCAGGTTTTTCTGCTCCAGCGCATCGGCCTTGTTGGCCTCGGCCTCCTCGATCTGCTGGTTGATCTCCTCCAGCTTCTTCTGGTGCTCCTCCGACTGCTCCTGCAGGTCTGCGATGGTCTCGGCATAGACGTTCACCGGGCGCAGAGCGCCGCTGGTGAACACGATGCTCACCGCCATGAGAACGGCCAGCAGGCCGCACCATTTTTTCTTACTCATGCTGCACTCCTCCTTATACTCTCAGGAACTTCCGGATGGCGGTCAGGCTGCCGCCCACGCCTACCAGAATACCTACCAGACCGAACACACCGGCCACCGGACCCCAGATCTTCCGGAAGGATACCACCCGCAGCAGCTGCAGGGTATCGGACCCGGCAATGCCCTTGGAAATGGCCTCATACAGCAGCCACTGCAGCCCAAAGGCGATGACGGCGCCCATCAGACCGATGAGCAGACCCTCATAGACGAAGGGCCATCGAATGAAGCCGTCGGTGGCGCCCACCATCTTCATGATGGCGATCTCATCCCGCCGGTCAAAGGTGGTGAGCTTGATGGTGTTGGAGATAATGAATACCGAGATCACCAGCAGCACCGCAATGAGGGCGATGCTGATGAGGCTTGCCACATTCCGCACCGTCAAAAACCCGTTGGAGATGGTCTCGTCTGCCCGGACCTTTACGATGCCGGGGGTGGCCTCCAGATCGGATACCACCTGCTGCATCTGTGCGGCGTCCGTCAGATGGATAACGTACCGATGGCGAAAAATGGAGGGATCCAGGTTGCTGTACAGGTCGTCCTCATCGTACTGCTCCACGTAGCTGTCCCGTGCCTCCTGCCGGGAGACGAAGGTGCAGTCCGCTGCGCCGGGGATCTTCTCCAGCGTGGACTGCAGGGCCTTGGCCTCGTTGTCAGAGAGGTTCTCATCCACGAAGGCCAGCACGGCGTTCTCCTTCTGCAGATCCTTCAGGTTTTCGTTGGCGTTATAGGCCACCAGCGAAAAGGTCCCCATGATCACCAGACACGCCACCGTCACGCCGATGGCGGCGAAGGACATGAATCCGTGGGAGAACATATTGCGGATGCCCTCCCGGAAAAAATATCGAAAATCGTGCTTCATCTGTTATACCTCATACGTTCCCACGCCGTCGCCGTTGACCTGCCCGTGATCGATCATGATGACCCGCTTGTCGAAGTGGTTCACCAGATCCCGCTCGTGGGTCACCACCACCACGGTGGTGCCAAGGGCGTTGATGCGCTCCAGCAGGGTCATGATCTCCAGCGAGCGGTTGGGATCCAGATTGCCGGTAGGCTCGTCGGCTACGATGGTGCTGGGATTGTTCACCAGCGCCCGTGCAATGGCCACACGCTGCTGCTCTCCGCCGGACAGCTCGTCAGGATATCGGTCCTCCATCCCCTTCAACCCCACCAGCTCCAGCACATAGGGGATGCGGGTGCGGATGTCACGGGGCGTGGCCCCCACCGCCCGCATGGCAAGGCTCAGGTTGTCGAACACCGTCTTTTTGGGGATCAGCCGGAAGTCCTGAAAGATCACGCCGATGGTGCGGCGCATATAGGGGATCTGCCGGTCGGAGATGCGGCTCATGGAAAAGCCGTTGACCATGACCCGCCCTGCCGTGGGGATGACCTCGCCGGTCAGGAGCTTGATGATGGTGGACTTGCCGGAGCCGGAGGGTCCCACCAGAAACACAAATTCCCCGTCCTCAATGGTAAAGGAGATGCCCTGAAGGGCCTCCGTCCCGTTTTCGTATGTTTTTTCAACGTCCTTCAATCGAATCATATCATATCCCTCGTTGCCGGAGACCCGGCCCGCTGCATTTGAAACGACGAACCCTGTCGGGCTGCGCCGTATTATGTCACCATAAGGTATTATATAAAAAAAGTTACAAAATGGCAACAGGAATAATATGAAAATTTTATGAACAGATAGGAAAGCCCTCCGGCAAAATCCCGGTAGACAGCCGTGAAGTGACCCCATTTGTTAGACAGTATGATATACTATCTAACAAATGGGGTGCTGTTCAGCAGCGCCGGGAATGGGGCTGTTTGCTCTGCTATGCGCTTTATTGGGCGCTGCCCTCGCCCAGAATACGGGCGGCGCTCTCCTGAGCGAACTGCTTGCTGTACAGGTCATGGTAATAGCCCTTGCGCCGTAGCAGCTCCTCATGCTTGCCTTGCTCCACGATGTGGCCGTCCTTCACCACAAGGATCACGTCCGCCTTGCGGATGGTGGAGAGGCGATGGGCTACCAGAAAGGAGGTCCGGTTCGTCAGCAGATGGTCGATGGCGTTCTGGATCAGCTGCTCCGTCTGGGTGTCGATGGAGGAGGTGGCCTCATCCAGCACGAAGATGCGAGGGTCGGCCAGCACGGCACGGGCAAAGGAGATCAGCTGCTTTTCGCCGGTGGAGAGACGGTCGCCGCCCTCACCCACATCGCTGTCCCAGCCATTTTCCAGCTTGGCCACCACCGTGTCCACCGACACGGCCCGTGCGGCGGCCTCCACCTCCTCGTCGGTGGCGTCCAGCTTGCCGTAGCGGATGTTCTCCCGGACGCTGCCGGAGAACAGGTGGGGATTCTGCAGCACATAGCCGATGTTGGAGTGGAGCCACAGCTGGCTGCGTTGGCGGTAGTCCACGCCGTCAATGAGGATCTGTCCCTCCGTAGGCTCAAAGAACCGGCAGGCCAGATTGATGAGGGTGCTCTTGCCGGCCCCCGTCTCGCCTACGATGGCCACCGTGGTCCCCTGAGGGATGTGGAGGGAGAAATGCTCCAGCACGTTCTCGCCGCCGTCGGGATAGCGGAAGGTCACATCCCGGAATTCGATCTCGCCCCGCAGCGGCTCCCAGTTCTCCCGCTTGGGGTGGAAGGCATCGCCGTATTTCTCAATGACCTCCGGGGTGTCCTGAATTTGCGGCTGTTCGTCCATCAGGTCGGTTACCCGCTCGATGGAGGCTTGCAGAGAGATGAACTCCGCCAGATTGGCGGCGGTCATCTGGATGGGGTCGAAGATACTGACGGCATAGGTGGTAAAGGCCGACAGAGTGGCCAGCTCCAGCGCCTGATCCAGCACCATATAGCCGCCCCGCAGCAGCACGATGGACACCGCCATGGTGCCGAAGAACAGCACCAGCGGGATAAACACCGCATTAAGCCGGGCTGCCCGAATGCCGGAGTCGTGCATCTGTCGGGTGAGACTGCGGAAGGCGTCGGCGGTCTGCTCCTCCGTCACCAGCGTCTTGGTGGTGCGGGCGCCGGTGATGCCCTCGTTGAAGGCGCCGGTGATGCGGGAGTTCAGCTTACGCACCTTCCGGTTCCAGTGGAGGATGCGGTTCTGAAAATACCCTGTCAGAATGGCCATCACCGGCACAATGGCGATAACTGCCAGCGCCAGCTTCCAGTTCAGCGCCAGCATGGCGGCAAAGGTACCCAGCACATAGAACATTGCCCACAGGATATCCGTGAAGTTCCACGCCAGCATACTGGAGATGCGGTTGGTGTCGCTCATGACACGGGTCAGCAGATAGCCCACCGGTGTCACGTTATAAAAGGAGAAGGACAGGGTCTGCAAATGATGGAACAGCGTCCCACGCATATCCTTGCCCAGATTCATCTCGATGTGCATGGAGTTTCGGGCAAAGGCCACCACCGACAGTGCCTGCACCAGAATGACCGCCAGATACGCCAGTGCATAGGGCAGCAGCCCCGTCAGGGTGTTCTTTTCGATAAAATTCTGGATGGCGTACTTCTGGAACAGGGGCAGCACCACGTCCACCAGAGCGCAGATGCCGTTGAACACCAGCATGGAGATGAAGGCGCCCCGATAGGGCCGCAGGAACGGCCCCAGCCGCTTCCAGATCCTCCAGTCGAAGGATTGAGTATATTCCTTTTCATCAATGGCCGCCATGCTCGCTCCCCCCTTCCTCCAGCAGCGCCCGGTCGGCGCTCTGCATCTGAATGTTGTAGATATCCCGGTAGATGCCGGGCTTTTCCACCAGTTGGGCGTGAGTCCCCAACTCCGCCACCCGGCCGCCGTCCAGCACCAGAATGCGGTCAGCCTGCATCAAGGTGGTGACCCGGTGGGAGATCAGCAGCACCGTGGCCTTGCCGGTGGAATGGCGCAGGGCGGTGCGGATCTTCTCGTCCGTCTCGGCGTCCACGGCGGACAGGGAGTCGTCGAAGATCATCACCGGGGCCTGCTGCATCAGCATCCGAGCGATAGCCACCCGCTGCTTCTGTCCGCCGGAGAGAGTCACGCCCCGCTCCCCCACGATGGTGTCATACCCCTCCGGGAAGGAGGTCACCGCATCATCCACGCAGGCGATGGCCGCCGCACGGCGCATGGCATCCTCCGGCGCATCGGGGCGCACGGCCCGGATGTTCTCTCCGATGGTCTGGGAGAACAGGAAGGGCTCCTGCAAAACAAGACCGATGTGCCGCCGCAGGTCGCTGCGCCGGATATGCCGCAGGTCCACGCCGCCGATGGTGATGCGGCCGGAACCCTCCGGCACGTCGTACAGCCGGTCCAGCAGATGCACCAGCGTGCTCTTGCCGGAGCCGGTGCCGCCCAGCACGGCGAAGGTCTCCCCCTCCCGGATGGTGAAGGACACGTCCTTCAGGACCGGCTGTCCCTCGTAGCCGAAGGTCACATGGTCAAACACAATGTCCCCGCCGGGGAAGGAAACGTCGTCGGGCTGATCCTGCTCCTCCGGGGAGCGGAGGATGTAGCCCACACGGTCCATGGATACCCCGGCCTTGCTCATATCCGACAGCACCCGGCCCAGAGAACGCACAGGCCACGCCAGAGACTCGTTGTAGCTGACGAAGGCCACGAAGGCGCCCAGAGTCATGGCCCCGGCCACGCTCTCGTGGATGCCCGCCAGAATGATGACCATCACCTGCAAGCACGTTAGCAGCGTCCCCGATGCCCAGTATACCGACAGGAGCTTTCCCAGATGGATCCACAGCCCGGCATATCGCTCGCTCTTGGCCTGAAATTTGTCCTCCTCATACTTCTCCCGTCCGAAGGCCCGCACCACCCGCACGGCGGTGAGGTTCTCCTGGGCGCAGGCGGTCACCTCGCCCTCGGCTTCGTCGGCGGTCTTGAACCGGGAGGAGATCTTCCGGTAGAACACCCCCGACGACAGGCCCACAATGGGGATGAAGGCCAGAGCAATCAGGGACAGCTTCACGTTCATGCGGAACATGATCCACAGATACAGGATGATGAGGAACACCGTTCGCACCACCTCCACCAGCTGGTTGCACACGAAGGTGCGGATCACGTCCACATCGGAGGTGCAGCGCTGGATGATGTCGCCGGTGGGGTGCTGCTTGTGCCACGCAAAGGGCAGATACTGGATGCGCCGGTACAGGTCATCCCGCAGCCCCTTGACGTAGGCCTCGGACCCACGGGACAGCTGCGCCCGCTGCCCGAAGCTGCACAGGCCCCGCAGCAGCGCCGTCACCATGACGGCCCCCGCCGCCCACCACAGCGCCGTGACAGGCTCCTGCCGCAGCGTCTCCAGCGGCAGTACCCGCAGCACCAGCGCCGGCAGCTTGGCCTCCTCCGACCCCAGAATGGAGTCCACCGTGATACGGATGATCTGGGGCGTCAGGGCGTTGAGCGCCATGGACAGGCACGCACACAGCAGCGCCGCCGCAAAATGTCCCCAGCAGGGGCGCAGATAGTGCCAGATGAGCCCGGCCTTCTCCCGCCCCGACAGCTTGAATGTCGATTGCTTCTCTTCCATAAGCCTCCTTCTCTCTCCCAGCGGCCCGCAGACCGCCTGTCCAAACGCCGCCGGCATCCGGCAGCGTACAAAAAATGCGCCCCCGGACGGGGACGCACACAGAGTACGGTCACATCGGCCCCTTTATCGGGCCGACCCAGCGGCGCACACAATGATCCCCTTACTGGTCAGCTTGCTCTTCGTCATGGTGTACGCCTCCTTTCGTTTATAGTGAGTACAGTATAACGCCGTATGAGTATCCTGTCAAGAAAAGTTTTCCGCCCCGGCGGCGGAGGGTCGTCTCCCCCTCTTGCATTTTTGGAAAAATAGGGTATGATATAAGAGAAAAATTGTCCTCTGCCATGGCGGAGGAGAAAAGAAGGGTTGTTTTATGACAAAAATCGACATTGTATCGGGCTTTCTGGGCGCCGGTAAGACCACGCTCATCAAGAAGATGCTCAGCGAGGCCTATCAGGGTGAGAAGCTGGTACTCATTGAAAACGAGTTTGGCGAGATCAGCATCGACGGTGGCTTCCTGAAGGATTCCGGCGTGCAGATCAGCGAGATGTCCTCCGGCTGCATCTGCTGCTCTCTGGTGGGCGACTTCAACAAGGCCCTGCGCCAGGTCCATGAGCAGTTCGCTCCGGACCGCATCCTCATCGAGCCATCCGGCGTGGGCAAGCTCTCCGACGTCATCGTGGCGGTGGAGAACACCGTCCGGGACGAGCCGGACATGAAGCTGAACTCCTTCGTCACCGTGGCCGACGCCACCAAGGTGAAGGTGTATATGAAGAACTTCGGTGAGTTCTACAACAATCAGATCGAGTCCGCCGGCACCATCATCCTCTCCCGGACACAGAAGCTGTCTCAGGAGAAGCTGGAGGCCGCCGTGGCTCTGCTGCGGGAGAAGAATCCCACCGCCGCCATCCTTACTACCCCGTGGGACCAGCTGGACGGCAAGACTCTGCTGTCCGCTGTGGAAAAGGTCTCTCTGGCCGATGAGCTGCTGGCCAGGATGCAGGCCGAGCACGAGGCGGAGGAGGCGGAGCACCACCATCACCACCACGACCATGATGAGCATGATGACCATGATGAGCATGAGCATCATCATGACCATGACGAGGAGGATGGCCACTGCTGCTGCGGCCATCATCACGATGATGACGATGACGACGAACATGAGCATCACCATCACGAGGGCTGCTGCCACCATGACCACGAGGAGCACGAGCACCATGATGAGCATGAGCACCACCATCACCATGACGGCGAGTGCGACGACCCGGAGTGCTCCTGCCACCACCATCACCACCACGCCGACGAGGTGTTCACCAGCTGGGGCGCCGAGACGGTCCACTCCTACACGGAGGAGGACATCCGCCGCATCCTGACGGCGCTGGATACCGGCGACTACGGTGCCATCCTCCGGGCCAAGGGGATCGTCCCCAGCGGCGGCAAGTGGCTGCACTTCGACTATGTCCCCGAGGAGCAGGACGTTCGCTACGGCAGCGCCGACTACACCGGCCGCCTGTGCGTCATCGGCGCCCAGCTGAAGGAGGACAAGCTCAAAGAGCTGTTCAGCCTGTAACACCTGTAAGGAGCGAGGAACTATGGATATTCCTGTCTATCTCATCGCCGGGTTTCTGGATTCCGGCAAAACCGGCTTCATCAACGGTATCCTCCGGGACGGCTTTGCCGAGGAGGACCGCACCCTGCTGATCTGCTGCGAGGAGGGGGAGCTGGAGTACGACCCCCGTGTGCTGGGCAATGTGTTCACCTACACGGTGGACGAGCAGAGTCAGCTGACTCCGGAGCTGTTCAAGAAGCTTGAGAAGCAGTACCGGCCCAAGCAGGTCATCATCGAGTATAACGGTATGTGGATGATCGAGCCTCTGTACCGGGACGGCCTGCCTGCCAACTGGATCCTCTACCAGATCATGTGTCTGGTGGACGCCAGAAGCTTCGAGATGTATGTGAAGAATATGGGCCAGCTGATGATGGAGAAGATCAGCAACGCCGATATGCTGATCTTCAACCACTGCAACGAGGAACTGCGGGCCCAGCTCCGCAGCCGCAACCTGCGGATGGTGAACCGCCGGGCCGATATCTATCTGGAGAACGAGGACGGCACCAGCGAGGAGTACGTCACTCCGGAGATGTCCCCCTTCGATCTCTCCGACGGCCATCTGGATGTGCCGGACGACGACTACGGTGTCTGGTATGTGGATATGATGGACAACCCCGACCGCTATGACGGTGTCACCGTGCGGTATAAGGCCGTCATGTGCCACTCCAAAAAGTTCAAGGGCGTCCACTGCCCCGGCCGCTTCGCCATGGTCTGCTGCGAGAACGATATGCAGTTTTTGGCCCTGGTGGCCAAGGGCGAGGGACTGGAGAGGTTCAAGAACCGCCAGTGGGTGGAGATCACCGCCACGGTGAAGAAAGAGGCCAATGACGCCTATCAGGGCGAGGGTCCGGTGCTGTATGTCACCGCCATCGCCCCCTGCGAAAAGCCCAAGGAGGAGGTCGTCTCCTTCTGACGATCCTCCGGCCTAGTTGTGTGTAAACCATGTGAAAGAAAGAAAAGGAGAACTACCCCATGACTCAAAAAGAAAAGACCTTTCTGGACCAGACCGCCCAGCGTCTGCACCTGACGGTGGACGGCGAGAGCAGCATCCTCTTCGGCAGCGTCGGCGGCTACCAGACCATGCTCTGGCGCAACGATCATGGCCTTGCCGTCATGACCCTGTCCCTGCACCGGCTGGGGCAGGAGCCGGATCAGTCCGCCATCCGCCAGTTTGTAAAGGGGACCCGTCTGGTGACGGGCGTCTCCGTCCGGCGCAGCCGGGTGGAGCTGACCCTGAACGTCCGCTTCGGCAACCCCAATCAGGTGGAGAAGCTGGCGGAGGCCGTAGCCGCCGTGGTGGAGTTTCTGCACGCCTCCGGCTATGACAACTGCTGCCAGAACTGCGGCAGCGCCGTGGAGACGGACCCCTGCATCATGACCGGTGTCCCCTCCCTGCTGTGCGACAGCTGCTACCAGCAGCTGGGCCATCTGCAGGAGCAGAACCAGCAGGCGGAGCTGGGCAAGACGGAGAACATGGTGGCCGGCACCGTGGGTGCGCTGCTGGGTTCTCTGCTGGGCGTGGCGTGCATCGTGCTGCTGGGCCAGCTGGGCTACGTGGCGGCAGTCAGCGGTATCGTCATGGCCATCTGCACCATGAAGGGGTATGAGCTGCTGGGCGGCCGGTTCTCCACCGTGGGTCTGGTGGTCAGCATCGTGCTGATGCTGGGCATGACCTACGTGGGCTATCAGCTGGATTGGTCCGTCGCCGTCTATAACGAGCTGAAGGACTACTACGAACTGAGCCTGTTGGACTGCTTCCGCATGATCCCGGAGATGCTGCGTCAGGAGATCATCGATTCCTCCACCTACATCGGGGAGCTGGTGAAGCTGTATGCCTTCACGCTGCTGGGCGCTATCCCCACGGCCATCAGCTCCATGAGAAGCCGGAAGCTGAAGAAGGTCACTTACCGTCTGCGCTCCCAGCGCACCAACGCCGCCCCGGAGCTGTAATAAAACAAAAAAACAGGAGGCCGCAGGCATTGTCTGCGGCCTCCTGTTTATTTGTTTCGCCTTGGCTTACGCCTGATAGAACAGCTCCACCAGATCGGCGGTGATATCCTCCGTCCAGCTGCACATGGTCACGCAACACATATAGCCCTCCTGCTTGATGCACACCAGCGTCTCATACATGGGGACGCCGTCCATCTCGCCGGAGATAACAGCGCCCTCCCGAACCAGACCGGCGAACTGCACCGGAGTCTGCTCCACCTTCACGTTGGATAGCCCCATGGAGGCCAGAGCATCTTCCAGCTTGGGTACGGCGATCTCCAGATAGCCCGCCTCGTCCAGCAGCTTGCCGTACAGAGCGCCCAGATCCTCATACACCACGTTTATGGTCACAAGGCCCTCCATGGCGCTGGCGAACATATCATAGGTGCTCTTGCCATCCTCCATGGCCTTCTGCATCTCCTCGCTGCTCTCGGCCACCACGCCGGACAGCTCTGCCAGCTGCTCGTCGGTGTAGTAGGTCCAGTCATCGCTCAGCTGGCAGCCGATGCCCACGAAGGTGTTGGTGTAAATGCCGTTTTCAATCGTGCCACGCTGGAAGCCGGATTGGCTGTCGCCGCCGTCTCCGTCCTTCTTACCGCAGGCGGCCATGCTCAGCACCAGTACCAGCGCCAGCAGCAGACCTGCGGCCCGTTTCATCTGCTTCATCGCTTCTCTTTCCTCCGAATCATGTATTTGGGGGTCGCTATACCATATGGTATACATCCATCCTACCATATTTCGACACAGCCTGCAAGAGAAAAGCGCATCAGGGGCGGGCGCATTTGCGCCTGCCCCTGATGCGTCTGCCCCGCAGACTTCCGCTACAAGTCCTCCAGATCGTCCTTCCCCAGATGCATGGTGCGCCAGCGCTCCGGCAGCTCCGGCCCAATAAGGGGAAACAGATTCTCCGTGTGGGAGGTGGGCTGGATGTTGTAGGTGCCGTACTGGTTTACCAGATCGAAGGTACTCTCCGGAACGCCGGGAAAGTCGTGGATATCCGGCGCCGGGTCGTGAAAGGGCTTTTTCTTTCGCATGGCATGGACCTCCTGTTCTTGGTTGCCGTCGGTCATGACGGTAGGGATAGTATGCCCCATTTTGAGCGCTTTGGGAGGGTTGTCAGCCGGGGAAAAATCTGCTATAATCAGTTTTCCGAGAGAGCGTGTGCAGAAGAGACGGAGGTGTGTATGGCAAATTTTACCAAGCAGGCCATTGAAACGGCGTTTTTGCAGCTGCTCAACGAAAAGCCCCTGAACAAGATCAGCGTCCGGGACATTGTGGAGAAGTGCGGCATCAACCGCAACTCCTTTTACTACCATTTTCAGGATATCCCCTCCCTCATCGCTGAGATCATCACCTCCTACACCGACCAGCTCATTGAGGAGTACCCCACCATCTCCACGCTGGACGAGTGCTGCGAGATGGCCTTCCGCTACGCTCTGCAAAACCGCAGCGCCGTGATGCATATCTACCACTCCGTGAACCGTGACCTCTTCGAGAAAAGCACCATGCGCCTGTGCGACTACGCCGTCACCACCTACATCGATACCGCCTTCCCCCAGCACCAGCTGCCGGAGGCGGACCGCCGGGCGGTGATCCGCTTCATCAAGTGCCAACTCTTCGGAATGTGCATCGACTGGATCAGCGGCGGGATGCAGGATGAGGCGCTGGAGGAGCTGCGGCGTATCAGCCGCCTGTGCCACGGTCTGCCGGAGCTTATCATCGAGCGCAGTCGGGAGGACCATTGAAAATTTAGGCAAATGCCCCCTGACTGCCTAAAAACTGGGCAATTTGCGTCCGGGTGTCTGACTTTCAGACACCCGGCATTTTTTTGTCCATTTTCTCCCGCCGCCGAAAGCGGTAAACTCAGACCATCAAAAGTGAGGGAGATGCGTATCATGCGTTCTGTGACCCCTATGCGAGCGGCCAAAACAGGATACATCATCATGTCGGTGCTGCTGTGCGTGCTGGGCGTGGTGCTGTTTGTATGGCCCGGCGTGTCGGTGACCGTCATCGGAGAGCTGCTGGGCATCGGGATGATCGTATTTGGTGCCGTGAAGGTGGCAGGGTATCTGTCCCGTGACCTCTTCCGGCTGGCCTTCCAGTACGATCTGGCCTTCGGCGTGCTGCTGATGGCCTTGGGCATCGTAACACTGACCCATCCCGGCGAGACCATCGGCTTTCTGTGCGTGGTGTACGGCATTCTGGTGCTGTCGGACGGGCTGTTCAAGGTGCAGATCGCCGTGGATGCCAAGCGCTTCGGCATCGACCGCTGGTGGGCCATCCTGCTGGCGGCGGCGTGCGCCGGTGTGCTGGGCGTGCTGCTGGTGCTGCGGCCTGGCGAGGGGGCGCAGGCGCTGACCATGCTCCTGGGTGCGTCGCTGTTTCTGGACGGCGTGATGAATCTGCTGGTGGCTCTGCTGACAGTGAAGATCATCCGCCACCAGCAGCCGGACGTCATCGAGACAGATGAATTTGAGATCAAGTGAGAAAGGACCGAGATGCAATGGGATTGTCTAAAGCGGTGGTAAAAAACCGTGTTCTGATCCTGATGATCGCATTGATCCTGCTGGTGCCGGCGGTGTTTGGGATGCTGGGTACCCGGATCAACTACGATATGCTGGATTATCTGCCCAGCGACATGGATACCGTCATCGGGCAGGAGACGTTGAAGGAGGACTTCGGCAAGGGAGCCTTCTCCTTCATCGTGGTGCAGGATATGCCGGTGCAGGAGGTGGCCCAGCTGAAGGAGAAGATCCAGCAGGTGGACCACGTGGAGAGCGTGCTGTGGTACGATTCCGTGGCGGACCTCTCCATCCCCATGGAGCTGCTGCCGGATAAGCTGTATAACGAGTTCAATACCGATGATGCCACCATGCTGGCGGTGTTCTTCGATTCCGCCACCTCGGAGGACGTGACCATGGACGCCATCCGTGAGATCCGCTCCATCGCCGGCAAGCAGTGCTTCGTGTCGGGTATGTCGGCACTGGTAACGGACCTGAAGGACCTGTGCGAGCAGGAGGAGCCTATCTATGTGGCGCTGGCCGTGGCCTGTGCCTGCGCCGCCATGATGCTGCTGCTGGACGGCTGGCTGGTTCCATTCGTGTTTCTGGCCAGCATTGGCATGGCCATCGTGTATAACCTTGGCAGCAACTTCTTCCTGGGAGAGATCTCCTACATCACCAAGGCCCTGTCTGCGGTGCTGCAGCTGGCCGTGACCATGGACTACTCCATCTTCCTGTGGCACAGCTACAACGAGCAGCTGACCCTGCAGAGCGACCACAAGGAGGCCATGGCGGTGGCCATCCACAACACCTTTACCTCCGTCATCGGCAGCTCTGCCACCACCATCGCCGGCTTCATCGCCCTGTGCTTCATGTCCTTCACGCTGGGCCGTGACTTGGGCATCGTCATGGCTAAGGGTGTGCTGCTGGGCGTGCTGGGCTGCGTGACCATCCTGCCGTCCCTGATCCTGGTGCTTGATAAGCCTCTGCAGCGGACACGGCATAAGTCCCTGATCCCCGATATGGGAGGCTTTGCCAAGGGTGTGTGCAAGATTTTCCCCGTGTTTCTGGTGATCTTCGCCCTGCTTGTTGCCCCGGCCTACATCAGCTATGATAAGACCAACGATGAGGTGTACTACGACATGGGCCAGTGCCTGCCGGAGGACATGGAGTACGTCATCGCCAACAAGAAGCTCTCCGAGGAGTTTGACATCGCCTCCACCCATATGCTGCTGGTGAACGCCGATCTGCCGGACAGCGACGTTCGGGCCATGATCGACGAAATGGAGCAGGTGCCGGGTGTGAAGTATGTGTTGGGCATGGAGAGCGTGGCAGGCCCCATGATCCCCGTGGAGGTGCTGCCGGATTCCGTGCGCTCCATACTGGAGAGCGACCAGTGGGAGCTGCTGCTCATCAACTCCGAGTATAAGGTGGCCTCCGATGATGTCGATCAGCAGATCGATCAGCTGAACGCCATCCTGAAGAAGTATGACGAGGGCGGAATGCTCATCGGTGAGGCCCCCTGCATGAAGGACATGATCGAGACGACGGATCACGACTTCAAGGTAGTCAACGCCATCTCCATCGCCGCCATCTTCCTCATCATCACGCTGGTAGAGGGAAGCTTCTCCCTGCCCTTCATCCTGATCGCCGTTATTGAGCTGGCCATCTTCATCAATCTGGGCCTGCCCCATGTGCTGGGCCAGTCGCTGCCTTTCATCGCCCCCATCTGTATCAGTACCATCCAGCTGGGCGCTACGGTGGACTACGCCATCCTGATGACCACCCGCTACAAGGCGGAGCGGCTCAATGGCGAGGACAAGAAGAAGGCCGTCATGACCGCCCTGCGGACCTCGGCCCCCTCCATCATCGTCAGCGGCATGGGCCTGTTCGCCGCCACCTTCGGCGTGGCGCTGTATTCCAACATCGATATCGTGGGCTCCATGTGTATGCTGATGGCCCGTGGCGCTATCATCAGCGTGCTGCTGGTGCTGCTGGTGCTGCCGGCTCTGCTGATCCTGTGCGACGGCATCGTGTGCCGCACCACCCGTGGTATGACCCATCTCATTGGTAAACAGGAGGTTGTAAAATGAAAAAGAATAAATTTCTGGCTGTGATCTTAGCCGTGGCGGTGGCCGTAGGCGCCGCCGGCGTCACCACCTACGCCGTGGGCAAGGACGCCAATGATACCGAGGCCCCGTCCACCGTGGCGACGGCCGCCTCCGCCTCCGACACGGAGGCCGTCAAGGATGAGACGGTGTACGTCATGACCGCCGCCGACGGCAGCACCCAGAAAATTCTGGTCAGCGACTGGATCAAGAACGCCCTGCCCGCCGAGGCTCAGAAGGCCATCGAGAGCCTGAACGACGCCCAGCAGGTGAAGGATGACTGCTGGACCGGCACCATCCAGAAGGAGCTGCCGGTGAGCATGAGCATCCACTATACCCTGGACGGCAAGACCGTCACCCCCGGCGAGCTGGCGGGCAAGAGCGGCAAGGTGACCATCCGCTTCGAGTATGAAAACAACCAGTATGAGGTGCGTACCGTCAACGGCGTCAGCCAGAAGGTGTATGTCCCCTTCGTGGCCCTTACCGGCGCCCTGCTGGATACCTCCCACTTCTCCAATGTCACCGTCTCCAACGGTAAGCTCATCAACGACGGCGACCGCATCGCCGTTATGGGCATGGCCTTCCCCGGCCTGCAGGAGGATCTGGGCATCAGCAAGGATCAGCTGGACCTGCCCGACTATGTGGAGATCAGCGCCGACGTAACGGACTTCACGCTGGAGACCACCCTCACCGTCGTCTCCAACAGCCTCCTCAATGAGGTGGATACCGACGACCTTACCTCCGGCGATCTGGGGAGCCTGTCCGATTCTCTGGGCAAGCTCACGGATGCCATGGATCAGCTGATGGACGGTTCCTCCCAGCTGTATGACGGACTCTGCACGCTGCTGGACAGCTGCGGACAGCTGTCTGACGGCGTGGATCAGCTGACGGACGGTCTGAATCAGCTCAGCTCCAACAGCGGCGCCCTGAACGCCGGGGCCAAGCAGGTCTTTACCTCCCTGCTGGCTATGGCCGATGAGCAGCTGCAGCCCCAGCTGGCGCAGGCGGGTATCACCATCCCCTCCCTGACCATTGACAACTACGCCACCGTGCTGGGCGGCGTGCTGGCCCAGCTGGACGAGGCCGGTACGCTGGCCGAGCAGGCCGCCCGTGAGCAGGTGACTGCCGCCGTGGAGGCCGCACGGGATCAGATCCGTGCCGCTGTGACCGAGGCCGTGCAGCAGCAGGTAACGGCGCAGGTGACGGAGCGGGTGCGCCAGCAGGTGCTGGGGCAGGTGCTCAACGCCATGGGCTACACCATGGAGCAGTATCAGCAGAGTCCTGAGCTGAAGGCGCAGGTGGATGCCGCCGTGGAGCTGCAGGTGCAGACTCCGGCTATGCAGCAGACCATCTCCGAGAATGTGACGGCCCTTATGGGGACGGAGGAGATCCGGCAGAAGATCGACGCCGCCACGGAGCAGCAGGTGCAGCTGAAGATCGAGGAGACTATGGCCTCCGACGAGGTGCAGCAGAAGATCATGGCCGCTACGGAGCAGGCCTCCGCCGGTGCCGTGCAGATCCGCAGCCTGAAGCAGCAGCTGGATCAGTACAACGTGTTCTACATGGGCCTGAATAGCTACACCGCCGGTGTGGATCAGGCTGCCGCCGGTGCTCAGCGACTCCAGAGCAATATGCCTGCCCTGCTGGACGGCGTGAAGCAGCTGCGGGACGGCGCCATGCAGCTCTCCGACGGACTGAAGCAGTTCAATGAGGAGGGCGTGGAGAAGCTGGTCAGCGTGCTGGGCGACGACGTGGAGGGTCTGGCGGAGCGCCTGACCGCCACGGTGGAGGTCTCCCGCAACTACCGCAGCTTCTCCGGTCTGACGGACGGCATGGACGGCGCTGTGCGCTTCATCTACCGCACCGAGGCTGTGGAAAAGGCCGAGTGATTCCGTTTCCCTACAGAGTAAGAAGGCGGCAGCCCATAGGGCTGCCGCCTCAGCGTATCGAAAAAGTCTTTCCGACACGCTGAGGCATTTTTCAGAACTTCAAAAAAGTTCTGAAAAATGGGGATCATCATCGTGCAGGACACCCTTCCCGGGTTTCCCGCACACACCCTTCCTCCCCGTTGACGAGAGGTTCTCACTTTTCTCGACAGACTCAGGCGGCAGCCCATAGGGCTGCCGCCTTTGGTGTCGGGTGGTGTCGGGAGGGCATTGCCCGCCCCGGCATCCTCTCCGTCATCGTAAAAGCCCGCCGTTGGCGGGCTTTTTGGCGCTGCGGGAGGCCCTCACGACCCCACATTGCACCCGGCGGAGGTGACAGGCATACAATGGTCTATCCGCAGGGAAGGGGGAGGCGTGGTGGAGCATACATATACCGTGGCGCTGGCGGGAAACCCCAATGTGGGAAAAAGCACCGTGTTCAACCGCCTGACAGGGCTGCGCCAGCACACGGGCAACTGGCCCGGCAAGACCGTGGAGCGGGCGGAGGGGTATTTTTCGCAGGCGGGGCAGCGGTTCCGGCTGGTGGATCTGCCGGGGACCTATTCTCTGGCGGCGGATTCGCCGGAGGAGGAAGTGGCCGGGGCGTTTTTGCAGAGCGGGCAGGCGGATGCCGTCATTGTGGTAGTGGACGCCTCCTGCCTGCGGCGAGGGCTGATCTTGGCCCTGCAGCTCCGCCAGCAGACCCAGCGGCTGGTGCTGTGCGTGAATCTCATGGACGAGGCGGCCCGCCGGGGCATCACACCCCAAACAGAGCGCCTGGGGCAGCTGCTGGATGTGCCGGTGGTAGCCACCGCCGCCCGCAGCGGGAAGGGCTTGGCGGAGCTGCGGCATCAGGCGGCGGAGGTGTGCCGCCGGGAGCCATGGGAGGACGGCTGGAAGCTGACCTACGCCCCGCCGGTGGAGGCGGCGCTGGGACTGCTGGAGACGGGAATGTCCCGCCGCCGTGCCGTGGCGCTGCTGTGGGGAAGCCCGCCCACAGAGGGGGAACAGTCCCTGTGGCAGCGGGCGCAGCAGCGGCTGGGAGCACTCTCCGGGCAGGCCCTGCGGGACAGCCTGACGGCGTCGGTGGTGGCGCTGGCGGAGGAGATCGGGCGGCAGTGCGTCCGGTGCGCCGGGCCAGACCCCCACGCCCCGGACCGGCGGCTGGATCGGCTGCTGACCTCCCGGCTTACAGGCTTTCCGGTGATGCTTTTGCTGCTGGGGCTGGTGTTCTACCTGACCATACAGGGGGCCAATGCCCCCTCCCGGCTGCTGAGCCGGTGGCTGACGGCGCTGGAGGAACCACTGCGGGGTCTGCTGGCAGGAGCGCCGTGGTGGGTGCAGGGGGCTGTGGTGGACGGCATCTACCGGACGGTGGCGTGGGTGGTGGCGGTGATGCTGCCCCCCATGGCCATCTTCTTCCCCCTGTTCACGCTGCTGGAGGACGCCGGGTATCTGCCCAGAGTGGCCTTCTGCATGGATCGGTGCTTCCGGGCGGCGGGCGCCTGCGGGCGGCAGAGTCTCACCATGGCCATGGGCTTCGGCTGCAACGCCTGCGGCGTCACCGGCTGCCGCATCATTGCCAGCCCCAGAGAGCGGCTGGTGGCCATCCTCACCAACTGCTTCGTTCCATGCAACGGCCGCTTCCCTACCCTTATAGCCCTGATTAGCCTGTTCTTTCTGGGGGATGCCGCCGGGCCGGGGCGGTCGGCACTGGCAGCGGCGGTGTTTTTAGGGGTCATCGTGTTCTGCGTGGCCATGACGCTGGCCATGTCCAAGCTGCTGAGCGCCACGGTGCTGCGAGGACAGCCCTCCTTTTTTTCGCTGGAGCTGCCGCCCTATCGCCTGCCCCAGGTGGGGCGGGTGCTGGTGCGCTCCCTGCTGGATCGAACGGTGTTTGTGCTGGGACGGGCGCTGACGGTGACGGCCCCGGCGGGGCTGCTGATCTGGGGAATGGGGAACATGGACGCCGGGGGCGTCTCTCTGTTGGAGCGGGCCGCCGGGGTACTGTCCCCGCTGGGACGGCTCATGGGGCTGGACGGCATGGTGCTGCTGGCCTTTCTGCTGGGCTTTCCCGCCAATGAGATCGTGCTGCCCATTCTCCTGATGGGCTATCTGCACACCGGGACGCTGACGGAGTGCGGCGGGATGGAGGCGCTGCGGGACATTTTGCTGCACAGCGGCTGGACCACGGAGACGGCCCTGTGTATGATGGCCCTGTGCCTGCTGCACTTCCCCTGCGGCACCACCTGCCTCACCATCCGCCGGGAGACCGGCGGCTGCCGGTGGACGCTGCTGGCCATGGTGCTGCCGACGGCGGTGGGGATGGCGGTCTGTATGCTGATCCATGGAGCCTTCGGGCTGCTGGGATAAACGGGCAAAGAGAGCCGGGAGAGCATCGCTCTCCCGGCTCCCTTTGCAGTCAGGTCTCCATGTGCTTGCCCAGAAAGCCCGCCACGGCTTGGGCCAGCTTGTACTCCCCCTCGCCGGGGAGACGATCCTCCGCTGAGACAAAGAGTACCAACCCCAACACGTCGCCGCCGCACAGGATGGGGGCGGCCACCGCCGCCGCATACTGCCCGGCGCTCTCGGAGACCGGCAGCCGCTCCTGCCCGGAGCGGTACTGATAGATGCTGCGCTGCTCCATGATCTGCTCCAGCTGCGGAGAAAGGTTCTTGCCCAGCAGCTCCCGCTTCCCGGCCCCGGCTACGGCCACGATGCCGTCCCGGTCGGTGACAGCGGCGGTGAAATCCGTGTTGCGGGACAGGGTGTCGCAGAATTGGGCGGCGAAGTCCTCCAGCCCGCCGATGAGGGAGTACTTTTTGAAAATGACTTCCCCGTCCCGTGTGGTGTAGATCTCCAACGGGTCGCCCTCACGGATACGCATGGTGCGGCGGATCTCCTTGGGGATCACGACCCGGCCCAGGTCATCCCTTTATGTCAAGTAGGTGCAAAAAAATTTTACAAACTATCCGA
>ERZ1673742.1321-NODE-1321-length-23238-cov-6.617608_pt1 | contig 23238 bp, 14 predicted proteins | sample MGYA00580208_ERZ1673742 | MGnify/ENA primary metagenome ERZ1673742 (study PRJEB41218, sample SAMN15661774) | gut metagenome | host: Homo sapiens | place: Canada: London | collected 2015-08-20/2019-03-30 | study: EMG produced TPA metagenomics assembly of...
GGATCGAGATGATAATAGTCCAGGAAATTGGCAAGATTGAGCTTCGTGCCGGTATCTTCCTCAAAGGAAGCAACTCTCGTCACAAGGCCGGCGGTGTTGCCATAGGAGGCGCGGATATTATCGAGTATGTATTTCGCTGCCTTTTTCTCAAGGTGGATATAGCAGCCCTTGGGCGCGGACACAAAGCCGTCCTTGATCTCCCGGGTCACACTGCGGGTGGTGTTGGAGAGAAGCGCGGCAAACTTGTCCTCAAAGTTATACTTCCTATTCGCCTGACCAATGAAGTCGAGAACGGTCAGGCATTCTTTATCCTCTGCCAGTCGCAGGCCACGGCCCAGCTGCTGCAGGAAGATCGTGAGCGATTCTGTCGGGCGAAGGAACAGAACCGTATTGACCTCTGGAATGTCTACTCCTTCATTATAGATATCCACGACGAAGATAAAGCGCACCTTGCCAGAAACGAGACTATCCTTCGCGCTGCGGCGTTCTTCATCCGGGGACTTACCGGTCAGGAACATGGACGGAATCCCATGCTCATTGAAATACCGACACATGAATTCCGCATGATCCACCGTGACACAGAAGCCCAAGCCCTTAACATCCTCAATGTCTGTCACGTATTTCAGCAGCGAGGACACGACCAGATCGGCACGCCGCTCAGCCATCATGCCGCTGAGCGTGTAAATCTTGGACAGCTCGGATTTATCATAACCTCCGGCCGACCATTTCAGTTTGTCCAGATCCACCGTGTCGGTCACGCCGAAATACTGGAAGGGGCACAGGAGTTTGCGGTCGATAGCTTCCGGCAAGCGGATTTCCGCCGCAATACGATTATTGAAGAAGCCGAGAATGCTCTTCCCGTCCATTCGTTCCGGGGTAGCAGTCAGCCCCAACAGGATCTTCGGCTGGTAATATTCCAGCAGCTTCTGATAAGTAGGCGCCGCCGCGTGGTGGAACTCGTCCACGATGATGTAATCATAGAAATCCGGCGAAGTCTTTGCCTTAAAGTCCTGGCTATTAAATGTCTGAATGGACATGAAAAGATGGTCGATGCTGTCCGGCCGATATCCACCAACGAACATATCTCCGAAATTGGCGTCTCTCAGCACTGCCCGGAAGGTGTACATGCTCTGTTTCAGAATTTCTTCCCGGTGGGCAACGAACAGCAGCCGGCATGGTTTGCCTGCGTTCTTTTTCTGGAATGCCTTGTAGTCCAGCGCAGAAATCACTGTCTTGCCTGTGCCGGTTGCGGCAACCACAAGATTGCGAGTATAACCACGGACGGCGCGCTCTGCCCCCAGCTTATCCAAAATCTCCTGCTGATAAGAGTACGGCCGGATCTCCATATTGTAGATCTCGGCATTGTTGCTGTTGAAATACTTCTCTGCCTGCAGCGCACGGGCAAGGCGCTCCCGCTGTCCTTCATCGTAGTATTCGAATTCTTTGTCGTTCCAGTAAAACTCAAAGGTGGCCGCCACCTTGTCGATGGTCTCCGGCAGATCCTTCTTCGTAATCTTTGTGTTCCACTCAAGACCGCTGGTCAGGGCCGCATTGGAAAGGTTGGAGGAACCCACATAGGCCGTCGTAAAGCCAGTATCCCGGTAGAAGATATACGCCTTTGCGTGGAGGCGTGTGATCTTTGTATTATAGCTGACCTTGATCTGCGTATTGGGGAGCTTGCGCAGCTCTTCGATTGCCTTCACATCGGTCGCGCCCATGTAAGAGGTTGTGATGATACGCAGCTCACCGCCGTTTTGGGTGAAGGATGTCAGCTCGTCCATGATGAGACGCAGCCCGCTCCACTTGATGAAGGAAACCAGCATATCGATCCGATTGCAGGACACGATCTCCTTTTTGAGCTCCGTGTACATCTGCGGCTCGTGAACAGCGCCGGTGAACAGGCTGGATTGTGCAATAGATGTTTCCGGACGGACAACCTGTGCCTTCTCATCCAAAGCCCAGATGCTGTTTTGCCGGTCAAAAAGCGCAAGAAGCTGCTCCGCCCGCTCTGCAACCGAGAGCGAGTCGAAGTCAGCTTCTTTTGTTTCAGCTTGGATTGTTGTAATAATCTGATTGGCCAGTGCAACCTGGGCGTTCAGATCTCCGCCATTGTCTCTGAGATTGTCCAGCCCGCGCTCAACGACCTCTGCAACATACTTTGCCAACACTTTGGACGCTTCGGCAGTATCAATGGGCGCAGTTTGACTGAGCTTGTCCGCATTGGCAAGCTCGGAATCTAATCCTCTATTGATAACCTGCTCGTATAGTCCGTCGTGCAGCATTGTATTTCCTCCAAAAGTGCCAGTGTTATTTTTTTACAATCTGGAGCATGTGTTCTATTTGAAGCTTGTTATCCTTCAGCCTGCAGGTAAATGCTGAAATAGTCATTCCGTGCTCTATGCACTTATTCAAGGCATCAGCAAACTGTGTATCTGCAAGAAGGTTAATGCCTTTAACGTAGGGATTAAGTGATACGATAATATAATGAACATTATATCCTGCAGACATTAGACGCTCCAGCTTTTCAAGCTGCAGAAGTGATCTCTCAGAGAATACAGTAGGGAATTTCGCATAAGTATCGGTAGATAAAACGCTTTTTATCTCAATAATGGTATTAGTATCTTCTATAAACAGATCACTCTTATAGCCATCAACGTAATGCTCCTTTATTACGTTCTTGCGCTTTCCTAAGTATGCAAATCTACGGCCTCGAAGACTTGCTTCAATTGCTCTATTCGCCATCGAGGTGTTCAATATTAGATAGCTTCTTTTATATGGCACGGCATAAACTGCATATTGCGTGCGTGCGTCTTTAGCCATCGTAGGAATTAAAATGACTTTTTTCCCCTGCAGGCTTAAGAAATTGCTTAAATGGCAGGAGGAGGGCACATAGCAAACAGTGCTTTCCCCGTCAATCTCGACCTCACACAGGAATCGGTTTTTCAGCTCCTGCTTAAAGATCCCGGTTTTATATTCAGGGTTTAGCACTGTTTGCATATGTCATTTCCTCACTGTCTGCTCTTCACAAATTCATCGAGTTCGTTCTCTGAGATAAACAAGCCCTGCATACGGATGGTATCGCTATCCGTCACCAGCAGCATATCGCCCTTACCCAGGAGGTTCTCCGCGCCGGACATATCAAGAATTGTCTGAGAATCCGTGTGAGATGGCAGCCTAAAGGAAATCCTGTAGGGGATATTAGCTTTTAGCACACCAGTTACGATATTTGCACTTGGGCGCTGTGTTGCAATGATAAGATGGATGCCCAAGGAACGAACCTTCTGTGCCAGCATGGAAAGGAATTTTTCAAATTCCTTCCGCTTACCCTGCATTTCTGCTGTCTGAATCAAATCTGCATACTCATCAATAATGATGATAAGCCGCTTCATACGGTGATCCGGATTCTTTTCATTATACGAATTGATATCTCGGCTCCTGCAGGATCGAATTTGCTGCATCCGCTCTTCCTTATCAACATCATTGATGCGCTGGATCATTTCAAGAGCTTCTTCTGCATCGATCACAACATGTCCACCATAGAGATTTGGTAGGTCCTCAAAGAAAACGAAATCTGTCTGCTTGGGATCAATGATTAAGAACTCCAAATCCTCCATGGGATACTTATGCAGCAGGCTGACGATAATCGAATACAGGAAAATGGTTTTGCCTGAGCCTGTTGTACCCGCAATAAGCATGTGGGGGGCCTTAGCAAGGTCAACGATTTCAAACCTTCCATCTGCTTTTTGCCCTGCCACAAAGTCAAGGTCACCTGAGGAGCCATCCAACAGGCTCAGATGCTCCAAAAGACTGATAGGCTTACCTGCACCGGCAAAGGGTACATCAACTGAAAGATACTTGGTTCCCTTGATATGATCAATCAGAATTTCTCCATTTGCCTCAAGCTGAATGCCAATATCAGTCTTGAAGCGTTCCAGAGTTCTTATTGTTTCTCCCGACTTTAGCTCAACAGAAAACCTCGTAAAGCGTGCAGCCTCTTGAACCATATCAGGATCTACAGGATACGCGTTGATACCATAATCGCGAAATACCTTATTGATTCTTGCACACTTTTCTCGAATGTCAGTACGTTGAAGCTCGGCTACAGTCTCGTCAGCTGCAGGCCCAGGAGAAGCAGGCGCAGCAGGGATATTGGAAACGGCAACAGGCACGGTAGCAGGGACAACCGGGGATTGCACAGGCTGGGCTTCTTCGGGCGTGGACTCTGCCGCACTTGCCTCACGTGGCTCTTGAGAAGGAGCGACAACAGCCGTATCTTCTTCCTGGGGGGCCGGATTAAACGGGCCTGCTTCACGAGCAAAGGCACTATTAGCAAGAATAGCCTGAACCTCACTACTGCCAATAGTTATCAGAGTATAGTCCTTGCCAACATAATCATCAGTGCCTTTATATATCTTTTCAGAGCTCTCGGTGTTTTCAAAATCGACGAAGGCGATATTTCTGCGAATACTTACGTTATATTCGCCGGCGAAAAGGTCATTCAGCATATTGCTGTAGCGAAGCTTGCTTGCCGGATCAAGTGTAGCTTGGAACAAGCACTCAAAAACCTGCTCTCTTAAAATTTCACGACGTGAAATCGTAGTGATTTTCTCTGTTTTCCCAAGCATTTCCTGAGTGAGGCCCTCAAGCGCCGTAACCTGTTCCACGGCATGTCCAGAAATCGTATCTCCATCAAGTGTGAAGGCGTTCGGATTATCTGAATAGGTTTTAACCTCAATAATATCGACGAGCGCATCGGTATCGGACTCAAGATTGATTCCAATCAGGTCGGGCAGCTTGCCGTCCTCACGGTCTGAAAGCCATTCCTGTGCAAGCTGGGTGTCTAGGCCAACCAGTATTGCAGCAGGGTGCTGCCTCTTGTAGTGGATTGCGGCCAGTGCTATTCCTAAGCTCCCCTTGCCGTGATTGGTATCAAATATACGGTTTGAGGTATGCGAAACGATGCTCAGCAGGCCATCATCGTTAATCTCACGGACTGCCTCGATAATCTCCTTTACGCCCTCCTCCTTTGGAACAAAGTTGCCTAAGCGCTTTACAAGGGTATCGTAACCAAGCACAAACTTTCTGCAGTTGCTGGAATAAATACCAATGGAGCGATAATCGTTTTCCCTATAAAACAGCTTTTCGCTAGCCGCCCTCAGAGAAATATCCCAGCTTTTTAGACTTTGATCTAAGATTATCAGCCAGTCGCATTTATCTAAGAAGGCATCGTAGGTGTCTCTCTTGAGCGGAGTATAAAAGCTTGTGCTTGTATGACTGAAGGTTGAGGGGTGCTCATTTAGCTTCTCTATGATGCTGGCATAGACGGTAAAGATCCCGCCTTCGCTTGCAGGACGGATTTCTACTTTTTCATCAATCGGATTGTACTTATATACCTTTGGTACGCAAAGAGGGTGAATGTGAATTTGGCGGTTGTTTTGAGCAGTTTCGATCTTAACCTCATTGGGATCAAAGATGATGAGCATATGCTGCTCGTGGCTGAGCTCGCTCAGTATTTTGCTGTAGGAATACTTGTGATGAGCTATCGTAAGCTTAAAGTTGAGAGATCGACGCCCCTTGATTCTCCCCAGCATTCCGTCATTTAAAGAATCGTCATCTATCTCAATCCAACTTGCGGGGACCTCCTTCGTGTGGAAAATGGAGATCTCAATTCCGTTGATGTTGAATTCCTTGTCACTGTTCAAGGCCTTCAGCATAGAAACGATTACTTCCACAGACGGAGGATCTATAACGCAGAGCTTAAGCATCATCCCCGCATGAGGATAAAGACAAAGATACCGAATGATTGCCTGCTTCAGAGTATCAATGCCGCTTTCGCTTTGGTTGATCTGCGGTACGTTTGAATAGACCGGAAGCATACCAATTCTTCCTGACAGGGGAAGAAAAGCAGCTCCACGGTACGCAATGGTAGCAGGAAGCAATGCGACGGATAAGGGGTCGGGAATATCCTCAGCCTTTCGGATAATGAACGCCTTGTCCTCGTCGCTAAGCTGCGCTTCTCCGATTTCATTGACACCCTTGCTCGAAAGAATCTCCTTGGCGAGCTCCACATACTTCCAAAGATACATGGGATGCATAGGTGTAGGGATTGCGTGGGCTTTCGTCTCTCCGACAACAAAAACATAATCCAAGGACATGATCGTATTAATGATTTCCTTGGCGTTGGACGGCGCAATTGCCCAGATCTTAGAGAACTCGTCGTTTATTGCAGTAAGCAGCCCCTCATATGCGGTAAGATATTTATAGAACTTATCGAATTGCGCAAGGACCTGAAGCATTGGGGCATCCTGCAGACGCTTGCTGAAGGGTAGGATTTCCTTTCTTGCATCGAGGAACCGCTTCAATCGTACAGAGATGGTTTCGCCCTCTGAAACAAGCGCTGCAATCCGGGTCAGACTGCTCCAAACCGGGTCAAGAATTGCTGGGCCAAATGGAATTTTCTCAAATTTATCAAGGTCACGAATGGCCTCGTCCGGTGCCTGAACATCAGCACGAATAATACCACCGAAGTCAGAATCGGATGACATTTCCTCAGCAATTCGTTCAGTTACGGGCTCCGTCTTAAACTGAGCCCTTCCACCGTCAACATCAACCTCAACTTTTTCCGCTTTCTTTGTGTTTGCGCGCTGATCAATATCTCGCTCCAGCTGCGTTAGTATATCGGAAATCTGATCCTGATTGTCATCGAAGATCAATTGCGCAGCCAATGCAGTGGGCTTTATTGTCGTTCCCCGTCTGGGCGGTGGAGTGGGATTCTTTTTTTCCTTTGCAGCCTTGAGACACTCCTCAACCTCAGATAATTCCAATTGGCCAAGAAGCGCAATGTCCTTTGTCTTATAGTAGCTTAGAATGCGGCGGGGCGTTTCCTTTATTCCAGTAGCCTTAGCATAGTAGTTTGTAATGCTTTGACGCTCAGCCTGCTCCAGATTACTTAGCCTTTCGACGATTCCGTGGTTGTGCTTAATCCTCGCCACAAAATCATCCTTTGAAGGATTTCTGCTGTCAAGGCTCTTGTCAGAGCATAGTCCCAGACGATAATAGTTCCCCTTGATTGCTTCAGGGAGCTTATCTGCAGGGGAGGAAATTAGCAGCTCCAGATACTCAAGCACACGTTCAAAGCTTAGGATACTACGGATGGGCTTACTCCGAAGAGCCTGAATAAGCGCCTCGATCACGGCATTTGTTCCAGCAAGGTCCTTCCTTGCGAGATCGCAGCTTTTCGTATAAATGCGCTCCAGTGTAATTTCTGGGAACCACCGTAGAGATGACATCTTTTCCATTTCTGCGCGCTTTATAATCAGGACTCTGAAAATGCTTTCATCACCAGAGTTGCGCGACTCCTCGGCCTTTTCTACGGTAAAATCATAAGAGAGCTTTTCGCTATGGGGAAGTTCACTTTCAATACGAGCCCTTGTCGCAGTAGGAAAGCCCAAGAAGAACAAGGCAGCCTTTCTTTCGGAGGATAGCCCCTGTACAAAAGAGACGTAATCAAAGTCGGGAATGTTGACAAGCGCCACACCATATTCCTGAGCCCTTGCGCGTTCATTAACAAGCTGCGTTATAACCTTAGTCAGCAGTGTTTTCTCCATATCAAAGCCTCCACCCGATTAATGTAACTCCATCGGCATATCGTTTTCCCATACCCAGGGAAATATAAGTATTGGCTATGGCTTGCGAGTTGATGCTCAAATCACCACGTAGATCGCCGGGAGTTGATTGAGCTATGTTATAGGTCTCGAGAATACTGTATTCTGTCTCAGCATCAGATCCAATTAAGATGTTGTATGCAGAAACCAGCTTTTCGCTTAACTCCTTAAGTTCAATTCCGTCCTCGAGATCATCCTTGCTCAACGCACTTAGGGTAACGGTTTCCAGCGTAAAGCTATTAATCAGATAACGCTTGATATTCGCACGGTTGCCTCTTGGACCAATCAAGCCACATCTGACGCCCAGCACTCTACAGAAGGCAGAGGGGGAATTGTTCTTGTACTCAAAGGTGTATAGAGCAATCTGGAGGGCTCTTGAGAGTGCGAGCCTTGGCGACCCATCCTCGCCAATGAAGCTATCATAATAGCTCTTTACAGCCTTTCTAATGCTTTCCTCTCGATTAACAGAGGAAAATACCATGCTATCAATCCAGCGCTGGCAATCTTCTTCAGTGTCGGAGGGGATTTCCTCCTTCAGGGTCACATCAATTGAGTTGATAAAGAAATCCTCAACTGTTTTTTTGGCTAACGTATAGGCCTGCTCACTCGCCTTTTTTATCGACTCAAGGTCCGCACCGGCATCAAGAAGAATAGGTGGGTTGCTCCCACCGTATGCCGCAGCATTACCCTGTGTTAAGTAGATAAAGGTTGAAAACATAGCAAAGTTAATAATCCTTCGCATGACCAAAAGGCTGTTTCTGTTCTCGCCCGTTGCTATGATGTTATCAGCAAGCCGATCAAAGCCGTTCCGCAGCCTCTCCTTGCAGCTATCCCAACGTATTTCGCTATCCTCAGGATATTGAATTCCATGGATGCTGCGCTTTTCCTTATCCGAGGGGACAGTAAGAATTGGCTTAATAAGCTTTGTGAGATCATCTGAATCATTACTTAGAGCATCCTGCAGCAGTGAAATAGCAGGCGACCGCTTACCGTTAAGCTCCTTTGCGAGTATTTCAAAAATGAAGTCACCGATACGCGCTTCGGAGTTCAAACGACCCTTGATCATCCAGTGGGACGAAATGTCCATAACCGAAAAATCATATTGTGGATAGAGCGTATTGTCCTGATTGAAGATCTCACCCAAGAAATAGCGCAGCTGCTTGATATTTGACGGCTTTTCTTGCTCGCCCTTTTCTAATATACATGCGTAATCAGACACTATCTTTTCTGATGGAATGGCATCCTTTCTCCCATCGCTAATGACCCACTCGTGCACATCCCGCGTATCACAGGTTTCTCCAATGCAGGCACGGAACAGCCCATTTGCAATATGAGGAGGCTTTGTCGAGTTGGAGGTCGGATTAAAGCCAAGATAATCCTGGCAAATCTTATCGCCTATGCGCTTTAGGGTATCTGCAGCCATTATTCCTCACCCTCCTCAAAATCGTATTTCCCATCCTGTATTAGCACCGTCTTTTTACTGCTGTTGATTCTGCTCGCTAAAATTATCTCCCCGTCATCGTTTTCTTCAGCATATCCATAATTGTCTAGCTGCTGAAGGAACATCGCTGCCGCCTGCTCGTACTGCGGGGCCAACAGGCCAACAGGGTAGCCATTTTCAACGGCGTCTAGTGTTCTTAAGAAGTCGGCATCCAGTGTCAACACGGGAAGTTCTCCGTTTTTAGGCTTCAGAATAATGTGATTCGGCATATATTCCATGCCCTGAAGCCAATCCGCCGGGCGAGGCATTTTTATCTCAAGCTCGCTCGAATCTACAGATTTACTTGAAATCGCAACGGCGGCCTCCTGGCTGAGATCGTATCTATGCGTGGTCCAAATGTGCAGTTGCTTCTTATCATCCGATGAGGGCAGAAACAGCTTGTTTATAGAGCGGACAAGCCGTTCCTTAATCTTCTTCTTCTGAGAATCAAAGGACGTAAATATCTCCATGCTCTTGCGGATTTCCTCCGGCTGAAGCCTGAGTAAGCCTTGACCATCAAGATTTTCAAAGTAATACTTTCTCTTAACCTCCTTAAAGCATTCTACTGCTGCGTCAACATCATCCTCAAAGGAGGGATCATTTGGCCATTTCTGAGGAGGCTCCAGGAGCCAGCCTTCGTTTAGGTCTCCGTTCCAAAGCTTCTCGTCAAGTGATGGCACAGAAAGAAAGACAGGATCAAACTTCTGAATGGAACGAAGCAACTCATTCGAGCCTTCAAATATTGCAGAGTAATACAATAGATTATCATATTCATCCATAGTGCAGGCTGTAAGCATAAATGAAAGCGCACCGAGAATATCCCTTACTGCAAAATGCTCACAGTCGGACGCTGCCAGCTCCAGCAAGGAAACAACCTGCCGCTTTATTTCCGCACTTTGCAGTGCACGAAGATTATACTGCAAGGCCGGATTGTGTATCGGTTCACTGGAAAGCAGCCCGGTCATTTTTGTCACAAGGGCATCGAGCAGCTGATTATCCCGTGTAAGAAGATTCCTTTCGTTTAGGTCAACGACAGCAATATGCTTAATCGGCTCAGAAATCTCATACGTAATAGCCGTTTTCTTCGCGCGCATTATTTCGCTGTGAATATCAGGATCAATCCGCTTTATCTCCTTGCACAGTAGCAAAAATGGATATTCATTGATAGCAAGCACAGCAGGTCGCGTTTCTTTATAGAGATCAACAATGGCTCTGGCAACCTCATCATATCGCGTAACCTCATTAAAGTCTGTCTCAACAAATGCATTATTTCTGGCTATGCAAGCCTCTATGGCCTTGATTATATAGGTCTTTCCATCACCGGGATTTCCGGTCAGAAATACGAGCTTGTGTTTATCAAGCATGTCAGAGACAAGCTGTTCGACGCCAGATGGGATGTGCAGAAAACCAAGCTCGTCCTCATTCATATGGTCAGAATAGCAATTCTTCCCGTTATATAGCTTCTTGATAAAATCGAGCTTCGACATAGTTGCCTCCTTACATGCTTCCAAGCAGAAAATCATCCACTCTGAAATCGCTCAGCCGCTGGATAATATCCACTGTTGTTAATCGCCTTGTCAGCCAGCGATCATACCAATAATCAATCAGCGCCTGTGTTCCTTGCGTGACCTCTTCCATGCTGTCAAGGTTGAAGCCATAATCTACAGCATCTGTATAGCCCATCAAATAATCCTTCGTGTTTTTGGCAAGATCGATAGAGTATACGATACGAGGAGAGTAATGCTTTAGAAATGCATCAGCACGGATTCCAATAGAACTTAGCCCCCGGCTGATCATTCGGAAGCGAGGGCTTGTCCCTTCTCCAAAAACATGATTAATGCGCTTTCCACCATCCTGCAGTTCAAGAATTCTGGAGAATAGGGCGGTAGTTTCCCTTGAGAAGAATACGGTACCATAGCCCTCTGTTACTCCCATTTCACGGAACTCAAGTAATCTGCCGTTTTCTAATGGCACCTTTATACGATTGTACTGGCTGCTACCGACGGCATATAAGCTGGTAGTTCCTAGATAGACTAGACGGCTGTCGCGGATTACTCGTTCACCCTTCATCCTGGAAGCGATTTCGCTGATTTGCCGCTCATAACGATGAGTATAATCGCTGATCACTCTCGGGCTGCAAGCAAGAATGCTTACGAGCTTACCGCCTAAGAGCTGATTATATGGCGGGATGGAGCCGCAAACGATAATGTCCATCATGTTTGAGCCGATTTTGCATTTCCTATTTGCTATCAGCGCAGTATAAATTGCCTTACGTCCTCCCTCAGACGCAAGAAGATATAAAAGCTTTTCCTCATTGGTTTGCCCTTCTGCACTGTTAAATGCTATTTTTGCTTCCAAAAGCTTGGCCAATTCGGACGCGCGCTTACGCTTAAAGAGATTGCTCTTTGCTTCCTCGCGCCAGTCTGGAGATGTTTCGTTGTTTCTGTTGTTTATTGACCTTTCGGAATACTCCGCAGCTATGGCATAAAGCTCATCGACCTGCTCCCGATGGGGGTATTTGGTCTGCTTATAATAGCCAAGATCACCGGTATATATTTCCGAAATTGCTGTATTGACATTTTTGACGAGAAGTGGAAAAAGACGGTCTGCGTACGCTTGTCTACGCTTTAGATACTCCTCCTCGGTTTCAATAGGTGCTTGGATTTTGACCTTAACCGTTTTCCCGTCAGTTCCACTTACGGTTTGCTCGCAATACTCCGTGTGAACCCGCTGAGACAATTCCTTCTTGATAGCTTCAACTGTCCAGCCAATATCATCATCCCGAACAGTAAGATTTAGAACGGAATTTCCCAGAGCAAAGATACCTATGATGGGATGATATGGCTGTAGCCCGTCCCGAACAAGATAGTAAATATTTCTTCCAGGCATTGTCTTGTAGGGAATAGACCACGTATAGCGGAAATACCTCCAAATATCTGAAAGCTTAAAGCCCGTATGCTCATCTCTATCGCCTGTTACCATTTGAATATATGGTTCGCAGACCTGACGCCCCTCTTTAATTGCAAGGATGAGAGCGTCTTTATTCCCAATCAAGCATCTAATTGATACTGGAGCGCCATTATAGCTTCTCTCGGTCTCCATGTACTTAATAAAGCGGGCGACGCTTTCACTTTTGAATTGTGCATTGCGCTCTGCGCTAAGTCTATAGCGAATTTTCTCCTTATCATCAATGCTATCATTTTCCATTTTCAATGTAAGCTGATGGTCTTGAAAATCAAAAATCCAGCCTTGAAGGGAAAGATCAACCAGCACGCTTAGCGCCGCCATATACTTCTGACAGTCAAGGTCGCTCTCTCGTGCGGCTTCAGAAACACGTCGAAGTTCATCACTGATAATTCGAGCCCTATTCATGGGTAGTGTGTCTTCTAAGCGCAATGTAAGCCGGCGAAACCGTTCTTGGTATTCTTCGCTCAAAGCAGGGCGAAACACCTCTGAGGCAATGGTTTGTTCTCTATTATTGTTAGATGCTTTCATGCATTTCCTGCTTCCTGAATAAGGCAAGGTTGTCGATGCCTGCATTCAATAATTGTTTATAACAAAAAACTGGTTGAGAGCTATTTTTGCAAGTACTTTTTTCCAGTGCCGCGGCCAATCATCTGAACAAGCCCCATTTCGCGCAGCTGCTTCATGAGCTCAAACGCGCGGGTCTTTTTGATTCCCAGCAAGGACTGGACTTCTTCATCCGTGATTTGGCCGTACTCAGAGATATAGTCGAGCACCTTCTGCATCTGCGCGGTCACCGGCGAAGCCTGCTTCGGCGCGGCGGCGGCCACGGCGTTCATATTGGGTAAAACAATTTTGAACGTATTGGGGGTCACTTCGATTTGCGGCTGCTCCAGGCAATCGGCATACAGGTTGAATATTCTGCGAATGCCGGTGCCGTAACTTTCAATCAGACGCAGACGGTGGAACACCTCGGCAAGATTCTTGTTTCTGGGCTGGGAAATGCCGGAACGAATATCGTCTGGGGAAAGGCCGGGAAGAAGACCGCCGAGAGAAATAAACTCCATTTTATTGTCGGTGACATTGATTATGATACTGCCACTAAAGCTGTAATCGCGGTGGACAATCGCATTAAGCAGAGCCTCACGGATAGCTTCTTCAGGGTAATCCTGCTTATCCGTCCGTATCACACCTTTGATTACGGAGCTCGTTTTATTACACAGCGCCAAATAGTTTACGGCGTCTTCAAATTGCTTAAATATCGAACCCGTGAACTCCTTGCTATCCCGAAACACGGTACAGGCATCATCGCTGAACACAGCAATTTTTGTTGTGTGTGCGCACTGATCGGAGAGGAGCAAGGCAAGATTGGTATAAATGCCGTCTTTCTTTTGTGTAATACCAAGAGACCGATATTTTTCTGCACCCCATTCCACACCGTAAAGCTTGAACGCTCTTTGGGCCGCTTCAAAAGTCAGCTCCTGCTCCATGGAGCGCATTTCCTCAAACGTATCGCCGTCGCTTTCCTTGATCATCTGACGGATCTGCTCGGGGGACGCCGGCACGCTGGAGGTGCCCTGGCGCACGTAAACACCGCTGGGCTTCAGGCCTTTTCCTTTGAGGTAGTAAGGCTTGTTGGAGCCCTCGCTTACCGTAATGCGTACCACCTTGTTTTCCTGGATCGTGAAGCGCACGAACATTGTGACGTCCGGCATAATGGCGTCACGGATGCCGTTGGTGATACGGGTATATTCCTGATCCACATCAGTCAGTCCAACAGCGTTGCCGTTGTTGTCGATCCCGACGTACACAATGCCTCCGTCCGTATTGGCGAAGGCAATTACTTCTTTATAGATATCCTCGGTAAACTGAGATTTGAATTCGATGTTCTCGGTCTCAATATTCATCGGAGCGCCTCCTTATAAGAAGTCTAACTATATTATACTCACAAAATTCGCTTTGTCAACCGGAATAAGTGAATTTTCGTCGAATATTCACTTATTCAATGCGAACAGCCGGCGCATTCGCCTAATAAAACGGATAGGGATCATATCTGAAAGCACAAAAGGCCTCCTCTGCGAAAGCAAAGGAGGCCCCGATGGATTGAATATCCACTTTTCAATGGATTATGCTGCTTAAAATACACACTTTTCAATAGAAAAACGGTGCTGAAAAACGCACTTTTCAAATTCTGCTGCAGACCTTACCCCTCCAAGAAGCTCTCAAGAGGCGCGTCATCGCTCAGAAACGTATCCATCATAAACCGTGCGCCGAGGCGGAAGCCGGTGATGAAGGTGTCCAGCTCGGAATCGCCCATGAATTCGGCGTAGGCGTTGCAGAAGCGGAGGAACAGCTCCTTGTTTTCGCCGGCGTGCTGCGCGGTGAGCTTTTCCTCCAGATCGTTCAGAGAGTCGGATGCCTTCTTCACAGGGCTCTTGGGGTGGTAGCCGCGATCCTGCGGGTCGATGTTGCCGTAGTACAACTCCTCAATGATGTTTCCCCTCATTGCCCGTCACTCCATTTCTGCAGCTCCCAGAGCCGGTCAATGTGGCGGCGGGACTTGCGGAGGGTTGCGTTGTGCTCGTCCGTGGAGAGCCAGTCGATCAGATAGCACTTCGGGATCATGTACTTGTGCTGCAGCGCCAGGGCGCGGAGCTTTCCGAAGCGAATCCACTCGCAGACCGTATGGCGGTTGTAGCCGGTGAAGTCCACGACGGCGGTCACGTCGATCACGTCCGGATAGTCGGCGAGCTTGCTTTCGTAATAGCGCCGCGTCTTTTGCGAATCGTTTGGGAGGGGCGGCTGAATGCGGATCTTGTAGGGCTTCACTTCCTCGTTTCCGTATTTGTACCAGCTGGTGGGTACGATGTACCGGCTGGGGTTGACCTCCCGGTTGATCATAAAATCGATGACGTCGCGTTTCTTGATGGCGTAGCAGCGGGTTTTCTTCCCGGTGCAGACGTGGGGGATCAGATTGAACTGCAGCAGATAGTGCGCCGTCCGCTTGCTGATATGGCAGACCTTGCGCAGCTGCTCCTTGTTCATGATTTCCGGGTATTGTTCGAGTTCCTTTGCATCGTATGTCATGACGAAGCTCCTTTCCATTTTTTGCGGTCCGAAAGGGCGCTTCATCGGCGCTGTCGGGGTCTCATTTTTCTTGCCTGACTTCTTGCAAACGCGCAAGAGCGGCGACTTTTTACGCAAGAACGCGGTTTTATTTGAACTTTGGGGCGGTTCGAATCGCCTCTGGCCGATACGGGTCGGAATGTCCGCAACCCCTTGCAGCGCCTGGGTTTCCGGCCTCTTAACAAAGCAGCCTATAACGACCTGCTCCAGTCATGAATCTGCCAAAGTCTTACGACACTCGAAATCAGTTTGCGAGCAATCGCACGAGGGTTCGAATCCCTCCCGCTGCGCCAAGAAGAGAAGAGACACCTGACGGTGTCTCTTCTTTTTTATTCTGCTGCGGCCCGCCTCTGCCGCAGGAGGGTTCCTGCCAACAGCGCCGCGGCGTAAAGGAGCGCGGCGGCGAGGATAATGAGCGAGAAGTCACGCTGCATCTGGTAGCTCGTCGTGACAAAGCCCTTGACGAGCAGGTGGCCAGTGAGATAGCACGCGGGGATCAGCGCGAGATGGCCGAGCGTTTTGCCCGCTTTTTTCCTGCGGCAGAGGAAAAAGGCAATACTCAGCGGAATAAGAAGCGCCAATGATAGCAAAGCGTAATAGCCGAGCGCCAGCCGCGGCAGGGAAATGATGCCGCCGTCCATGCTGCCGCAGAGCAGCACATCGTCCTGTCCGTTGTTCGGCGAATAGTAGACCGCCGCACAGTTCGCGGTGTCGAGCGTGAAGAGCGTGCGTGCGGACTCCGTCTTGGCGAGCGCGCCTTGCAGCGCGTCCGCCTCGCGCTGTGTGCGGTCATTTGCGCTGTGTGCGTTCGGGGCGTCTCCGGTTTTGTCAAATGCGCCGCGCCATGTGTCAAGCGGCGTGCGCCAGGCGGTGACGAAATAGACCGTCTTGCCGCTGTCGGGCTCCTGCGTGCTCGTGACCTCCGTGCCGGACACAGGCGTGAGCAGGTTGACGGAAATGCTCTCAACGCCGCTGAGATCCGCAAGCCCCTCGGCCGTCACCGCGCCGTCCGCGCGTGCGACCGCCCACTCCGTCTCGTTATACGGCAGGTACTGCGGCGCGGTGAGGTAGGCAAAGCCTGCCGTTGCCAGCGTCAGCGCGAGCGTGACGGCCAGCAGCACAGCAGTGAACTTTTTGCGCCGGAGTTGCTTTTTCAAGCTGCGCAGCGGCTGCGCGTTGACGGGCGCGGGCGTCACGTCCGCTTTGAGCGCTGCGAGCTCTGCGCGGCAGGCTTCGCACTGAGCGAGGTGCCCGTCAACATATTCCTTTGTTTCCTCGCGCAGCATATCCTCCGCGTAAAGCGGCAGAAGATCCTGCACGATGCTGCAATCCTTGTTCATTTCAGTCCTCCAATCCCTCGCGGATCATGCGCCGGGCCCGATGGTAGGTCACGCATGCCCAATTTTCCGTCTTGCCGAAGAGCGCGCCAATGTCGCGAAAGCTCTTCTCGCCGTACACGCGCCACATAAAGACCTCCTTGTACGGCTCTTTGAGCGCGTGCAGGAGCGTCTGGATGCGCTCGGCCTCGCTGCGATCTTCAAGCGATTCCTCGTGGCGTTCCTCGGCGATCCGGCAGTCTTCGAGCGGCACAAGGCGCTTTTCGCGCCGCAGGTGCGAATAATAGAGATTCTTGGCGATCTGGCAGAGCCAGACGCGCACGCTGCACTCGCCGCGGAAGCGATCGAGGGCGTCCATCGCGCGGAAAAACGTCTCGCTCGTCAGCTCTTCGGCGACGCTCTCGCTCCCGGAAAGCGAGAGAAGATAGCGGTACACATCGTCAAAGTACACGGCGTAGACCTCTTCAAAATCCGTCAGCACCCTCACCCCCTTCTGTCTATTAGACGGCAGAAAACCGGTTTTCTTACAAAAAAATCCGTCCCGATGGACGGATTTTTTCTTTCTTACGTTTTGATGACCTTTTTCCTGCCGCACTTCGGGCACGTCAGCTCGATCTTGCCCACGCCGCGCGGCACGCGGCAGTATGCGCCGCAGGAGCAGCGGACGTATTTGTGCGCCTTGTCGGCGCGGCGGGCCTGCGCGCCGCGGATGGCATTCGCCTTCGGCGTCCACCAGGTCAAAAATTTCGCATTCTCGGCCTGACGGCGCGCGAGATTGCGCGAAAAAATGCGGAGCAGCACGACGAACATCAGCGCTGTGGACACAAAGTACAGCGCCTGCGACACGCCGCGCACGTGAATGAAGGCGCTCAGCAGGCTGAGGACGACCTCAAGCACGACGAGCGCCCAGCTCAGCGCGTCCACGCCGTTGCGGCCGTACATGAAGCGATAGAGGGCATTGCGGAATTTGCTCACAGTAACAACTCCCCGGAAAATCAAGATGGGTGTATTGTAGCACGGTTTGCAGGCGGGGGAAAGGGCTATCACAGAAAGTTTACAAAAAAGGGCCGCCCGTTTTCAAACGGGCGGCCTCTTGATTCGCGGGAAATCGCTGCGCGGAGATTCAGATCACGCGAGGGCGCGGTACAGGAAGGTCACAGCGTCACCGCGGTTGCAGGTGCCGTTGGGATCAAAGATGCCGTTGCCGTAGCCGGTGGTGATCTTGTTGTTCACAGCCCAGAGAATGGCGTTGTAGAACGCGGCATGCTCGGTCTTGTTGACGTCCGAGAAGTTCAGGGAGCCGTAAACCGCGGGGTTGTTCTTGAAGCGGTACAGGAAGGTGACGATCTGCGCGCGGGTGCAGGTGGCGTCGGGAGAGAACTTGCCGTTGCCGGTGCCGGTGGTGATGCCCTGCTCGGTGGCCCAGATGATCGCCTTCATGTAGTCGGCGTGCGTGGTGGCGTAAACGTCAGTGAACTTGTTGGTGCTGCTGCGCGGCGCGGGAGAATTGGCGGCGCGCCACAGGAAGGTGACGATCTGCGCACGGGTGCAGCCCTGCTTCGGGGAGAAGGTGGTGGCGGAAGTGCCCTTGGTGATGTCGAGGTTCACGGCCCACTGGACGGAATCATAGAAGTAGTCGCCGGGTCTCACGTCGACAAAGTTCATGGTCTGCTTGACCTTGATGGCGAGCGTACCCTCAGCCTTCTGGCCGGACTTGGTGCCGTAGGCGGTGAAGGGGATATAGACGATATCGCCGACCTTGGCAAACTTGGAGGTCACATAGGTCACGTCGTCGAGGTCATAGTGCTTGCTGCTGGTCTTGGGGTTGTAGTAGAACTCGTCCTTGGCGCTGACGGTGGCGTTGATGCCGGTGCTGCCGTTGTAGTAACGGTAGAGCGCGCCGGTGCCGTTGAAGTAGGAGGTGATGGCGCTGTTCTTACCCACATCGAAGGTGACATAGTCGAGGTCAGCCTTCTTGTAGCTCTTGTCGGAATCGCGCAGGAAGTCGATGAACTTGTCGGAGCCGAGCTTGACCGCGCTGTTCACGCCGACCTCAAAGACGATGTCTTCCTTGACGACGGAGATCACGACCTCGCCGGTCATGCTGACCTTCTTGTCGATGACCTTGTCGTTCTTGTCGTACTGCTTGGCATACAGGGTGAAGGGAACCTTGATGGTGTCCTTGGCCTTGGTAACGGACTCGAAGGTCACCTTGTCGAGATTTTCAACCTCAGTGGAGGTCTTGATCTTGTCCTTGCCCTCGTAGAGGACGCCCTCTCTGGTGGAGTTGGGCAGGGAGTTGAACTTAACGTAGTCCAGCTCAAAGTAGTCGCCCTTGCTGGTCTTGATGTTATCATCGGCGTAGTCGTTCATGAAGGACTCAAAAGCCTTCTGGTCGAAGGAGAGCGTCTCGCCGGCGACCACATTGTACTCGATGGCGTAGGACTTCTGGGAAACTTCAATGGTACCGGTGGAAGCAACGCCATACTTGTCAACGCCGACAACGTACAGAGTCACAGTGGTCTTGTCCTTGAACGCGGAAGCGGGAATGGTAACGGTCTTGTCCTCCGCAACAGGGAGACCGAAGACGCCGACCTTGCTGCCGTTATAGTAGCCGTCGTAATCGGACACCTTGGAGGTGGTGTAATAGAGGTACTTATAATCGGAGTTGGTGAACGTAACGTCCTTGTTGGCGGCGTTGCCGGTCACGGTCTCCTTGATGGTCTCATCACCGACAACGGGAATCGAGATCGTTACAGTCGGAGTGCCTGCGTTTTTCAGCTGCACATCGACGATCAGCTGAGTCTTATCGCCATCGGTATCGATATAGCCTTTATCGGCCTCATAATAAATGCGGTCAGGCGTAGTCAGATCAGCGTTTTTCTTAAGAGAAGCGCTGCTTTCGATCTTGTCTGCATAGAGCGTGACATGATTGGGCAGTTCTTTGATTTTGATGGACGTTACATCGCTGGCAGTATAGCTAGAGGTGCTGATCTTATTGATCGCGTCAACGACGAGAGAGGTGAGCTGGCTGTCGGTGTAATAGTCAGAATCGCCATTCTTAACGCTGCCGAACTTGGCATCTGCTGCTTCGACGGAAATCGTACCAAAATCAACCGTATAGTCCTTGTTCAGATAGGTAACAACAGCAGTGACCTTGGTGCTGCCAGTCTTGTTCTTGGCGGTAAGCGTACCAACCTTGCCCGATTCATTGATCGTGGCAATATCGGTCTTGGAGGAATTCCACGTAACGGAGTAGTCCGTACCGGCGGCCTGATCGGCAATAGTGATTTCAAGAGCCTGAGTCTGATTGGCGATCATGCTGGTCTTGTAGCGCCCTGCTTTCACCTCGTAGGTGTCCGCGTTAACGTTCAGGACAAAGGGAGCAGACGTCACAGAATCCCCGTTGTCAGTTACCTTGACCGTAATGTTGTAGGGGGTGGAACTTGCAGGAAAAGTGCTCTTGTCATTTAATCCGAGTTCCTTGTCGTTAGATCTGGGAATAGGAGAACTACCAATATACCATTCGTAAGTCAGGTTAGCGTCAGCAGTTCCAAGCTTGGAAGTGTACTGGGCAATTAACGTGCCCTTTTCACCCTCACGAATATATCGTTTGCCGCTTTCGGTATGAACAGAGTTATCCTTCACAGCAATAGTGGGAGAGTTTAATTCGACCAGCGTCGGTGTAACAGAAATATTAAAACTGACGGGCTTTTCACCAACTGTAGTCGTTGCGCTAACGGTAATCCTGCCACTAGTTGCATTACCGCTGTAGGAGCAACTTAGTCCCTTGTAATTCTTGGTATCTTTCAAGGTAGTGGTAAAGCTGTTCTCACTAAAGGTATCATTTTTGAGATAGGATACCGTTGCAACCTGTGCAGCGGTGTAAACTCTGCCATGGAAAGTGAAATCGTTTACCTTACTAGAGTCGAATTCCTTTGCATAATCAGTTACTGTAACGGTTGCCGTGTAACTAACGGTAGTTGCTGCAGTATTACCGTCTGCTGCGGGAATTGTTGCTACACAAGTAATTGTAGTCGTTCCCTTTGCTTTTGCTTCTACAGTTACTTTATTAGCAGAATCAGATCCACTAATAGCAACAATGGTCGGTTGTGCAGAGGTCCACTTATATTCGGTGCCATCTGCAAGTGTGTCAGAAACCTGAAATTCGTGTTTGCGTTGTTCTTCAGTTGCACTCATGTCTACTGACCACGAACCCAATGTCTTGGTCTCGCCCGCTGCACGCGCGGGGACAACGACCAGACTCAGAATCATGGTCAACGCCAGGAGCGATGAGAGAAATTTCTTCATAATTTTCTTCATCCTTTCTCATTTTTGTGATTGGCTCTGCGCGCACAGAGCCCTTCTCATACACCGGCATTATATCATGCCGTAGGAAATTAGGGAACAGGAAAACGCAAATTTCAGAAAAACTTTATTTTCCAATTTTTCCTGCCGCCCCCCTGTATGTTATTAGACGCAGGAAAGGGTGGATTTGTTGCAGGAACGGACAAAAAATTTCAAAAAATTTTTTACGCCGCGAAAAACCGCATGTACACAAACACCCCCGCCGCAATCTGGCAGAGCAGGATCGCCGGAATGCCGAAGCGGAAATACCAGTGGCGCGTTTTATGGTGAAAGACGCGCATGCCCAAAAGAGCACCCGCGCTGCCGAGCAGCAGCGCGAGTGCAAAGAGTGTTTTTTCGGGGACGCGGCGCGCGCCGGGGATCCTGGCGCGGCGCTTATCCGCGCCGTAGACGAAAAACGTGATGAGATTGATCGCGGCGAGATAGACGACAAAATATCTCACTTTTCGAGTTTTGCAAGCTCGACCGCCGCCTGCGCGCCGAGGCGGGCGTTGTTAAAGACGAGCTGAATGTTGGAATCGAGGCTGTCGCCGCCGGTGAGATCCTTGATCTTGGCGAGCAGATACGGCGTGGTGGCCTTGCCGTGAATGCCGTCCTTCTTCGCGTCCTCCACGGCCTCGGCGATGGCCTTGTCGATGACTTCCTTGTCCATGGAGTACTCCTCGGGAATGGGGTTGGTGACGAGGAGGCCGCCGCGCAGCCCCAGCTCGCGCTTGACGTGGAAGGCCTTGGCAAGCTCGGCGGGCGTGTCGAGCTGATAGTCGACGCCGAAGCCGGAAGAGCGGGTATAGAACGCGGGCAGCTCGTCCGTGCCGTAGCCGATGACGGTGACGCCGTGGGTCTCGAGATATTCGAGCGTCAGGCCGAGGTCGAGAATGGACTTCGCGCCCGCGCAGATGACCATGACGGAGGTGTTTGCCAGCTCCTCAAGGTCGGCGGAGATGTCGAAGGTCTCCTGCGCGCCGCGGTGCACGCCGCCGATGCCGCCAGTGGCGAACACGCGGATGCCCGCCATGTCGGCGATCATCATTGTGGTGGTGACGGTGCAGGCGCCGTCCTTGCCCTGCGCGACGAGCACGGGCAGGTCGCGGCGGGAGGCCTTGGGGATGCCCGCGCCGGTGCGGCCGAGGTAGTCGATCTCTTCCTTGGAAAGACCGGCCTTGAGCCGTCCGCCGATGATGGCGATGGTGGCGGGGACTGCGCCCGCGTCGCGGATGATGCTCTCGACCTTGAGCGCGGTTTCGACGTTCTGCGGGTAGGGCATGCCGTGGGAAATGATGGTGGATTCGAGCGCCACGACGGGCTTGCCGGCTTTGAGCGCTTCGGCGACCTCGGGGGCGATGTCCAGATACTTGTTCATGTTAAAATCCTCCTGTAAAGTAATAGGTGAAAGTTTCACGTTTACCTTTTGAGGTAAGATTTTAAGATAACACACAAATTCCGAAAAGTCAATCAAAAGCGGGGCTTGCAATCGCACAGAAAGTAGCATATAATAAGCGCATTATCCCGCGAAAACCCACAAAAGGAAAGGAAATTATTATGGAACGAGTGAGAATTGCCGCGATCTTCGCCGACAGCGAGCGCTACGGCGGCGAAAGCGTCACCGTGTGCGGCTGGGCGAAGACCATCCGCGATATGAAAACCTTTGGATTCATCGAGCTGAACGACGGCTCGTGCTTCCGCAATTTGCAGGTGGTGATGGACGCGAATTCTCTTTCTAATTATAAGGAGATCGCCGCGCAGAACGTCGGCGCCGCGCTCATCGTGCGCGGCACGGTGGTGCTGACGCCCGAGGCCAAGCAGCCGCTCGAGGTCAAGGCGACGGAGATCGAGGTTGAGGGTGCGTCCTCGCCCGACTATCCCTTGCAGAAGAAGCGCCACAGCGTCGAATATCTGCGCACTATTCAGCATCTGCGTCCGCGCACGAACCTCTTCTCCGCGGCGTTCCGCGTGAGAAGCGCGGCGGCCTACGCCGTGCATGAGTTCTTCCAGAGCCGCGGCTTTGTCTACGTCAACACCCCCATCATCACCGGCAGCGACTGCGAGGGCGCGGGCGAGATGTTCCAGGTGACGACGCTCGACCTTGAAAACCCGCCCCGTACCGAGGACGGCCAGATCGATTACAGCAAGGATTTCTTCGGCAAGAAGACGAGCCTGACCGTTTCCGGCCAGCTCAACGCCGAGAACTTCGCCATGGCGTTCGGCGACGTTTACACCTTCGGCCCGACCTTCCGCGCGGAGAACTCCAACACCGCGCGCCACGCCGCCGAGTTCTGGATGATCGAGCCGGAGATGGCGT
>ERZ1673742.1323-NODE-1323-length-23210-cov-6.038566_pt1 | contig 23210 bp, 17 predicted proteins | sample MGYA00580208_ERZ1673742 | MGnify/ENA primary metagenome ERZ1673742 (study PRJEB41218, sample SAMN15661774) | gut metagenome | host: Homo sapiens | place: Canada: London | collected 2015-08-20/2019-03-30 | study: EMG produced TPA metagenomics assembly of...
GGCAGTCGGCGTATGCCGAGTATTATTTCACGGATGTGCTCTGGCCCGATTTTGACGAAACTGAACTCGACAAGGCAATCGCATCATATCAGAAGCGCGAGCGCCGGTTTGGAGGCCGCAAATGAAACAAAGACTTCTCGTTGCCGCCGTCGGCGTACCGCTTCTCATTGTAGTTCTCGTGCTCCTGCCGCCTATCGCAACGGCAATCCTGACGGCGGCCATCGCGGGCGCAGCCGCGTGGGAACTGCTGCATACGGCGTGCAGGCAGCCAAAGCTTCTCTATGTGCCGACAGTTTTATGCGCGGCGCTCGTCGTGCTGGCCATCGCATTCGGAACGGCGATCACGGCGACGCTGATCTATGCGTTTTTCTATGTGATGTTCCTGTTTTACATGGCGGTCAGCACGCATGGGAAGGAAACCGCCATTCCGTTTGCGGACGTTGCGGTCTGCGTCGTGGCGGGCTTCCTGTTCCCGGCGATGTACAGCTGCATCGCGCTTTTGCGCAATGTCGGCCCCGCGTTCGTGCTCATGCCGTTTGTGATCGCGTTTATCGGCGACAGCTTTTCCATGCTCGGCGGCATGGCCTTCGGCCATAAAAAATTCGCCCCGCATGTGAGTCCCAATAAGACGTGGGCGGGCTTTCTTGCCGGGCCGGTGGGCAGCGCGCTCGGCATGGTGCTGCTGGGGCTTGTCTCCAAATGGCTCTGGCAGATGGAGCTGCCGCTGTGGTATCTGGCCGTGATCGGCATCGCCGCCAATCTCTTCGGCCAGCTGGGCGATCTGTCCATGAGCCTCATCAAGCGCGAGGCCGGTATCAAGGACTACAGCCACATTTTCCTGACCCACGGCGGCGTGCTCGACCGGTTCGATTCGACGCTGTTCCTCGCGCCTGTCGTGTACGCGATGCTGTTTTTGCTGGAGAAGCTGGTATGACAAAGACGATCACGATTTTAGGCTCGACCGGCTCGATTGGGCGGCAGACGCTGTCTGTCGCGGATGAATTGGGATTGCGCGTCGCTGCGCTGACGGCGGAGCGCAATGTGGAGTTATTGGAAGCGCAGTGCCGCCAATACCGGCCGGAACTGGCCGTTCTGACGGACGAAGCCGCCGCGGAGGAATTAAAAGTCCGTCTGGCGGATATGAATATAAGGGTGCTCGCGGGCGCGGAGGCGCTGTGCGAGGCGGCGGCTCTGCCGGAGGCCGATACGGTCGTTGTGGCCGTGTGCGGCTTTGCCGCGCTGCGGCCCACGCTGACGGCGATTCACGAAAAAAAGCGCATTGCCCTTGCCAATAAAGAGACGATGGTCTGCGCAGGGCAGATCATGCAGGCTGCCGCGCGGGAATCCGGGGCGGAGATCATCCCCGTCGATTCCGAGCACTCGGCCATTTTCCAGTGCCTCATGGGCTGCCGGGACAGAGCCGAGGTCAAACGCCTGATTTTAACCTGCTCCGGCGGGCCGTTCTTCGGAAAGACGCGGGAAGAGTTGGTCTGTATGACCAAATCAGACGCGCTGCGCCATCCGAACTGGAAAATGGGCGCGAAAATCACGGTTGACTGTGCAACGCTCATGAACAAGGGGCTGGAGATCATCGAGGCCATGCGGCTGTATGATCTGCCGCTTTTAAAGGTCGAGGCTGTCATTCACCGGCAGTCGGTTGTGCATTCCCTTGTGGAATTTGTCGATGGAGCCGTGCTGGCGCAGTTGGGCGTGCCGGATATGCGCATTCCCATCGGTCTTGCCATGACGTATCCGAACCGGGCGCACAATCCGGCCCCGGCGCTCGATCTTTTGACCTGCGGACCGCTGACGTTTGACGCTATCGATGAGACGGCGTTTCCGTGCTTCGTGCTTGCAAAGCAGGCGGCGCAGCTTGGCGGCACGGCCTGCACAGCCCTGAACGCGGCCAACGAAGAGGCTGTCGGCCTGTTTTTGCAGGACAAAATCGGATTTTACGACATCGCGGACGCGGTCGAGGCCGCGCTGCGCCTGCCGGTTGTGCAGGAGCCGTCGCTTGCCGATATTTTTGAGGCCGACCGCCTCGCCCGCATCCATACCCGTGGGCGGTTTTTGAAATAAAGGTGATTTCATGTATATTCTCTTTGCAATCCTCATTTTTGGCTTTCTGATCTTCATCCACGAACTGGGCCATTTTCTGACGGCCAAAGCGCTGGACGTGCAGGTGAACGAGTTTTCCATCTGCATGGGCCCGGCAATCGTCAAAAAGCAAAAGGGCGAGACGCTCTATGCGCTGCGCTGCATCCCCGTGGGCGGCTACTGCGCAATGGAGGGCGAGGATGAAGAATCCGACAATCCCAGAGCGTTCACGTCCAAGGTCTGGTGGAAACGGCTGATCATTCTGGCAGCAGGCTCGTTCATGAACTTCCTGACAGGCCTTGTCGTGCTGGCTATGATCTATTCCTGCGTCGCGGGTTTCTCAACGGCGAAAATCTCCGGTTTCTTTGACGGCTGCCCGCTGGAGTCCGAACAGGGGCTTCAGGTTGGCGATGAACTTTACAAGATCGACGGACGGCGCGTGTATATCTACTCCGACGTCGGCACGCTTCTGGCCCGGAATAAGACGGGGAAATTCGATCTTGTCGTCAAGCGGGACGGGGAACTCGTCAAGCTGAACGATTTTGAAATGAAGCAGCAACTTTATGAAGTTGACGGCGAACAGCAGCTGAAATACGGCTTGTATTTCGGCTATGAGGAAAAAACCGTCGGAACGGTGCTCAAAAACACATGGTATACCGCGCTGGATTTTGCGCGGCTCGCGTGGATGAGTCTCGGCGATCTGGTGTCGGGCCTTGTGTCGGTCAATGACATGTCCGGGCCGGTCGGTGTCGTGTCGGTCATTGCGCAGACGGGGCAGAGCGCCGCGACGACGGCGGACGGCATTCTGAACGTGCTGTATCTCGGCGCATTCATCGCAATCAATCTGGCTGTCATGAACATGCTGCCGCTTCCTGCGCTCGACGGCGGACGCGCATTTTTGCTTCTGGTGAACACGGTGTTTACGGCAATTACAAAGAAGAAAATCCCCTCGAAATTTGAAGGCTATATCCACGCGGCAGGCATGATCCTGCTGCTGGCCTTCATGGCGTTTATCACATTTAAGGATATCTGGAAGCTGGTGCGATAAAAATGGAGCGAAAACTCACAAGAAGAATCATGGTCGGCTCTGTGCCGGTGGGTGACGGCGCGCCGGTGTCCATCCAGTCGATGCTGAATACAAGGACGACCGACGTGGAAGCCTGCCTTGCACAGATTCGCGCGCTGGCTGCCGCCGGGTGCGAGATTGCGCGGCTGGCTGTGCCGGATATGGAGGCGGCAGAGACGTTCGGAGCCATCTGCGCTGCGTCCCCGCTGCCGTTGGTCGCGGATATCCACTTTGATTACCGTCTTGCCATCCGCGCGGCGGAAAACGGCGCGGCCAAGATCCGCATCAACCCCGGCAACATCGGCGGGGAAGAGCGGGTGCGGGCCGTGGTCGAGGCCTGCGGCGCGCGGAACATTCCCATTCGCATCGGCGTGAACGGCGGCAGTTTGGATCCGCGTCTTCTGGAAAAATACGGCCACCCCACGCCGGAGGCGCTGGTGGAAAGCGCGTTCGGACATATTGCGCTGCTGGAGAAATACGGCTTTCACGATATCTGCGTATCGATGAAATCCAGTTCCGTCCCGCTGATGATCGAGGCGTACCGGCTGTTTTCCGAGCGTTCGGACTATCCGCTGCACGTCGGCGTGACCGAAACGGGCACCGAGCGCATGGGAACCATCAAGTCCGCTATGGGCATCGGCGCCCTTCTGTGTCAGGGCATCGGCGATACGATGCGCGTATCGCTGACCGCCGACCCGGTGCAGGAGGTGCTGACGGCGAAGGACATTCTGAAGGCCGCCGGGCTGCGCAGGGACGGCGTCAACATCATCGCCTGCCCCACCTGCGGGCGGACGCGCATCGACCTCATCCGGCTGGCAAACGAGGTCGAGCAGGCGCTGTCCGACTGCCAAAAGCCCATCACGGTCGCCGTCATGGGCTGCGTGGTCAACGGCCCGGGCGAAGCGCGGGAGGCCGACGTCGGCATCGCCGGCGGCGACGGCTGCGGCATTCTGTTCGTCCGGGGGAAGCAGCTGAAAAAGCTTTCGTATGACGAACTGCTGCCCGCACTGCTAGAATACATAGAGCAGCTGTAATTCTGCATGGGCCGATGCCCACATCGGCCCACTGCGGCAAATTCGCCGCAGCGTTTCGTAAAAATCCGTGCATTCTGCAGGGGCCGATGTGGGCATCGGCCCCTACACAGGAACAAGCCCATGAATGAAGTATATTTCCCCGCGCTGTTTCCGGGCTTTGCGCTGCCGGAGGATCTGGCGGAGGCGCTGGAGCGCCTTGCCGTCGTCCACGCAGAACTTGACCGGGAAACACGAACTATCCGTCTGGACGCACAGGCGGAGCACTATCTTGCAGAAAAGCAGCTTCAGTCGCTCTGTCAGGCCGTAGAAAAGCAATACGGACTGAAGAAGCTGGAACTTTTCGTGCGGTATCCGGCCTCGGAATTGCCCAATATGGATTTCCGCGATCTGGCGCAGGTATTCATCCGCGCTTTCTCGCCCTCGGCTGCCATTTTGGCCGGTGCGGGCTATGAGGTCACGGACGAAGCTGTGATCATCCGACTCAAGGCCAATGGCAAGGATAATATTTTACAGAACGCAAAAAAGGCCGAGCAGTTCCTGCGCGACCGCTTTGGTGTTTCCAAAAAAATTGAGGTCGAAGCGCACAGCAATTTAGAGGGCCGGGCACTGTTTGAGGAGACGGCGCGTATCCGCGCCGAGGCGCTCAAAAATGCGCCTGCAATTACGGCCAGCGCACCGCAGAGCGGCGCAAAGTCCTCCGGCGCAGGCTCGGCCGCACCGGCAGAGCCTACGGGTGCGCTGTTCTACGGCCGCCCGTTCGCAGGCAAGCCCGTCCGGATGGAGGAACTGAATCTCGACATGTTCCGCGTGATCGTCGAGGGCAAGGTCTTCGCCGTGCAGCACCGGGAACTGAAAAAGCGCGGCGCGTGGGTCGTCTGCTTTGATATGACGGACTATACCAGTTCCGTCCGTGTCAATCAGTTTATGGAGGCCGCAAAGGCCAAGCCCATCATCGACAACGTTCAGCCCGGCATGTGGCTGCGCGTACAGGGCAAGATGAGTTTTGACCGGTATGACAATGAAATGGTGCTTCAGCCGAACGCCATGGAAAAGATCGAGGCGCCCAAGCGCCGCGATACTTACCCCGAAAAGCGCGTTGAACTGCACCTGCATACGACTATGTCCTCCATGGATGCGCTGACCGATACCGGAGCCGCCGTCAAGCGTGCAGCCAGCTGGGGCCACCGCGCCATCGCCATCACCGATCACGGCGGCGCACAGTCGTTCCCGGACGCGATGAAGGCTGCCTCCAAAGCCAAGGTCGCGGGAACGGACCAGAACATCAAAATTCTCTACGGCTGCGAGGGCTACTACGTCAACGACGTCGATGACCGCATTGCCGTCCACGGGGACGGGGACTTTTCCTTTGACGAGGAATACGTCGCGTTCGACCTGGAAACGACCGGCCTGTCCTCGCTTCATGACACGATCATCGAAATCGGCGCGGCCATCATGAAGGGAAACGAGGTTCTCAGCACGTTCCAGACCTTCGTTGACCCGCACCGGCCCTTGCAGCCAAAGATCGTCGATCTGACAGGCATCAACGACCAGATGCTCGCCGGGCAGCCGGATATTTCCGAGGCACTGCCGAAATTCCTGGAATACGTCGGCAGCCGCCCCCTGTGCGCGCACAACGCGGACTTTGATATCGGCTTCGTGACGGCGGCGTGCGAAAGACTGGGCTTGCCATTCCATCCGACCTATGTCGATACGCTCATTCTGGCACAGAATCTGATGCCGGAACTCGGCAAGTATAAGCTGAATATTGTCGCCGATGCACTGAGTCTGCCGGATTTCAACCATCACCGCGCCTCCGACGACGCGATCACCTGCGGGTATCTGCTCATGCGCTTTTTCAAGATGATGCAGGAGCAGGGATTGGACTCGCTTCAGAAGATCAACCCGCGCATGGAGCAGCTGCGCTCCGGCAGCAAAATTCTCGACCGCCGTGCGCGGCATATCATCGTCTTTGCCAAAAATTCCATCGGCCTGCGCAATCTCTACCGGCTGATTTCCTATGGCAATCTCAAATACTTCAAGCGCGTGCCCATTATGCCGAAGTCCGAACTGCTGCAATGGCGTGAGGGCCTGATTATCGGCTCGGCCTGCGAGGCGGGCGAATTGTTTCAGGCAATCCTGAACCACAAAAGCTGGGCAGAACTCAAGCGTATCGCAAGCTTCTATGACTTTTTGGAGATTCAGCCCATCTGCAACAACCGCTTCATGCTCGACAAGGGGCTTGCCGAGGACGAGGAAGAACTGCGCGGCTTCAACCGGACGATTGTCCGGCTCGGCGAGGAACTCGGAAAGCCTGTCGTGGCGACAGGCGATGTGCACTTCCTTGACCCGGAGGACGAAATCTTCCGCCACATCCTGCTTGCCACCAAGCAGATGCCCGATGCCGACCGGCCGCTGCCGCTGTATCTGCGCACGACAGATGAGATGATGGAGGAATTCTCCTATCTCGGCCCGGAAAAGGCGCATGAGGTTGTCATTGAAAACCCAAACCGTATCGTTGACTGGTGCGAGACGCTGCGGCCCGTGCCGCACAATCTGTTCGCGCCAAAGATCGAAAACTCCGTTGAAGACCTGAAAGCCCTTGTCTACGGAAAGCTTCACCGGCTTTACGGCGAAAATCCGCCCGAACTTGTGCAGAAGCGCGTTGATACGGAAATGCACGATATCATCTCCTGCCACTACGACGTGATCTACATGTCGGCCCAGAAGCTGGTGCAGAACTCGCTGGAGCACGGCTATCTTGTCGGCTCCCGAGGCTCGGTCGGCTCGTCCATTGTGGCGTTCATGTCCGGCATTACGGAGGTCAATTCCTATCCGCCGCACTACCGCTGCCCGCAGTGCAAGTTTACCACGTTCGATGTTCCGGCTGACTGCGCCTGCGGCGCGGACCTGCCAGATGCCGTATGTCCGAAGTGCGGCGCGAAGCTTGACAAGGACGGGTTCAATATCCCGTTTGAAACCTTCCTCGGCTTCGGCGGCGATAAAGTTCCGGATATCGATCTCAACTTCTCCGGCGAATATCAGGCCAAGGCGCACGCCTACTGCGTGCAGATGTTCGGCAAGACGCACGTCTTCCGCGCGGGCACGATCGGCACTGTTGCAGAGAAAACGGCCTACGGCTACGCAAAAAAGTACCTGGCGGAGCGGAACAAGACCGTCCCCAAGGCGGAGGAGAACCGGCTGGCGCTCGGCTGTGTCAACGTCAAGCGCACGACCGGCCAGCACCCCGGCGGCCTCGTCGTCATTCCGCAGGAGAACGAGATTTGGGACTTCTGCCCCGTGCAGCACCCGGCGGACGACAAGGACTCTGAGTGGATCACGACGCATTTTGAATATCACTCCATGGAGGAAAACCTCCTGAAGCTCGATATGCTGGGCCACGATGACCCGACCATGATCCGCATGCTCGAGGACATGACCGGCGTTGACGCGCAGAAAATTCCGCTCGATGATCAGGACACCATGTCCATTTTCACGTCCAGCAAGGTGCTGGGCTATGAAAACGACCCCATTCTGGGGCCAGTCGGTTCCGTCGCTATCCCGGAATTCGGCACGGGCTTCACGCGCGGGATGCTGCAGGAGACGCAGCCGACGAAATTCGATACGCTCATCCGGCTGTCCGGCTTCTCCCATGGCACGGACGTGTGGCTGGGCAACGCGCGCGATCTGATTTTGTCCAAGACTGCCTCCGTCAACGACGCCATCGGCTGCCGCGACGATATCATGCTCTATCTCATCAAATGCGGCATGCCGGAAAAGCGCTCGTTCAAGATCATGGAGGCCGTCCGAAAGGGCAGAGGTCTGCCCGACGGCGCGGAGGAGGAAATGAAGGCCGCAGGCGTGCCGGAGTGGTACATCGGGTCTTGCAAAAAGATCAAATATCTCTTCCCGAAGGCCCACGCAACAGCGTATGTCATGATGGCTTTCCGCATCGCGTGGTTCAAGGTGCACCAGCCGCTTGCGTTTTACGCGGCCTATTTCTACCGCCGCAGCCAGAAAGGCGGCTTCGACGAGGGCATGATGTGCCACGGCATCGAACTTGTCAAAAAGAAGCTGCAGGAGATCAAGGAGGACGAGGATTCCAGCGCCAAGGACGACGATCTGTTCACCACGCTTGAGGTCTGCTATGAGTTCTATCTGCGCGGATTTACGTTCGCGCCGATCGATATTTATCATTCCCACGCAACAAAATTTCAGATCGAGGACGGACAGCTGCGTCCGCCGTTCGTGGCCGTGGCCGGTCTTGGCGAAACGGCGGCATGGGACCTTATGAATGCCCGCGAGGGACGGGAGTTTTTGTCCGTCGAGGAATTCGCAGACGCCTGCCCGAAGGTATCCAAGACGCTCATCGACCAGCTGCAATCCGCCGGTGCCTTCGGCGATCTCCCGCTCACCAGCCAGCTGACCCTGTTCTGAGTGCGCTATCCCGGAATCACAAGAAAAGCCCGGCGGGCCGCGTTTCTGCGGCCCGCCGGGCTTGTGCTTTTAATTGGCTTACGCGCAGCCCGCCTTTGGACTGCGCGTAAGGAAAACAGGGGTGAAGATAATGAAGAATTTGGAGGAGGAGAACGGCGATTGTCACGCGCACGTCTGTCGGCTTATCCGCAGATTTTTCCGCGGCATCAGACAGCGCATCGCCGGATGGTCAAACCGTACAAAAGAGAACCGTCCGGTTTGTTTCCCTTTTGTGCTTTTAGTATAGAGGAAGAATTTGAACAGGATTTCACGAACCGGTAAAGAAACTGTGAACAGTTTTCCGGGAGAATAGTGTCGATTGTCAAGCGACGCTAAAGAATACGCGCAGACAAGTGACCGGCTTGCCTGCGCGTTTCTTTTAAAATATGGAGAAAGGAGAAAAATGAAAAAGACGTTTGCTTCTTGCAAGTATAGAATATCAGGATGGTATTAAAAATCTTAGGGGGCAGTTTTTAAATATCTGTGAAATCCTATGATATTTTTTCTTTTTTCAGCGCACAGCCAGCACCAGCAGCACTGCCGCTGCCAGATACAGCGCCAGCGCAGCCGCGCAGATGAGCAGGACGATCCCACCGGTGAGCAGCGGCACGCCGCCGCGTTTTTTCCGCAGTGCCAGCAGCACAATCCCGCCTCCGAGGGATAGAAGGAAGAAGATCAGCGCCAGATCTGCGCGCATACGCAAAGCCCTCCTTTCTCCGGGCGTGGTTTAGAAGTAATCGCCCCAGCCGTCTTCGTCGTCCGAGTAGTCGCCCCAGCCGTCGCCGGGATCGGACCATGGATCATAATCGTCGTAATACTCGTCGTCATAGTCCCAGCCCGCGTCGTTGGACTCCATGTATTCGCCGCTGTCCTCATCGATGTAGCCGTCGCTGCCGTAGCCGATGAACTCGTTCTCATAGCCGTTCCAGTACCAGATATCTCCGTCCTCGTCGTACCAGTAATACGGCGTGCCGTAGTCGCCGGTGTCACCGGAATAGGCGGGCCGGGCCTTGGGGGCGGTGCTCCAGCCGGCAGTGTAGGACAACGTCGTGAGCATGTTGTTGCAGATATCAAAGTAGTTGCGGATGCGGCCTTCGAGCGCGATGGTCGTTGCGACAAGGGCATACCCCGTCGGCCCGTAATACCGGACCTCCATGCAGCCGCGCACGGGCTGAGAGGGGCCGTCGGAGAAGATGTCTCCGTCCAGCCACATATAGCCGGTCAGGCTGTAATAGTCGCCGTTGTCCTTGAAATCCGAGCCGAAGGACTTGATAAGATAGCTGCCGTACATGCTCTTCATGAAGTCCTCGAGCATTTTCATCATATAGGTCTTCGCGGCGGCTGCGCCCTTTTCCATGTAGGGGTCGAAACCCTCAATGGGCTGGAAGGCAATCATGATGTTGGAATAATAATCGTCCGTGCCGTCCTCCATGACCGCGTTGAAACTCAGGGCGTTTGAAACATTCGGATGCTCGTGCGCCGCCATCTGGATGGGATAATTGATCGTGACGTTCGTAAAGCCGCCGGGGAAGGAGGCGGTCTGGTTCAGTTCGTCCTCTGGCGTCGGCAGGAGCATGATGTAGTCCATAGGCGTGAGTGTATTGCCATTTGCATCGCTTAAGTCCCCGTAGGCCGTCTGCCAGAGAGAGACAAGCGCAGAGTCGTCCTCCATGTAAAGCGTGATGCACTCGCCCTCATTGACCACATAGCCGGGGCCGACCTGTTCGCCGTAGAGATTGATGGCAATCCATTCAAACTCCTCGTTGATGACAAAATAAAACGGCTCGTTTTCCAGCTTCCAGCAGCCGGTGTAGCCGCTCAGATCGCCGCCGCTCAATTCCTCTTCGGTGTAGCCAGCCGGCTCATAGTCCAGTTCATAGGCCGAAGGGTCATAGTCGTGTGTGATCTCGATGGGAACCTCGCCCTCCGGCGGCAGGAAGACGATATAATCACCGTCCTGAATTGCAAAATCCAGTTCATCGACGCTGGTATCATACAGAATGGTATTCTCGTCGTTGTAGACAAGAATATTATAGGTATCGGGAACCTCGGATTCCTTGTAGGTGCCCAAACCGGACTCGATGCTCTCGCCGTCATGAAACATTCCATCGACGAACTCCGTATCCCAGTCACTGCTGGTTGAGGGGGTGATGCTGATAGAAGAAATGTCGCGCCCGCTGCGGTTGACCAGCGTGACGGACACCGACACGTCCTTCTCGCCGCAGCCGGCCAGCAGCGCGCACAGCATGGCCGCCAGCAGCACAAGAAGCAGGGCTCTGATTTTTTTCATAATAGTCCTCCCGATCTGATTTTCCGAAAAAGAGAAAACCGCTCCACGATACATGGTCTGATACCAGTTTACCGTGGAGCGGCTCGCTTTCATAGGCCCCTCAGGGGCTAATCTTTTCGGGAAACATATCGGCCAGCAGGTTTCGCTTGCCGCGCGCGCCGCCGTCAAGCCCCAGCTTGTCAAAAATGCGCTTGAGGTGGTTTTTGACCGTCGCCTCCGACAGATGCAGCTGCGCGGCGATCTCCGCGTTTGTCCGCCGTGCGGCGGCAAGCTGGGCAATTTCCAGTTCGCGTGGGCTGAGGCCGCGATCATCCGGCTTTGCTGTGCAGTGCAGAACGGCCTGCGCTGCCGCATTTCCGGCAAAAACCTCCGGCAGAAGGGCGCCGAGATCCGCTGTATGCTCGGCAAACGGCAGGTATAATCCGTCCGGCACAGCGAGGGTGCACGCCGTTTCCAACTCCCGCCGAGCCGCATCCGTACGGCCAAGGCGGTTTTCTGCGCAGGCCAGCTGGATATGCAGGTACAAGGATGCAAGATTCGTGTGCAGACTCTCGTTCAGCGCTTCACAGGCCTCTTTGCGCGCAAGCAGCTTCGTATACGCGCCGGCAGTCAGCAAGACCTCATTCTGCACCGTGCGCAGCATGGGCAGCACGGGGACCAGAAACGATGCGTCGGCCTCCGGGGACATAAACCATTCGTCCGCGTCTGCCTTCCCGCGCTGCGCGTCCAGCCATGCACCGCACAGGTCAAGCGTGCGCAGCAGCAGGAACTGCCGGTTCCCCTTCAGTGTCTGCCGGAGTCGTTCAAGTCCTGCGTCCGGCGCATTGCCGCGGAACTGTGCCAGCCGAAGGGCCGTGAATTCCGCCGTCAGCAGAATGCTGTACTGGCCGCGCGCAAGCGCAGCATCTCGCGATAGATGGCAGCCAATCTCGGCTTCGGTCAGTTTGCCGCGCAGCAGGTCCGTCTCGCACTGCATGGAATGCTCCGCGCCGCTGCCGTGGCCGTCCGTGACCTGATAATAATACGGCATACACGCGCGCATCTGCGCGTTTTCCTCATCCAGTTGCCCGGGCGCGCGGTGGAACATCATAAGAATGGACGGGGAACCAAAGGTCCATGTGCCGCCGAGGTCGATGCAGCGTGTCGTGCGCGTCATGCGTTTGCAGGCCGAGCGGTGCAGCACGCTCATGGCGGCAATGTCGTTATAGCGCAGGAAACTCATCACGAGGTCGCATTCACCGAGATAGTTTTCCCGTTCCCGTTCGGGAAACGCACCGCCCGGCTGCAAGGCATCCAGTAAAATTGCCCGTAGGCGCATCAATTCTGGAATCTCACGGAAGGAGAACAGCTTGCGCATCAGCACACACACCGCGTCCGGGTGCCGCCGCAGCGCGTCCTCCGGGCAGCCGCGGCACCAGGAAAGCAGCATCTGCCGGTGCTCACCGCCGATGGACTTGCCGCAGTCTGCCGCTGCCGTGCGCAGCAGTCCGTCCCAGTCGCCCGCCTGCCGAAAAAACTCAGCGGCTGTCAGATATTCCCCCGTGCGCTCGTACCAGCTGCCAAGCCGCCTACAGGCGTCCGTCTGCGCGCTTTGCGGCAGAAGAGCGAATTTCCGGCGCAGAAGCTGCCGCAGCATATGGTGATATCGGTAGACGCCGGGGGTGCTTTCGGTGATGAATGCGTTGTTGTGCGTCAGATCGTGCAGCAGCACGTCCGCATCCGGTGCCTGCCAAACAAAGGCTGCTTGCGCGGCGCTGAAATCCTCTGCCATACAATTATCCAGCAAAAACAGACGCTGCCGCTCGGGAAGCGGCTCGAACATGACTTGCTCGATCAGCGTGTCCATGCCCTTCGTGTCAAAGCGCCATGTGCCGGTTTGGGCATAGGCGCGGAAGATCAGATAGACCATGGCGATCCAGCCCTCGCTGACGGACAGAAGCGCCTGCGACTCCCGCTCTGGAAGCGGCAGACCGCAAAGTCCGGCATACTGCGCGAGTTCCTCCTGCGTCAGCCGCAGATCCGCCGCGCTAAGTTCAAGCAGACGGCTGCCGAGGCGCAGCTTCTGTGCTTCGGAAAAGATCTGGTTGCGCGAGAGCAGGAGCAGATGGACCTGCAGCGGAAGCCGTTCGGCCAGAAACGAGACAAGTTCCGCTGCCTCGCCGCCCTGCAGCAGATGCACATCGTCTAGAATGAACCAGACAGGGCTTTGCGCTGGCAGTGCGTCCTGCACCAGTTCCAGCAGCTGCTGCCGTGTGTGCGGGCTGTCCGGATAGCCGAGTGCAAGCAGCTGCGCCGACAGCTGCGGCGCGGTGTGCAGCGCACGGCAGAGACCGGCCCAGAATTCCTGCCGGCCGCCGCCGGAGAGAAACTGGCGGAACACACGCGCGTCCGGTGCTTCGGCGGCGATGCGCCGCTGCAAATACTGTGCGGCGGTCGTCTTGCCGTAGCCCGTGGGGGCCACGATGGTCGTGACGGGATAGCCGGCGGCGTCCGCAAGCCGCGCCTGCAGGCGCGGAGATAGATACAGAGTATTCAAGTTCGGATAGGCGTCCATGAAAAAGCCCTCCTGAGGCGATGAACCATGATTTTTTATTTTAATCGCTTCCGGCTGCTTCGTCAATGCAGGATTCTCTTGACAAGGGTTTCCCGGACAGGTAGAATTTATTTGTTATGCAGTCACAGACGAACGGTGCGCACACAGCCGGAGGGACAGGCGTATGCTATTTGGGTTTTTGAAGCAAAAGCGGCAGGAAAAGGCCGACGATCAGCAGCATTGGCGCGAGCGCTGGCAGTCGCTGGTGCCGGAGGAGAACCGGAGCGTCCCCGTCACCGTAGACGGGCAGACGCGCATTGCCTACATCCAGATTAACCAGTTCGTCGTCATGCTGCAGGACGGGCTTCTGATGAAAGCGCATTTTTTCGATGTCTGCGAGTTTTTCCAAAAGGCGGGCTATCATGTCGTCTGGCTTATGCGCTGCGTGCAGGATGTGGAGGGCGGCTATCTGAAGCTGGTCAAAATGGAGGACGGCGGGGCCCGCTGCCGCTGGAAATGGCGCAAGCCGACGACGAATTTCGGCCGCTGGACCTCGGATAATTATAGTGTAAGCATTCTCATTCAGCACCGGCAGGTGCCGCCGGAGATCACCGATCTCAAAACCTGCAAAACGCGCGTTTTACAGCGCGTCACTTGGGCAGAAAGCGACGATAACACGCAGATGGTTCCCGGGCGGACAGAATTTCTGACCGTCGGGAAGCCCGCCACGCCCGAGGAGCTGCTGCACTGGCTGACCGGCACAACGCTGGCAAATCTGTAAGGAAAGAAAAGGAGCGCCTATGTCTATCACGCTCGAACAGGTCAAGAAAAGCGAAGAGATCACAAGCTATATCCGCAAGGCGGACGAATCGCTGTCCGCGCTGGGCTTTACGGAGCACAGCTTCGCCCATGTGGGGCTTGTCTCGGCGCAGGCCAGCGCCATTTTGAAGACGCTGGGCTATGACGACCGCACCTGCGAACTGGCTGCGATCGCGGGCTGGCTGCACGACATCGGAAACGTCGTCAACCGCATCGACCACGCGCAGTCCGGCGCGGTTATGGCTTTCCGTATCCTCGACAAGATGGGCGCAAGTCCCGAGGAGACGGCCACCATCATCACCGCCATCGGCAACCACGACGAAAAGACAGCTTTCCCGGTCAACCCCGTGGCAGCGGCGCTCATTCTGGCGGATAAAATGGACGTGCGCGCGAACCGTGTGCGTGAAAAGGCCCGCGCGGCGTTTGATATTCACGACCGCGTGAATTACTCCGTCAAAAAGCACGAGGTCACGCTGACAGAAAAGGAGATCTGTCTGACGCTCGCCATCGACACGGAGGTATGCGCGGTGATCGAGTATTTTGAAATTTTCATGGACCGCATGCTCCTGTGCCGCCGCGCGGCAGAGAAGCTGGGCCTGCATTTCGCGCTCGTCATCAACGGCCAGCGCATGGCATAAAAAATTTTTCCGACTCCGGGAACCTTTCCCGGGGTCCGTTCGTCTTAAAAAATGGCGGAGACTCCGCCCCAATATACAAACAGGGAGAATCAAACATCATGGAAACTCTGGAAAAGCTGCGCAATGGGATCGACCAGCTGCCGAAATGGCTGCTGCTCGTGCTTGTGATTTTTGTTGACGGTCTGGTGGGCGGACTGTACCGCGCCGCCGGGAAAACCACGGAAGCCAAGGTCATCGGCTGGATCATGGTGGCAGCCTATGTGCTGTCGATTCTGTCCTTTGTCGAGCTGCCCGCGGTGCTTGCCACTGTCTCGCGCATCGTTACCGTCGTATGCCTGGTCGCCGATATCATCACCGTCATCACCAGCGGCAAAATCACATTCTTTGCCGACTGAGAAAAGAAGGAAATAAGAAAATGTTAGGAGTCCCGTCATGAAGCTGTTTACTATCATCCTCTTCGCCATCACCTACATTCTGATGATCGCGCTGCCAAAAAAGCGGCCCTATGTCGCGCTCATCTCCGCCGTCATCTTCGTTGTCTCCGGTGCGATGCCGCTGTCCTCTGTCTTTACCGCCATCGACTGGAACGTTCTTCTGATGCTCGCCGGTACGATGGGCACGGTCGCGCTGTTTATTGAGTCCAAAATGCCGGAGCGCATGGCCGATCTTCTGCTGCAGAAGACGCCCAACGTCATGTGGGTCGCGGTCGCGCTGTCCGTGTTCGCAGGCGTCGTGTCGGCGTTCGTCGATAACGTTGCAACTGTCCTGATGATTGCACCGGTCGCGCTGGCCATCGCAAAAAAGCTGAACCTGTCCCCGGTTGCACTGCTCATTTGCATCGCCGTCTCGTCCAATCTGCAGGGCGCGGCGACGCTCGTCGGCGATACGACGTCCATCATGCTGGGCGGTTACGCCAACATGGACTTTTTGGACTTCATCTTTATGGACGGCAAATGCTCCATCTTCTTTGCCGTTGAGTTGGGCGCGCTCGTGACCGTCCCCGTCATCATGTTCATCTTCCGCAAGGAAAAGGGCAAGGTCACGGTCGGCGCGCCGACCGTTGTGGAGGATCTGTTCCCGACGTCTCTGCTGGTCGGCACGGTCGTGCTGCTGATCGCGGCGTCCTTCATCCCCGGCCGGCCTGCCGTTACAAATGGCCTGATCTGCATGACGCTGTTCCTCATCGGCCTCGTCCGCTCCATCCTCCAGAAAAAGCACTTCGGCCCCATCAAGTATGCGCTGGGCGAAATTGACTTTGAAACGCTCCTGCTTCTCATGAGCCTGTTCGTCGTCATCGGCACGCTGACCGAAACGGGCGTCATTGAGGACATCAGCGCCCTGTTTGTGAAACTCGGCGGAAACAGCCTCTTCGGCATGTACTCCATCATCGTCTGGGGCTCTGTTATCATCTCGGCCTTCATTGACAACATTCCGTATGTTGCAACGATGCTCCCGGTCGTGCAGGGGATTGCGGCTATGATGGGCTGCGATGCGCATGTTCTGTACTTCGGCCTGCTCGTCGGCGCGACGCTCGGCGGCAATCTGACGCCCATCGGCGCTTCGGCCAATATCGCGGCCATCGGCATTTTGCAGAAGGAGGGCTATGAGGTCAAGGCCTCCGACTTCCTCAAGATCGGCGTCCCGTTTACGCTCCTCGCCGTCCTGACCGGCTATCTCTACTGCTGGTTCGTCTGGGCATAAGCGCATATTTCTGAATCTACAGCGAACCCCCTTCGACTGCAAATCGGAGGGGGTTCGTTTTCTGAAACCGTATGAGAAAAATGGTGAAAAATGCTGCACATGGACAAATGCTGTCTATGTGATTTGCTACACTGGACTTATAATCCAGAATCATCAAAAATCAGGAAGCGATATGTCGGAACATCCAGTGCCTGCGCGATAGCAAACAGCGTGTCAAGCGAGACGGCTTTTTTGATATTCGGCGCTTCTACATGGCCGACAAAGGCAGGGGAGCGGTCGATGCGCTCGGCAAGTTCCTCCTGTGTCAGACCGCGCAGCTTCCGGTAATATGCGATTTTCAGACCAAGCTGTAAGTATTCCTGTTCAAATTCCTGTCGCATGGGCTTCACCTCGATACTATGTTACCCAACAGAGACAAGGATTGACATGATTTACAAGATATAATATACTATTTAACAGATAGTAAATTGTGCTTTTAAGCGCATAGAAAGGACTCGGGATGGAAGAATTCAGCGAACTTAAATCCGCAAGACTGCTTTCGATCTACGCACGGCTCTTAAACGGCCGGGTGCTGAAAAAGACAGATCTGGCGTAGGAATTCGGCGTCACGGCACGCAGCATCCAGCGCGATCTGGAGTCGCTGCGCTCGTTCCTCTCCAACGAAATGCTGCCGCAGGACGTGGTCTATGACCGCGCGGCGGGCGGCTACCGGCTGACGGACGCGAAGCCCGCGTGCTTAAGCAACAGCGAAATTCTGGCCGTGTGCAAGATTTTGCTCGAAAGCCGCTCCATGCGGCGGGATGAAATGCTGCCGATCCTCGACAAGCTGGTAAGCTGCTGTGTGCCGGAAGAAAATAAGCGCGCCGTGCAGCAGATGATCGGCAGCGAAAAACTCCATTATATCGAGCCGCACCACGGCAAGCCCATCCTGCGCGGCCTGTGGGAGCTGGGACAGGCCGTGCAGCAGCGGCAGGTGCTGGAACTGGACTATCAGCGGCTCAAGGGAACTGAGACGGTGCGCCGGACGGTCGAGCCGGTCGGTATCCTGTTTTCAGAGTATTATTTCTATCTGGCCGCATATCTGCGCGGCGTTGACCGGAAGCAGTCGTTTGAGAACCCGGAGGATCCCTATCCGACCATCTACCGCATCGACCGCATTCGTGCCTTCTGCCCGACCGGCGAGCACTTTACGCCCGCCTACGCCAAACGTTTTCAGGAGGGCGAGTTCCGCAAGCGTGTGCAGTTTATGTACGGCGGCAAACTGCAAAAAATCCGGTTCAAATACACCGGCCCGTCGATTGAGTCCGTGCTTGACCGGCTCCCAACCGCCGAAATTCTCTCGCAGGATGACTCCGGCTGGCTCGTCTCCGCGGAGGTCTTCGGCAAGGGGATTGAAATGTGGATAAAAAGCCAGGGAGAGTATATAGAAACAGAATGAAAGGGAGAAACGATATGGAGCAGATTCTGAAATTGAAAGAAGAAAGCGAAGCGTTTCAAACAGAATTTGAAGTGCTTGCGCCAAGTACACTGCCGGCTGATATTGAGGCGCAGTACCAAGCCTATCAGACGCAGATCGCCGCGCTTACGCCGGAGATTGAACGGCTGACCAACCATGCAGACGGTATTGATTACGCAGCGGCAGTTTCCTGCGGCATCGTTACCGGTATGCTGGATGCGCTGCTGCCCGGCGCAAAATGGGATTTTAGGGAGGCAAAGGCGTGGAGCAACAAGTCCGTCAACATGATGATTCAGGAATTTGCAGAAAAGGATCCTGAATATAAGCAATTCTGCGAGTATACACAAGCCGGAAGACTTCGGGAAACGGCAAAAGACCCCAATCGGCTCTCCAACGCAGTCGAATTTCTGGAGAAGAAGTACAAGCTTCCCGGAGACAGCGGGTGGAATCTGAAAAATAATCTGGTCACGCTGGCAAAAGAGCACGGATATACCGGGAAGTCGCGCAAATACGAAGATGCGCTTCAATACATGAATACGAACTTCCCGCGTCCGGGCGGATGGGACGTGCCGGATGCGCGGATTTCTGCATCATCGCACCATTTGGAGGATTTTTGCCACCACCCGACGTTCGGGGGTCTGGTAAGCTGTATCTGTGTACAGTTTACCGGCGTGGCTGCTTATCATTCTGCCGCGCTGCAGTCGGCGGTGCAGGTGCCGGTCACAGTGAATGATTACGGGCAGCTTGTCGGAAACGATGGGCCGTGGAAGCTGTTTTCAGGCGTGATAAACTGGTTTTTCTGTGCGGCACAGACTATCCAAAACCGGCAGGGGCATCTGCTGAGCGATATGGCCGGAACCAAACAGGCCGTGGAAAACCAGCGCAGCGGCGCCGGACTGCCGGGAGGCTTTTTATCAACGCTGGAGGAGTTGTCCACACTTCCGTGTATGCAGGATGCAAAGTTCTCCCGGAAGCTGCGCAGTGCCTATATGAACGGCATTGGAACCAAAGAGAGTCAGGTCGATCTCGGCGTTTTGAACAGCTTGTTTGAGGGTGCAAGCAATAAGCTGGATGTTCGGACAGAACGCGCTGTCAGCCATAATCTCCAGCGGCAGGCATGGCCCGCGCTGCTTAATACCGTACTTGTGCGCGCCTGTTATTTTATCCGGCAGTTCATCCGGCAAATGAAGGAAAAGAAATCCCTGGCGGAACTCGACTGGAAAGCGTTAATCCCGGCCAACAACCGCACAGTCACGCGGATGCTGACGATCGCAACCGGGACGTTCATGGCTGTCGATCTGACAGATGCTGCAATTCGCGCGGCAGCAGAATCGAAGGGACAGCCTGCACTGTTTGTCCCCAGTTTGGTTTTGCGGATCAATTTCGTCGGCATCGGGCGCTTCGTAATTGCAATCGGCACGGATGTAGGCATGGGCCTGCGGCGGGCGTCGCTGAACCAGCATCGGCTGAGACTCTACGAGCAGCAGCTTTCTCTGATGCTCGACACGCGGCTCTACTATCAGCTTGACAGCGCATGGGTCGCGGTCGAACGCGCTGACCAGATTATCGGTGAGATGGAGGCGGTCACGCGGAGGAACGCATTTAAATATCTGGCTGCAGTATCCGGAGAGATTGCTGTCCATGCAAACGCAATCGCTGTGACCGCCCAACAGATGGGGCGGCAGGCGGCAGAAACGAACGCGCCGCTGCAGCGCGCCGCTGACGCAAGCGAACGGACACAGCGGCTGTTGACGGCGGCCGAGGAAAAACAGAAGATGCTTGAACAACTGTTGGAGGAATTAAAATGAACGAATATGAACTTGGCTTGACACAAAGCGCGGCGGAAAATGAACAGGAAACATTTGAAACGCTGATGACTGCCGCACGGGAGATCGCCCAGTCGCAGGAGCAGGACTTTCAGGCACTCAAGGATCGTCCGTGGTACAAGAGTCTTTTAAAGACACTGACCTTTTCCAATAGCAGCGAACAGAAAAAACTGCTGGCAAAAGACATTTCCAGTCTCTCTAAGCTGAATGAGATTACATGGCGGGCGTTGTATCTGCTGAGCAAGAGCAGCGCGAATATGGCAGCGCAGATCGAGCAGAACGCAGCGAACATCGAACAGCTTCTGCGGCAGCAGGGCGTACTGTTCGACAGCGTAAAGCGAATCGTGGAGCAGGTTATAAACGCGCAGTCCAGAAGCAGACGGAAAAGCAGTCTGCAATCGCTGACGGAGCAAAACCGCAATTTGTTTGCGGGCACGCTCTACACGCTCTCCAAACAAATGCCGGAACAGCCGGAGGTTGCGCGGCAGTATCTAAGCAGGCTGCTGCCGGTTTTGAACATTCATGCGCCCGAGGATGACATTGCGCCGGAGGAACTGGAGACGCTGAGCAGGGAGGATGCGGAACTTCTGTATCAGCTGCTTGCGGAATATCAGCTGCTCACGGGCGGAGTGCCGGTCGATGAACTGGACATGGCCGAAACACTGCCTGTCAGTCCCAGACGGCGAAAGGAAATCTGGAAGAAAGCGCAGGAACTCGCTGGGGAATTTGGCCCAGACTTCTTCATTGCCTATTTCCAGCCGGACGTGCCGGCCGATCAAATCGGTGCAGATGAGATCGAACTGACAGCAGATGAAGCAGCGCAAACGCAGGCAGATACCGAACAGCCGGAAGAAGCGGAAGCCGCAGAAGAACCCGAGAAAACAGAAGAGCCGGTCGAGCCCGCTGAACTGGAACCCGTCACGCTGCCGGACACCTGGATTGTCGGCGAGGGGGAGTCTGTGCGCTTCCAAAATAAGATCATCCACCTCTCGTCGCCGATCGTCCGGTGCGAGGGCTCTTTGGAGTTTGTAAACTGCGTAATCCACTACGGCGAAACCGCAGACGCAGACGGGATCAATCTGAATGCCGCCGCAACGCTCCGCATGCGGCAATGTACCGTCATCTGCCACGGTGAGCAGAAGAAAACGCTGTTTAATATGGGCAACAAACCCAAAACGACGAGTTTGTTCCGCGACTGTAAGTTTATCAGGTGCAAAAAGTTTCTCATTGGAGCTGGAAACTTCAGAGGCTGTAAATTTGAGTCATGCGCAGAGTTCTTTTTCACAAGTTGGGAGGATGAAAACTTATTTGAGGCCTGCGTATTCGATGATCCGGGGAATAATTTAGTCTGTTGGTCGTCTCATTATTACGGCATGACAACTGTTACCTTCCGTGCATGCCGATTTAGGCTGACGCAGATGCAAGACGAAACAAAAAGAACCTCCGCCATAATATCCGCAAGGGAGTTGGTTCGTATGGAACGTTGCATTGTCAGAGGGCCGCTGGCGTTTTCAACCGAAGAGAAAGCAAAACTGCAGGAAAATCTTTGTTCTCCGATCTTTATTAAAGCCTGTACTCAGATTGAAAACTGTGTTTTCCGTGGTGTCCCAAAGGTTCTGGCGCGTGGTAAGCACGTTGTTCGGCGGTCTGTGTTTGCGAACTGCATTAACGCAATCAAAGACTCGATAGTGACTTCGGAAAGCATCATACAGGATTGCAGGTTTGATTCCTGTATGGCGGCAATATGCCTTTCAAGCGGCAGACCCGCTGTCCGGAACTGTCAATTTAATACCTGTTACGGCGGTTCGTTGATTAATCTTTCCGACGGTGCAGAGGTTGACCTATGTGAATTCAATGACTGTGAACCTGTAATGGACGGCATAGCCTTAGCTGGCAAAGTCATTTTAAATCGGCCAATGATCACGTTGTCGTTAAGCGACAGATCTAAGAATGATTCCGGAAAAATCTCGGACTGCACGTTCAACGGAGTGCGTACAAAGGCCTACAGGATAATTGGGGCTACCTTTATAACGGGAAAGAAATGTGAATATGCCTACCGAGTTGAGGGCTGCTATTTTGTAAACTGCACGACCGGCCGAAAGGATAAACAGCTTATAGGCACAACCGGAACGTATTTGGGTGCGTTCAAGAAAGAAAAAACAGTCACGGTAATATCCCTTTCCGACTGCAAGGGACTGGATGCAGCTGCACAGCTGAACGAAGCGGATCTGGCCTGCAGCAAGCCAAAGCCGTATGGCCGCATGATAAAAACGCGCGAAGGCGGTGAGCGGATCGGCTGCCGAGAAGAAGATCTCCCGGCAATCAATCCCGGCGCTTTGCGCATCGAGCCGCAGATGTAACGGGTGCTGTAAACGGAACCTCCGGTTTTTGCCGGGGGTTCCGTCAGACTGCCAAAAAACTTATTGCCTGCTCCGAGCCGCAATGCTTTCAGTTGGGTTATAGGGCACGGATCTGTCTGCCCGCAGAAAGCAGTAGTGTTTTATTTGAAAGTATCAGAGAAATTAAATTGGCTTTTAAAGAAAAGCGCCCCTGTCCAGCTGGAGCCCAGCCGGACAGGGGCGCTTATTATCCGATTACTTTTTCAGTTTGTTGTCTACAACGTCCTTGAGAACAGCGGTGAACGCATCGAGCGTCATGGCGCCGAGGTCGCCGTCCGCGCGGTGGCGCGGGGAGACGGTGCCGGCTTCGATGTCGCGGTCGCCGACGACGAGCATATAGGGGATCTTCTCCATCTGCGCATCGCGGATCTTCTTGCCGATTTTTTCGCTGCGGGTATCGACCGTCACACGGTAGCCCTGCGCGGTGAGATTGGCTGCCTGATCCTTGCAGTAGTCAACAGCACGATCCGTGACCGGCAGGAAGCGAACCTGCTCCGGCGCCATCCATGTGGGCAGCGCACCGGCGTATGTCTCAATCAGGTAGGCCAGCGTGCGCTCGTAGCAGCCGAGGCTCGTTCTGTGGATGATATACGGCAGCTTCTTCTCGCCGTTTTCATCGGTGTAGTACATGCCGAAGCGCTCAGCCAGCAGCATGTCGATCTGGATGGTGACGAGGGTGTCCTCCTTGCCGTAGACATTCTTATACTGGATATCGAGCTTCGGGCCGTAGAATGCAGCCTCGTCGATGCCAATCGTGTAATCAACATCAAGATCCTTTAGAATGCGCGCCATGACGCTCTGCGCGTGATCCCACTGCTCTTTGGTGCCCTCGTACTTGTTCTTGGGGTTCGCGGGATCCCACTGGGAGAAGCGGAACG
>ERZ1673742.1337-NODE-1337-length-23097-cov-6.804487_pt1 | contig 23097 bp, 18 predicted proteins | sample MGYA00580208_ERZ1673742 | MGnify/ENA primary metagenome ERZ1673742 (study PRJEB41218, sample SAMN15661774) | gut metagenome | host: Homo sapiens | place: Canada: London | collected 2015-08-20/2019-03-30 | study: EMG produced TPA metagenomics assembly of...
CCATCCTGCGTTTTGCTCCTTATCAGTTTTCCTGTTTTTACATCATTCCCGTAAAGTGCCCCCCATTGTGTAGAACCTATAATCACTTCATCGGAAACTGATAATGTAGCCGTTGAACCTTGGTTTTGTCCCCAGTCACGATTCTGCCACAACATTTCACCCGTAGAAGCATCTATGGCTTGCAGGTATTTACCTGTACCAGCATAAAGAATTCCATCTTTTGTAGCCAATCCTTCTGTCAATGAAGGTAAAACACTCATTCCAATATCCTTTTTCCAACACAATGAACCGTTGTTACAGTCTATGGCATAAATAATACCATAAATATCTTGTGCAAAAACTTTGTCCTTATCTATCGCTATCGTATTCTTTATTGAACCTTCCACATGATGTTTCCATACAATCTTTCCCGTTTTAGCTTCTAAAGCATAGATAGCAGCACGGCCTCTGTTATCATCATCAACAGATGCAATATAAACCATTCCGTTATATACAATAGGAGAAGTCATGAAAATATTCCCTCCCACATTTGTACTCCATGCAAGATTGAGTAACGAATCAAGCGGACAAGAAATGATTCCACCTATATGTTCAGAATTGGCCAGAAGATTAGTCCAGTTTCCACCCAGTTCTACCAACACTTCTCCCGGCGAATATTCAAACTTCTTTTCTTCTACACGCTTTTCACCATTTGAAAACTCAGCAGTAACAAGCAGTTTAAGTTCCTTATCATAATATTTGCTGTCAAGTGAAAGTTCAGCACCCCATGTCCAATCTGTTTTGGGATTAAGTTTCCTGTCCTTTATTATAACTTTCTCGCCATACATACAGGTATATGTCACTTGTTCTGTAGAAGCATTCGAAGAATATACATTTACATTTATTGTATTTGATGCGGTCTTTCCTGATGGCGAAGATATACAAAGCTGATTATCTATATATGCATAACGCATTTCGGATACGAAATCACCTTTTCTATCTACACGCATTACTCTATATGAAGACGTGGAATGATCAATGCCGCCTTTGTCTATTGTACTGGAACAAACGGTATATACATCTCCCTGTTTCTTTATATGGTTTATATGCCAGTGACCATAAATCCATGCCTTCAAATTATATTCATTAAGATTTATCGATTCAGATTTTCCTCTATAGATAAACTTATCTCCTTCTGTAAGAATGTCATGATTGAATACATAAACAGGAGTTCCCGGTTTCACATGTTCAAGATCATTTTTCATCCATCTACAGACATCGTCTTTGGTATATCCCGGCCAATAATCTCCTCCCGCCATTGGTGTAACGATATAATGTACGTTATCTACATCGAAAGAATAATAAACCGGTCCATAAATATTTTCAAACAATTCCTCTCCATATTTTCCTTTTACCAAATCATGATTCCCGATGCAATAATAAACCGGAACATCCATGTTCCTTGTATTTACCAGTTTTATATGAGACTTCAAACCATTCTCATAACAGATATCACCGGTATGTACTATGAACGCAACCTTTTCATTTACAGAATACCGATGAAGATTTTCTGCCCAATTCTCATTACCTTGCACTTGGGAGATTTCAGTATCAGTTATTTGAATAAACCTATGACTCCCCTTGTTGTCTATACCAACAGTATATGGAACAATGCCAAAATCATAACTTACCGTAGAATCATCAATCTTACGATAATGATTGTATACGGCTTTATATCCCGAAGGTACCGTTATAAAAATGAATCTCTCCTTTTCGTGTCCCGGCAAAACAAACTTTCCATCAGATTCCGTTTCTACAACATTCAATCCATCCGAAACTTTAATCCCCTTCAGAAGTTTTTCTCCGGAATCATAAATACCATTATCATTTTCGTCAACAAAAACCTTTCCGGAATATTGAGCATATCCCGATAAAGCAAACACAGAAATAATAAATATTGATATAATTTCTTTCATAATAGAATATTATAAAATTTTGATTGATTCGTGTGTTCCCATTTTTACCTGCTTTTATACATAAGTAGGTTTAAACCAGAAACACACACAAACCCATCTAAAAAATGTATTAAATTCAAATTCTCTTTCAGACAACTGACTAATGAGTAAAAATGAATTGATAAACAGGAAAATACATTCATTTACAATTCTAAGCACCCACAAAGCTCAAGATAATAACAAAACCTTCATGCTAACCTATACCAAACCAAAGAGAAGCTGTTCAAGATTTTATTCAAGATATTTCAAACAGCTTCTCATCAGCTTTAACTTCTACATGGTTTAATCTATTACCGCAGCAAATCCACCATTACGAGCCATTCTAATCCGTAGAATCTGTCCTTTTCGTACCCTTCCTTCCTTCTTTACGTAGTGCATGGCTTGCCGGTTGGCATTGACTCCGTCTTCATACGAAGTTATATGATAATCCCGGTCAGCATCCAGAAAATCCAAAGATAAGTCAAAAACGCGTTCATCGACATTACCGTTGGTGATACCTCCTATATACCATTTATCTTTTTTCCGTTTCGCTACAACTACATATTCACCGACCTTCGCGGCCAATGCAACCGTTTCGTCTGTCTCGACAGGAATTTCGGCCATAAAACGGGCACAATCTTCTTCCCGGTAGTACAGTGTCGGATTGTCTGCCATCATCTGAAGTCCTGTTTCAAACAGGACATACAGAGCCATCTGATAGGCACGGGTACCGATACTACCCGAATTCGGACGTTCGGCACGGTATGTTTCCGGTTGATAGCTGAGCATCGCTCCTGGAGTATAATCCATAGGACCGACCGCATTACGCAAAAAAGGCAGGAAAATACTGTTTTCCGGACGGCAACCTCCCATCTGTTCCATACCTCTAACCCCTTCGTAAGACAATACATTCGGATATTTATACTCTAAACCGGCTGGTTTAAAAGCTCCATGAAAATCAACGAACAGTTTATATTTAGCCGCTTCAGCCGCTACCCTTTCATAAAAATTCACCATCCACTGGTCACTCCGATCCATAAAATCAATCTTTACTCCTTTTATACCCCATTCGGAAAAAGTTTTAAAGAGTTCGAAATTATTGTCAACGGTCAGCCAAGTCAACCAAAGAACAACTCCCACATTCTTCTGTTTTCCATACTGTATCAATTCCTGAAGGTCGAGTCCCTTATTTGGAACATAAGGATTACGAGTACTCTGCGCCCAACCTTCATCAAGCAAAATATAGTTTATTCCGAACTTCGAAGCAAAATCTATAAAATACTTATAAGTATCCGTATTACATCCGGCTACAAAATCCACCTCCGGACCATAAGGTGTTGCTCCATTCCACCATTCCCAGGTTGTAAGCCCCGGTTTAATCCATGAAGGATCAGCAATCTTACAAGATTCAGCCAATCGGGCTGTCATCGTATTTTCAATCAGTTGACCGTCATCACTGGTTATGACAAAATATCGCCATGGGAAGTTACGTTTTCCACGTGTTTTTGCCAAATATCCGGCTTCTTTCAATAATTTCACACTACGGTCTCCATCTTCTCCGAATTCTATCGGATTTCTTGGAAACACGGAAGTCAGTTTATCTTTACCTCCCTTGGAAGTCAGAAACATAGCCGGATAATCTGCCAGATCGGATTCACTGATGAGAATCTTGTAATTGTCTTTTGCCTCTATCAGAACCGGCAATAAAGTATATTTGTCTGCAGACCTGTTCCATTCATCTGGACGTAAATGGCTGTAAGGCTCCTCATAAGCTGTCTTAAAACCATCCGATTGCTGTACATGCAGCAAATATTCCTCCGGCAAACTTACCTGAAACAGTTCATTTGTTACTTCAACTTCTCCTTTTTTATCAGTAATGAAACGGTAAGCTATTCCATCATCGAATACACGGAACTCTACGGAGTAATTACCGCGGAAATTCAAGAGCAGCTGATTATAATGATTGGTTATCGTAGAAAATTTAAAAGGCACTACCGGTTTTAAAAACTCGTTCACGGTTTTGCTTTTTTTCCCTATCAGTTTCGGATGAAGACCTAATGTTTTATCATCCATCTGCATTTGTAGTGTCCCATGCTTTAACAAAAGATGCTCCTTACAGAAGACATCATAATAAATCCCATCAGAAACTGTTATTTCCACCCGGATTGTATGATCAGGTGAAACAAGTTCATGTACTTTCTGTCCATACAGAGTCAAAAAACTACAAACTGTAACCAATAAAAACAAAATCTTTTTTATATCCATAATATTAATCTTTTTATACACAGCAATACTACTTATCTTTTACTGATTCTCAGACAAGCCCCTCCCCCGGCAGCCAGTTTTACGGAAACATTGTCACTCGGTTTCACTTTCAGTACCTTTACCTGATATGATTCCCTATTCGTCAGATAGTGCGCATCATCACCATCCAGTATCAGCTGGGCATGATATGTACCATCCGGCAAGAAAGACAACGGTATCGATAAAGTCCGCTCTTCCTCATTCGTTACTGCAGCTACCAGATAATCATCTGCCGTTTCACGCATCATCACTATATACTCACCTATCTTACCCGATAAGGTCTTACTTTCTTTCCAAGGCATCTTTTCCGCAGAAATAAAGTTCAACAATTCTGGATATTTATGATACATTTCCGGTATATCAGGAAGTATCGTCACCCCGGAAAAGGTAATCAAAGTCCGTGCTGTTTCCGATACGAGTGTGGAAGGAACCGGTTGACTCTCATCTATACGAGTAGTAGGACCTTGTCGTAAATCAAACATTCCGTTATTCATATCCACAGGTCCGGCCAGCATATTGACAAAAACAGTTGTGACGAAAGTCTTCGGTTCAAAAACCCGATGAGCATCCAATTGGGCATGACAAAATTCACGAGTCACAGCATTCGGCCAAGTACGCATCTGACCATACGGATGAACTGGACCATCATGAAAATCCACCAACAATTTATTTTCGGCACAAAGCCGGGTAATCTTTTGGGTCCAATGATTCTTTTCTTCAGGAGTACCATTCATAAATCCATATTTTATGCCGGCCGCTCCCCACTCTCCATACTGCCTTAAAGTCTTCTCTATCGGATATTTTTTACCACCGACATCATTCAAATACAACCAGATTCCAACACCTTTCTCCTTAGCATAAGCCAGCAGACGCTGGACATCTTTTGCTTTTGCGCCGGTAACCGGATCTGAATCTGCTTCAAATTCCGGGCCATACCAATTGGCATCCAATACCAAGTATCTGAATCCCTGTTCTGCAGCAAAATCTACCATACGAATCCATGACGGATAAGACATCGTATATCTAAAGCCATCATCCGTAACAGCTCCATTGATACGCCAGTCCCACACGGCAAGTCCTGGTTTCACCCATGAAAAATCATCTTTCGGATCAGGATTCAGCAATTCTATCAGATGAGAATCAACCAAATTACCGGGTGCTGTTCCATAAAGCAGAACCCTCCATGCCGAAACATTACCGGCTTTCAATTCAGAAGGTTTGGAAGAAACTTCAAACAGCAACTCTCCTTTCCGAGAAGTCAAGACCAAAGGTTCTCCTTCCATCAGATTTGCTTCATGAACTGCCATAAACTGATTCTCTCCAGCCTGCACAGTCATGACAGGATAACGTCTGCCCTCTACCTCTGCTAACTTATCAGGTCCCAAATTATGATGTTCACCGTTATAAAACCAGGCCGTATAATTTCCCGCAAAATCATATTGGGTCAATTCCCGCTTTACTCCAACATTTTTTTTCTCACTATCAGGAACCATATAACGAAAAGCAACCCCATCATTATATACCCGAAAAACCATTTCAAATGCCTTCAGACCTTGTTGATCGGTTGGAGCTACAAATGACAATGTCAACTCATTATACAAATCTTTCACCTGTTCACGTTTTCCCCAAACAGGTTTCCATATTCCATCATGACTCTGTTCCGAAACAGAAACTGACCAATCTCCGGATGGAATCATTTCATCCTGCACACTTTCATACCCCAAACGAGAATTTTTAATCAATTCTTCTCCATTTCCGATAAACGAATATTCCCATAAACCTATTGAATCCTTTTGAATAGTCAACGATAATCTGCCATCTGGAGAAGATAAGATATAAACCTCATCACTCCTATTTGAACAAGAAGTCACACAAGACAACCCTATCCCAATCACAGCAAGCAACAGATATATTTTCATATTACTACAATTTTATGATTACTGAACTATTACCTTTCACATGAACAACCTTGACCTTTGATGAATCCTTCAATGAATACAAACTCCGGCAAGCTTCTTCAGAAGTTTCCACATAGATTTTCACTTCTGCGTCGTATCGGGTAGAATTAAATAACTGCAATTCCATTTTCTCATCATCCTGATCCAGTATCTTTACGTTCAGATGATCAAATACTTCGATAAAACCTTTATCTTTCTGTACATAAATACTCGGAAGCTGTGTTACTGTAAGCATAGCTGCCACTTCTACCCAGGCACAAGAAGCAAATAAATTTCCGCCCACATTCCTTTTTCCTTCCCAATCAGACAAATTTACCCGTTCACAAACTCCACCCGGTTCCAGATTTCCAACCATCCGGTCTTTATGACTAATATATTGCGGAACTCCATGCGAAATATCTTTCAACAGTTCGATAGCATATTTATCTCCTGTGGCCCGGTAATATTTCAACAGAGATTCTCCAGACCACGTACAAATAGCAGGAGCACTATGCTTATTGGCAGCACTGGCCCAAACAGAACCTGTAGAATGAGCATTTATCTGATGCATGATAGAATGTTCCGGAAACTGAAAATCATACGAAACAACCCAACTGGCACAAACCGGCAATAAATCTTTGGCACAAACCAGCCACTTCCTGTTTCCTGTCACTTCGTATAAAGTAACATATGATTCAAACAATGCAAATGCAGATTCACTATCCGGCGTGGAAAGGATCTCTGCCGGCCCCCCCGTAGTATATCCTTTCAAAACAAACTCATGATAAAATTTATCAGCTAATCCCTCTGCAGCATACAAATATCTGCTTTCACCAAAAGTTTGCGAAGCCAATGCCAGTCCTGCAGGAACAATTGCTCCGGCTGTAGAACCACCAATACAGATATCTCCGGTCTCTACATCTACAAACTGGCCGACCTGTCCATATTTGTCCCACAGATTACAGAATACATCAGCCTGCCTTTTCAGACTATTATACCACGCTACAGGAACTTCTTTATGTAAATCTTTCAGTTGAGAGAACTGTTTCTGAGCCATATACAGGAAATCCCCCTGTGAACGGACAAAAGTTTCATCATTCTTGAATGCCTCAGCAAATCCAAAACTTTTAAACTCTTTTCCGTTTCCATAAGCATAGTACAACCCCGATGGAGCTTGAGTTTTTTCAAAAATCATATTCAGATTCTTAAGAGCGCGGTTTATCCCGGTTTCATCTCCTTGCAAAAGAATCGGCAAAGTAGCCTGTCCACCACCTACCCAACCCAACTGCCAGATTTGATTCCAGCCCGCATTAGAACCAGGTTTAGTCAAACAATACATTCCAACTGTTTCATCCCATCTGTCCTGTTGAAACAATTGATTCATCACACGCCAAACTTCACTGAAAGGCATAACGGAATAGTCTGAAACAGACGGATTAAAACCTTTGCGATTCCGCAAGAAACAAGCATACATATCCTGTAAAGAACTTGCAGGTTGCTCATACACCCTAAATACCAGCTCAACGACATCTCCTTTATGCAGATTTGCGGCCTGATCTTCCGATATGTCAAAACCTGCCCCGGTTGCACGTTTCTCTCTCACAACTGGAGACATGACAGCAAACCTAGCCTGCTTCTCCATTTTATTTTCTTCAATAAAAAGTCCAAAATCTCCCCACTGATTTCCTTGCTTACATTGGATCATCCAACTTTTTGACTTAACCGGTGAATAAAAAGCCATCAATGGGGTAGCAGCATTTCCTGTTGTCAACTCAATTTTTCCATAATTCTCGTATTTCTCTAAACTGGGGACTAAAGTAGTTGTAGTAGGCATGTCTATTCTCCACTCTTCCCGATTATACCAATAAGGAGGATAACTCATTACCTTCTTATCAAAACGATTTCCGGCATATACAATAGAAGGAACAAATACAAAATTATCGGCAGACCAGTCATCAAAGCAAAAATTTACTCCTACAGAAACTTGAGAAGCACATTGGCTGAGTAAGATATACCTTATCTTATAATCGACAATTCCCTGTTTCTTATCCACAATTATACTATCCACCTCCAACTGCCATTTTTGGGACCGAGAATCCGTCACACCCCTGCTATTCCACGGAATAGTTTGAGTGGCCTCAACTTTATTACCTGAGTAATAATTTATAACAAAATGTTTATCTTGTGCATAAATATGCAAACAGACAAACACAGCTAACAAAAACAAAACTTTCTGTTTGTTCAACACAGTACACTGATATTACAGATTTACAAAAAACGTTATTGGCTTAATCTCTATTCTTTGGTAGTCTTGATTAAAAATCCACCAATCATTCGATAACATACCAAGTATACCCGTTTGCCGGAATAGTCACTTCCACCTGCACCGAATAGTCTCTTCCCAACCTATATTCCACACTGCTGCCTTCCTGTTCCCGGATTCGGGCAGTTTCCGTCAGACCGGTATAATAGAGTGGAAGGTCTATCTTACGTGTAATAACCTCATCTGTCGGGTTAAAGAATAAGGCGAATCCTTTTTCTTTCCCCTGCGGATTGACATGCATAATACCATCCCAGTCCTGTGCATCAGGCTTACGGAGGTGGATAATATCACTGTTCAGGATATTCCGATACTTCTTATACCAGCGTATAATATCCGTCACAACTGCTTTTGTCTCAGGTGTATCATACAGACGGGGTCCCCGATAACAAGCCTGGATTCCTGCCCCGTAATTCTGTACCATCAGCATCTTGTATTCAAACAGGTGTTCGCTGAGCGGTTCCAATGTAGCTGCAGCCCCTCCCCCATGATATTCTACCAAAGGAACAAAACTCCAGAGTGAAGAAGGAATACGTTCCCATGTACAGTCATAGTTCAACTGACGGGTATGGATTAACTGACGGTCACGCGGCAATGACCAGTTTGTTTCCCGGTAACCGATACTGGTTTTCGTGGAACCGTTCAGGAAATAGAAGTCCGGCACATTCAGATAAATACCTTTCTCGCGCATCCAGTGATACAGTTCCGTAATCTTGTGGAACTGGTTCCATTGTGAATCCTGTAATCCTTTATGATGTGTATGCAAAGTGGAGGCACAGACATCGCCCGGATAAGAACCGTCGTGTTCAAAACAGGTCATGCCGGTCTTCTCAAAGAAAGTTCTGATTTTACTGAAATATTCATATCCCCAGTCACTGCACAGACAAGGCGAACTGCCAAACCTCATACCTCCCCGCTTACCGGTCTTCGGATTGATGACATCCACTTCTTCACTGATCCAGCGGCTGGCCAGAAGCGAATAACAGCCCATCTCGATACCTTTGCTACGGGCATACTCTACCAGTCCCTTGAATTTGGCAATATTCGCTTCGGATATATCTTCGGCATTCGCACCGGAACCGAAACTGAGGATAATCATCTCATAACCGGTCTCGGCACATTGGTCGACTGCCCTTCTGACCGTCTCCGGGTCACTGGAAGTAAGGTGCATGAATATAGGATTTTCTGTCAGCCAAGGGGCCACAGCACGATAGAACCTTCGGGTGAACAACCCCTTACGTTCACGGTCATCGCTATCGAAAGGCATTTCATAAACGTTGAAAGTGCAGAAGGTCTCTCCGGCTTGCAGAAGCTGGTCCGGCCCCATCTCCGGAGAAACATCCAATATGCAGCGGGTTTCCATCGGATAATTCCGCTGCGAAGTGTATTCCGGGTCCATCACCCATTTCTCGGTAATGTCCGTTTCACGTTCCGTAAAGGTACCTTTACAGGCATAGTCACTTTCAATGTGGATATTAGGAAGACGAAACAGGTCCGGATTACCGTCACCCGGCGATTCCGGCTCGGCAAAAGCCAGGTATTCCAGCTTGAAAGCATCAATATTCAAGGGAACAGACGACTGATTCTCCACTTCCATCCGTTTCCGGATAACCGGAATCTCGTCATAGACAGCGAAACAGAGCTTCACCACCACATCCTTCAACTCCTTATCTCCCCGAAGCGTAAAGACCAGTTCCTTTCCTGTAGCCGATTTTTTGTTCAGTGCCCAGCGGTTACGTGCCCAAGGAAGTGTTTCCCCCACTGACCTGATTTCGAAATCCTCTACCAGAAACGATTCCGGTATTGTGGTCATTTTATCTATCCATTCTTCTTTCAGATAAGCTCTTTCGGGTTGTCCTGCCAAACCACCGATACTCCACTTCTTTCCGTCAATCTGTAAAAAGCCCTCGCCACTGACTGCACGTATCATGCTTTCGCCCGTCATCCGGTTCGTCAGATGTGTGGTAGCCAAATTCGGAAAGATACGGAATGTCCTGGCCACCATACCATTGGCAATCACAATACTCTTCCCGTCCGGCGAACGGTAAATCCCCGCCTCCGACTTTTCCGGAGTCAACAGCCAGTCGAACGGTGTCCGGTCCGAAAGCCGGGACTCCCACACAGGCAGTTTCCCTATCTGCTGCTCCAACCGTGCAATGACCGTTTCACTTTGCCTGGGTCCTTCCCCGACTGACTGGACATCCACCATCTCCGGCATCTTCCCCTGATAACCGATGACCGGAGATACCAATAACACCTGATCACCGCTCGCCCCGTCGGCCGTCGGGTCGACAACCATTTCCAGCATCCGTATATCCTTCAAGGATACATCGATTTGCTTCGGAGCGTCCCCCTGCCGGATGACACCGCTGCTATAGATTTCCTTACCATCTGCCTTCAGAATCACCTCGACAGAACCTTCCCCGATGTTACCGTCGGTTCCGGTCAATCCCAGGAACCGTTTACCTTCGCCTTCTTTGCGGAAAAGCAGCTTGGTCCCGTCCACCAAAGGCTGGACCAATAAAGAAGCATCATCATTCCCGATATCTGTGGAAAATATACCCACTTGCGTCTGGAACCGTTCCGCCTCTCCATCCAACCTGATTTTAGCCACTGACGGAGCATGTAACTTGATGGTATCATCCTCGGTAATGACCGTACCATATTCCTGCCAGACTTTGGACAAGTCCAGATTCTTTAACGAAATTTTCTCTTGAGCCTCACTCCCCATACTACAGGCCAGAAGACAAATAAGAATGACTGATTTTTTCATATTTTGTGTATTACACCTTTATAGATTTAAGTACTTGTACCTATAAGTAGGTTTAAAAGGTATGCACACACAAAACAAACAACGTTTTTCTGGAAAAAATTATAAACTATCGGATAGTCAACAACAGCCAGAGATAAATGACTTTACGAAGTATAGCCAATGCTGCTGTCAGGTGATTTTCTACTGTCCGCTTACTGATTCCCAAACGGTCGGCGATTTCCTGATTGGAAAGTCCCTCTTCACGACTCATCCGATAGACCTGCTGGCGTTGGGGAGACATCTGCCGGACTGCATTCTGAATCATGGCCTGAAGTTCACGGGCGAACAACTGTTCTTCTTCCGACTTAGCCTCTGACGTATTTTCCAGATACTCTTTTACATATTGCTCGGTCACTTCCAGATGATCAAAATAATCATACACCTTATAACGGGCCATCTGATACAGATAAGCAGAAAGAGACCTGACTTCCGACAACCTTTTCCGGTTCTGCCAAATAGACAAGAACATCTCCTGCGCCATGTCCCGGCTTAATTCCGGATCATGCGTCAAGCCCGTCAGGAAACAGACCAGTTTCGGCTGATATTGAAAAAACAGCTGTTCGAATGCGTGTATGTTTCCGGCTCCGATTTCTGCCAAAATATGTAACTCAGACTTCTCCATCAATGAAAAACCCACAAATCCATTAGTTAACAACCCGCAAAAGAAACAAAATTCTTAGAATAAATGAAAATATAGCAAAGAAAAAATAATGTAACTATATCAAAATTCCAATAGTTTTTTTTTCAAATAGGTTATACCTAAAACTGCTTGTAAAATCTTAATTCTTTGCTCAATGCTTATTTAATATGGTTATCTACAAAATTTTAACACTCAAATCATAAATGCATCATGCGAAAACACTTATATACACCACTGATATTCAATCTGTTTACACTCTTATTCAAAGATATCCCATATAATTTATCCCAAAAAACAGCTAGAACTCCGCAGAATCATATATTAACATAACGGTTGTGCAAACCACCATTAGAATGCCGACATCGCCATCAGCAATGCCAAGAGATTACTTATAGAAATGCATTTTCCCCTTCCATCAAAGAAAAATCCCAATCCTGATTTGCCAGCCGCATTTATTCCTTTTTTCAGGAGAATTTTCCTTATGGCTTACGCCATGAAAATTCACCTGAAAAAGAATGCGGCGGCAAACGGATTAGAATTAAAGGAAAGATTACAGGGATTAACTGCGACCGACGTGACGCATAGCCGTGAATCAAAGGCGGCTATCCTTATATTCTATATATGGCCTCACAAATACTGTGAAAACCCACTTTCCCAAATAACAAAACATAGCCTGCCTATCAACTCCCAAAATAAGACAGGGATTTCAGCTCCCTCCGATCTGCATAGTCAGGTGGCTTCGCTATGTTTTTACTCCTACATCCAATTCTTTTTTCTTTTTTTCCTCTGTTCCCGTTCTTTCCTATCCTTCGTGTGACATTTGATGACACCTGATGATATCTAATGTCATCTATTTGTAAATCAATTGTTTACTCAATTTATCATCTTACATTTGGACTGTAAAACAAATCAAGTAGTCACTCAAAACAAAAGATTATGGCACAAGAAAACAGTCCTGACAAGGAAAAAAGGCAAGGCCGGACAAAGAAACCGGAAAAGCCTTATGTGGAACAAATTGACGAGCTTCTGCTGGTACATAACAAGAACGACCCCAAGGAGGGTTTGGGAGTGGTCAGCAAGGCAGACGAGAAAGGTAATTATCAGACGGTTGCACCGGAGGAGAAGAACGAGAACTCATTCCTGAAATTCGACAAGAATTCGAGTATCCTCGAAAATTTTATCAAGAACTTCTGGAGCCAGCTGAAGGAACCTACGCATTTCAGGCTTATCCGCATGACCTTCAACGATTACAGGCAGAACAAACAGGCTCTCAAGGACCTGGCCGAAGGCAAGAAAACAGACGCGGTAAAGGAGTTTCTGAAACGCTATGAAATCGTACCGAAAGTAAACAATCAGAAAAACAGTCAAACAAAAGAGGAGGAAACAACAATGGCAAAGAAGCAGGAACAGACAACGCAGGCTCAGCCTGAACAGGTATCACAGGTGGAAGCTGCCGCACAGGGGCGCGAACAGCAGGAACCGCAACGCCAACAGACACCCACGTACCGCTATAACGAGAATATGATTAACTGGGAGGAACTGGGTAAGTTCGGCATATCCAAGGAAATGCTGGAGCAGTCCGGACAGCTTGACAGCATGCTGAAAGGATACAAGACCAACAGAACTATGCCGCTGACACTCAACATTCCTGGGGTACTGACCGCAAAGCTTGATGCACGCCTTTCGTTCATATCCAACGGCGGGCAGGTCATGCTGGGCATCCACGGTATCAGAAAGGAACCTGAACTGGACCGTCCTTATTTCGGACATATCTTCACGGAAGAGGACAAGAAAAACCTGCGTAAAAGTGGAAACATGGGACGCGTGGCTGACCTTAACCTGCGTGGCAACACGACAGAGCCATGTCTGATTTCCATCGACAAGAATACCAACGAACTGGTAGCCGTACGACAGGAGCATGTCTATATCCCGAATGAAATCAAAGGTGTTACTCTGACTCCGGATGAAATTCAGAAACTGAAAAACGGAGAACAGATATTCGTAGAGGGAATGAAGTCCAATCAGGGTAAAGAGTTTAATGCCAATCTGCAATATAGTGCGGAAAGAAGAGGCATCGAATTTATCTTCCCGAAAGACCAGGCCTTCAACCAGCAGACACTCGGCGGTGTGCCGCTTTCCCCCATGCAGCTCAAAGCGTTGAACGAAGGACACACCATCCTTGTAGAGGATATGAAACGAAAGAACGGCGAACTGTTTTCTTCCTTTGTTACCATGGACAAGGTTACAGGCGGACTCCAATATACGCGCCACAATCCGGAAACGGGAGAAATCTACATACCAAAGGAAATCTGTTCGGTACAACTCACACCGGAGGACAAGGAAGCGTTACGCAAAGGGCAGCCCATCTATCTTGAGAACATGATCAACCGTAAAGGTGAGGAATTCTCGTCATTCGTCAAGCTGGACCTGGCAAGCGGAAGACCACAGTATTCCAGAACTCCGGACGGTTTCAATGAACGGCAGGCACCTACCATCCCGGCTGAGGTTTACGGACACCTGCTTTCGGCACAGGAAAGAGCAAATCTTCAGGACGGAAAGGCCATCCTTGTAACGGGTATGAAAGGTCCCAACGGCAAACCGTTCGATTCCTATCTGAAAGTAAACGCAAACACCGGACAGCTGCAATATTTCCAGGAAAATCCGGATGTGCGTCGTAATACCTCACAGCGTGCTTCACAGACTGACAATACCCAACAGCAGGAACAGAAGAAGGGAGCAAAACAGGCTGTCTGACCTGAACGGGATTTAAATCATTCAAATCATCAACTACTAAAAAAAGGAAAGAACATGAACAAGACCAATCATCATATCTACAAGGCTGAACAAATCGACTGGGAAAAACTGGAATCGGTAGGTATCAGCAGATCGCAAATTGAAAAGGACGGAAACATGGACCTGCTCCTTCAGGGAGAGGAAACCAATGTCATGTCCATTAAAATCAAGACTCCTGTATTTTCACTTACAATGGATGCCACACTCTGTCTGATTGAAGACGAGAATGGAAATCCGGTCATCAGCGTAAACGGTATCAACCCTTCAGGTGAATAAATAAGAAACCATAATGTATCATCTCTCTTTCCATACGGACTTACCGTATGGAAAGATATAAAAGACAGAATTTATCATGATTGCCATATTAACAGACAAACCAAGTGTAGGAAAAGAAATCGGAAGAATCATCGGTGCAACCAGAGTAAGAAACGGATATGTGGAAGGAAACGGCTACATGGTTACGTGGACTTTCGGGAACATGCTGTCACTGGCCATGCCGAAGGACTACGGAACCCAAAAGCTGGAACGGAATGATTTTCCTTTCATCCCATCCGAATTTGAACTGATGGTACGTCATACACGCACCGAGAACGGATGGATACCGGAGATTGATGCCGTGCTCCAGTTTAAAGTAATCGAGAGGGTGTTTCAGGCATGTGACATCATCATTGCGGCTACCGATGCCAGCCGTGACGGGGAAATGACATTCCGCTATGTCTATCAATACCTGAACTGTACACAGCCTTGCTTCCGTCTGTGGATTTCCTCTCTTACTGACGAGTCTGTACGTCAAGGCATGGAAAATCTGAAACCGGACAGCTGTTACGACAGCCTGTTCCTTGCTGCCGACAGCCGCAACAAGGCGGACTGGATTCTCGGAATCAATGCCAGCTATGCCATGTGCAAGGCAACGGGCCTTGGCAACAATTCCCTCGGACGGGTACAGACACCGGTACTGGCTGCCATCAGCAGACGCTACCGTGAAAGGGAGAACCATATTTCATCGGACAGCTGGCCCATCTACATCAGCCTGCAAAAGGACGGCATCCTTTTCAAGATGCGCCGCACACAGGATCTTCCCGACAAAGAATCCGCTACAATGTTTTTCCAGGACTGCAAGCTGTCACATCAGGCACAGATTACAGGTATCAGCCACAGCGTTAAGGAAATACTTCCACCGGATCTGCTTGACCTGACACAACTTCAGAAGGAAGCGAACATCCGCTATGGTTATACCGCATCAGAGGTGTATGACATCGCACAGTCCCTTTATGAAAAGAAACTGATTTCCTACCCAAGGACTTCCAGCCGTTATCTGACGGAGGATGTGTTTGACTCGCTTCCACCAATCATGGCGCGTCTGCTATCATGGGAGCTGTTCCCTGCAGCTAAAGGAACTGGAGGTATTGACATATCCAATTTGTCCCGCCACGTAATAAGCGCAGAAAAAGCCAATGTACATCATGCCATCATCATTACAGGTATCCGTCCCGGAAATCTGTCCGAAAAGGAAATGCAGGTTTACAGACTTGTAGCCGGAAGGATGCTTGAAACATTCATGGCTCCATGCCGCATAGAAACGACAAATGTTGAAGCGGTTTGTGCGGCACAACATTTCAAGGCCGAACAAACAAGAATCATTGAAGCCGGCTGGCATGATGTGTTCATGCGTTCCGACATGGTTCCAAAATCAGGATATTCTGTCAATGAACTCCCCGAAGTGGAGAAAGGTGATAACCTGAATGTATGCGGATGCAACATGGTACACAAAAAAGAGCTGCCGGTAGATCCGTTCACGGATGCAGAACTGGTGGAATACATGGAGCTGAACGGACTGGGCACGGTATCCTCACGTACCAATATCATCCGTACACTGGTTAACCGTAAGTATATCCGTTATTCAGGGAAATATATCGTTCCGACCCCGAAAGGCATGTTCACCTACGAAACCATCCGTGGAAAGAAAATTGCGGATACTTCACTCACCGCAGACTGGGAAAAACAGCTGACCGGACTTGAAAGCGGAATGATAACCGGACAGGACTTCCTGAACAGGATCAGGACTCTCGCCAAGGAAATGACTGATGACATTTTCAACACCTATTCCACAAAAGAAGAATAACATCTATACCTAAGCAACCAGGAGAATGCAGGCCGAAAGGTCTGCATTTTTTTGTATCCGTACAGAAAAGAATCTGTTTTTCCGCTTTTAAGCGGCAAAGGTCTTGGATTGCCTGCCTTTTGCCGCAAGGCTGCCCTGAAGGGCTTGGCTGGACAGGAAAAAATCATCCTCGCTATGCTCCGGTATTTTTTCCTGCCAGGCCTTGCGCAAAAAGGCAATCCAAGAGGCCGGAGGCCTATAAAATCGGGAAAACACATCCCGATGGGATTATTCATTCATAAAATTAAGGATTATGAAACTACAGATTATCAGAAAGATTGGCAGACATGCAACAGCGATATTCCTGATTACCGGAATATGTCTGCTGACAAGCAAAGGGATTGCCCCCACCGGGATGATTACGCTGCTGTTGCTTGCAGGAGGATTCTTCGGTTTCCTGTTCAGGATACTGGTCATTATTTTCAAGATTCTTATTCTTCTGTTCATTGTAGGATTATTTGTCGCATAACCCAAAATATAAATATACATATATGGAAACAGTTGCTATAACTTCACAAGCTCCTGTCATGCCGACTGCATGGCCACAGAGCGAACATATCAGACCGGTTAAAAGACGTCTGCCCAATACAGTTGATGAACCTAAAAACATCGGCTACTATCTGGAATCGCTACGTGATATTTCCAGCAATCCGGACAGAGAGAATATTCTGAAAGAATTCTTCAAGGAAACTTATGTATAACCATAAAATTTTTCAATTATGTTTTTTCAATCAATTTATCAGATGATTACAGCTGGTACGGATCTGAATATCAATATCCGTAAAGTGGATAACAGCCTGAGTGTGGCAGTCATGCCAAGGCGGAACAGCCTGAAAGAGGATACACGGCAAAACATGGTGCCATTGGTCGTGAACGGAACACCGGCAGAACTGGATATGGGCTTCCTGCAGACCATACTCCAACCGATACAGAAGGTACAGGGACTGCTTGTCAATGCGGAAAATTTCGAGAAACAGGCAGAAAAGGCTACATCACAGGCCAAATCATCCAAAACTCCAACAGTACCGGCTGAATCAAAGGAAGCCAGGGAAAAACGTGAAAAGATGGAAAAGCTCCTCAAGAAGGCTGATGATGCAACTGCCGCAAAAAGGTTCTCCGAAGCAATGACATGGCTGAAACAGGCACGGGTGCTGGCTCCTACAGAAAAGCAGAAGGAGATTGACGAAAAGATGCAGGAAGTACAGAAACAGGCCAGTGCAGGAAGCCTGTTCGGTATGGTAGAGGAACCGGCGCCGGTAATTCCCCAACCACAAGGCAATATGAACGGTCAGTCACAACCAGGTATGCAAACAAGCATATTCCCGGAGCAACAGACACATACTATGAATCCTGAACCTGTCATGCAGCCTGCTCCACAGCAGATTCCACAGGAAATACCTCAACCGGTATATGGAACGAACGGAGCATATATCCAACCTGCTCCAAACCGCCCCGTAATGCAAGGAACAGGTATGCCACAAGGAACTACAATGCAGCCCTATCCGCAGCAGCCGGCTTACCAGCCTGAGGCGGCTCCTTATCCACAACAACAGGTACGGCAGCCGACAAACGGCCATATACCGAACGGAACGGCACAGGTACAAAACGGAAACGGACGGGAATACCAGACTGCACCGGCTACCCATGAGACATTCTGCTTCGATCCGGAAGACGAAAATGACAGGGAGCTTCTAAGAGAGGACCCGTATGCGGAATATCCTGATTTTCCGGCTGAATACCGGATGAAAGACGAGGCACAGGTAGAAATGGTATACTGCTGATATATAAAAATAAATGACTTATAAAACCAATAAACAATATGGCACTGGAAATTAAAGGAATGAAAAGAGTATTCAAGATGAAGAAGAACAGTCAGGAGATCGTACTGGACGATCCGAACGTAAACATGTCTCCGGCTGAAGTGATGGACTTCTATTCAATGAACTATCCGGAACTGACCACCGCAACCGTACACGGACCGGAAATCGAAGACGACCGGGCGGTATATGAATTCAAGACAACCATCGGAGTGAAAGGGTAAGGACATGAAAAAAGGACAACGTAAAGACAAGAAACCATGTACACAACTTACGGAACGGGCTTTGGAAAATTTAGCCAGACTTATCATATCGGAACTCGAAAATACGGACATAAGCCGGGGCATCAGAAGCAGGAAGAAAAGAAAACTCCCTCCAGCAGAAAGCCTCATGGTTTTCTGAACACGAGAATACCTTCCATCGCTCCCGACCTGTATGTGGAGAATGACAGGGATGTAACGGTAAATGTCACCACCAAAGAGAATCTTGATTTCCTGTACCGTTCAGCCATGAAGTATGCGCAGCTCCTGGATGTGGAGCTGCCATACCATCCTACAGGCAGGACTTCCATAAGAGAAAAAATATGCCTGCTATATAATGCGCTGGATTCTATAGTATCTCATCATGTAAATCTGGAACTTGTCGGTGACAGGCTCCAGTTCTGTATCTATCATTTCCATGAATGGCCTGATTACACCCTGTTCCTGATACCGATAGATTTTACGGAAAGACTGAAAGGTGAAATCAAAAGGATCACACTGGAGTTCATCAGAAGGTTCATCAAGTATCACAGGATGATGGATATAACCGATACCCCTTATTTTGAGATGTCGGAAGTCTGTATCGATTATGTGGACTTTGAACAGCTCGATGAGGAAGAGAAAAAGGATTTGTACAGAAAGGAAAAGCTCTTCAGGTCATATGAGAAAGGGAGAATCCACAGGAAGCTGTGCCGGATGTACTCCAAGGCTTTCTGTAGGAATCTGGAAGAACATATCAGCAACTGTAATCCTTCCAGCGACAAAGAAAGAAGACTTATGGAACTGATTACCGAAGGGATGTCCCTGATTGCAAAGGACAGTCCTCATATCTTAAATTATGACTATGATTTTGCAAGCGAAAAGGAAAGGGATTTCGAACCGCCACCGCTCGAATATCAGATTCTGCTTACCTATTCCATTACGGATACGGTTACCAAAGACATGGAAAGCTGTTTCAGTACTGACTGTCAGGAGACATATAACCAGACTCCCGTATCATTTACCTTCATCACACCGGAAACAGAGGAACTTTTCAAACCGGACAACTATCCGGAGCGTTTCTCCAGTTGGTTTGAGAAATTTGTAGAACATGTTACCTATAATTTATAAACATCATGAATGAACTGACAAAAAACATACAGAAAATGATGGTACCGAAGGCGGCTATCATAGCCTACAAATATGAAGACAGAAGAAATTTTGATACCAGGTACTTCATAGAATTGCGTCCCATCGGAAAAAACGGACAGATGGGAGCAGGTATCCCCGTCACATACGAATTCATGAATACCCTGCTGGAATCCTATACGGAAGAAATGAGCGGAATACCGGCAGGCAGAGTCCCCGAAAACATGCTGGCCTGCAATCCGAGAAAAGGACAGGAAGAATATATCTGGTACAATCCGCCCGGAAAGAGACAGATGTTCTTTCACAAGGATCTCAATATACAGGACGGCATGTTCAATCTGCCGGGGATTGTCTACCGTGTAAAAAATGGAAATATGGACGTGTTCGCCTTCAAGGGAAAACATCCGGTGGAGACGACTCCGCTGTTCCGTGCCCCGTTCTTCAACGTGACCGGATCAAGTGTCTGCCTTGGCAGCAGTTCACTGGACAAGCCACAGAACCCGACTTTTCTTTCCCTGCTGGAATACTGGGAAAAACGGTTCTGGCTGACTGAATTCTCCCATCTGGGAGGAAATGTGAATCCTACCGTTTCAAATCTTGTCATCGTCACCGAAAACATAAGAAACAATCCGTTCGACATGAACGAACTCAAGCCCATGAATAAAAAACTTAAAGACATACTTCCATGAAAAAGATACATTTTACCGACCGCTACCTGCTCAATCCGCGTCATCCGGTAACGGTATTCGTCATCGGAGCCGGAGGTACCGGCTCACAAGTGATAACCAATCTGGCACGTATGAGCATGGCACTTCAAGCATTGGGCCATCCCGGACTGCATGTCACCGTATTCGATCCCGACACAGTAAGCCAAGCCAATATAGGACGCCAGCTTTTCAGCGAGACGGAACTGGGACTGAACAAGGCCGTATCACTTGTCACACGCATCAACCGTTTCTTCGGATACGCATGGACTGCAGAACCGCAATGTTTCCCCACCAGGAACTTTTCTGGAGAAAGCACAGCAAATATCATCATAACCTGTACGGACAATATACGTTCACGTCTTACGCTTTGGAAGTTCCTGAAGAAAGTCCGCAAAGAAAACTTCAGTGACCATTCGGCTCCCATATACTGGATGGATTTTGGGAACAGCCAGACAAAAGGACAGGTCATCATCGGGACGGTACGTGAGAAAGTTCTCCAGCCTTCTTCACAGGAATATATTCCCATGCCTAAAATGAATGTCATCACCGAGGAAGTGGACTATGCAAAAATCAAGGAAAAGGAATCGGGACCAAGCTGTTCTCTGGCGGAAGCTTTGGAAAAACAGGATTTGTTCATCAACTCCACACTGGCACATATCGGATGTGACATATTATGGAGAATGTTCAAGGAAGGAAAGACACTGTATCGCGGTGTCTATGTCAATCTGGATACATTGAAAATGACCGCAATCCCAGTGTAATGCATAAGTGACCGTATCATCTTTCCATCAGAATACGGTCACTTATTCTATTTGCTACTTATTATTTACTATGTTCTTACCTCGCTGGAGAAGGAAACTCTGTATCTCTGAGGCAAGATAGAATGATTTCCCGTTCTTTTCCACCGAGTAATATTTAATCTTGCCCTCTTGCCTGTAACGTGCCAAGGTTCTTTGTGACACACCAAGGAGTTCTGCCAGATCCACATTATCAAGCAGTCTGTCTCCGTTCATACATTCTTTCAGACGGTTCATCTGGTCCAGTTTCTTTTCAATGCGGGCAAATCCCTCTACCATGGTTCCTATAAGTCTTTCGAGTATCTCATTATCTATATATGACATAATTCCAATGTTATTAAGTGAATAAATCGATACTCTCTTCATGCGCACTCTAAGAGTATATACTTATAGTAATGAAAATAGTATGCCTAAATCTGAGACAAAGATCAACAAGCTTATTAAATACTGATAATCAGGAGTATAAAATTTCCTACTTAATATTTAGTGTAAACTAAAAGTGTAAACTATGTAATAAAGAATTGGAAACCGGTTAACACAGCCACCAACAATGACATCTGATGCTACCTGACGACACCTAATGACAACATTTTGTATCATATACATATTCAAAATACATTTGTACAAACTCAACTTTTTTGGATATGGAAATCATTGGAATTGAAACAGCTACATATGAAAAGACTTTAAAGGAAATTGAAAACTTCCTTGATACCATTGATAAATTGATAACAGCTTCTTCACAGAAAACAATAGGGGAATGGTTGGATAATCAAGAAGTTTGCCTGATTCTCAAAATTTCTCCCAGAACATTACAGAATCTTAGAGATACAGACCAAATCTCTTATTCTCAAATTGGAAAAAAGATTTATTATAAAAAAGAAGATATTCAGAAGTTCATTGAAAAACACAACAGAAAATTATGAGCAAAGTAATTACCCAAGATAATGAGCAAGTTATTCAGATATACAATAGGTTAAAAGATACGCTAACAAGACTCGAAGATATTCTGAAGAACAACAACCCAACATTTAATGGGCATAGATATATGAATGATGCAGAGTTGGCAAATTACCTTAAAGTATCAAGACGCACTTTACAAGAATATAGAAATAATGGAATCTTATCCTATTATCAGATTGGAGGTAAAATTTTATATCGGGAATCTGATATAGAAGAACTTCTTGAGAAAAATAGACAGGAAGCATTCCGTTAAATATTTCTTGGAATTTTCGTTGATTTTCAAAGCAAAAATCCGTATCTTTGCAGTACTGACAAAGAGTTGTATATCAGTGCAGAACAAAGAAGTTCAATCGAGGTGAAATAGGTGGACTAAATGATAAACAGCAAGATAAGTAACTGATTATTAGCGATAAAAAATATAAGGTTCCGCCCCCAAGCGGATCACCAAAGAATCAGAGAGTTACACCAAAGTAACTCTCTTTTTT
>ERZ1673742.1341-NODE-1341-length-23073-cov-7.805500_pt1 | contig 23073 bp, 15 predicted proteins | sample MGYA00580208_ERZ1673742 | MGnify/ENA primary metagenome ERZ1673742 (study PRJEB41218, sample SAMN15661774) | gut metagenome | host: Homo sapiens | place: Canada: London | collected 2015-08-20/2019-03-30 | study: EMG produced TPA metagenomics assembly of...
CCGGCGTAGCCGTAGTTCATGGTGGCGATGAAGCGGGTCTCCTCGGCCAGCGGGATGCGGTCGTAGCCGGGCACGTCAATGGCGCGGCGGAAGTCCAGCACTGCGTGCAACACGGCCAGCGCCTCGTTCTTGGCCATGTTGATCTCGTCCAGCACGCCAAAGCCGCCGCACTGGGCGCAGCGGTACACCGGCCCGGGGCGGAACTCCACCCGTCCGTCGACAAAGGTGTCCATGCCGATGAGGGAGGCCGCGTCCATGTTCACATGGAACGAGATGTCCCACGCGGGGCGGCCGAAGGCGGCGGAGAGGTTCTCGGCCAGCACGTTCTTGCCGGTGGCCTTGCCGCCCGCCAGCAGCAGGTTTTCGCCGCAGAGCAGGGCGGCCAGCGCCTGCTCCCACACCTCTTTGCCGTAGTAGGTAAAGGCCGGGGCCGGGATGCGGGGCCGCAGCGCAGCGTCCAGCGGATGAGCGGCACGATATTCCTCTACCGCAGAAAGCAGGGCCGGGTCCACGCCCTCCTGCCGCAGCGTCTCAAGAAGTTCAGACATTGTACAATACACCTCGATGCTTTGCCGGTTGCTTGCAGCAAACCGGCTGCTCAGCCCTATCATAGCACAATCGCGGGCATTTGTGTAGGGGGCGTGCGGGGCAAAACAGCAAAGAGGGGCAGCCCCGACCGGGACCGCCCCTCTTCCCATGAAAAAGAAGAAAAGAAGAAATGTTGGATCTATGCAGGAGAACTGCGCCTTATCAGGCGTTCTCCAAGCCTGCCATCTGCTTGATGGACTTAATGGCAAAGGTCAGGGTACGACCGCAGGCAGTACCGCCCATGACGCAGGGATAGTTGTTCTGGAAGAAGCTGCCGGACATATCACCAGTGATGTAGAGACCGGGGATCGGCTCATTGTTGCTGTCCTTGGCCTGGCAGTTCTCGGTGATGGAGATGCCCTGCATGCTGCACAGCAGAGAGGCACCCAGCCAGCAGCCGTAGAAGGGAGCGGTGCGGATGGCGCTCAGGCGGCTTGCAGGCTTGCCGAAGTCCTCGTCGTTCTGCTTGTCGTACAGCTCGTTGTAGCGGGCAACGGTGGCTACAAAGTTGTCCTTGTCAGCACCGGTAAAGCCCATCTTGTCGGCAAGCTCTTCAATGGTGTCCGCCTTCATGATCAGGCCCTCACCCTCGTACTGCTCCAGCTGACCTTCCATCATGCCGGGGATGTAACGGGTCAGTGCAGAGCAACCGATGGTGTGGAAGCGATCTACGTCGCTGCGGAAGTTTGCATCGTGGATCATGGCATAAACATGACCCGGCTGCTGGAAGGAAGCGTGAGAAGCGTTGTCGTACTCCTGACTCTCATTCATAAAGCGTTCGCCATGGCGGTTGACTTTCAGGAACGGCTGGCTGCCGGGATTGTACTGCCCCACAGTGCCGGGGAAGGCCTTGCCGCCAAAGGCGTTCTCGCTGTCCACATAGCCGGCATCCACACCGGGGGCCACCAGACCACGGTCGAACAGAACGGGAGCGGGCTCTGCATCCAGATGTGCACCTGCCCAGATCGCGGCACGGATGCCGTAACCCTTGTCGGCAGGCGTATAGGAGCAGGCAGTGGTCACACTGGTGCCCAGCGGGTCCAGCTGCTCCATCATGTAGGGGTTGCCGGCATAGCCGCCGCAGGCCAGCAGCACGCCCTTGGCTGCGTTGATGCGGATAAAGTGGTCATCTGCGGTACTCTGGGCGATCACGCCGGTGATGCGGCCGTCGGCATCCTTTTCCAGCTTGGCAAGGCCGGTGTTAAAGTCGATGCTGTAGCCTTTGCTCTCAATGTACTCCTGGAACACCACGTTGCGGGGCTTTTCAGCGCTGCTGTAATCGACCTGCTGCACAGGGAACATCAGCTTGCTCTGGCTCACCTGCGTGTCATCCGGCCACTTGGCTTCATCGCCGGCGGTCAGGTTGCACACATAGTTATAAGGTTCGTTTTCCAGGATGCCGGAAACAAAATCATGCATGGCAGCGGATTCGTTGATCCAGGTCTTGACCACGCGCTGGTCGCAGCGACCGCCCATAGAACGGGAGATCTCGCTCAGCAGCTCGGCGCGGTCAACCGGAGCGATCCCTTTTTTCTTTGCTTCGCTGCTATCAATGGTGCCGTACCAGTGACGGGTCTCCATGACGGAAGAATTCTGTTCGATCACGCGGAAATCCAGCCCGTTCTGTGCAGCATAAGCGGCTGCGCACATACCACCGTTGCCTGCGCCCACGATGACGATATCGGTATCCCATGTCTCGGTGATGGCGGCCTCGTCGATGTCGGGCTCGGTGCCCAGCCAGTCGTTCTCGTCGCCGGTGGGCAGCTGCACGCTGGCAACCACAGCCTCGCCCTTGGCCTGTGCGTAGCAGCTCTTGGCAGCCTTCATCACGGCATTGGAGGTGACGGTAGAGCCGGAAACACCGTCGATCTCGGCAGAACCGGCAGCCATCAGCTGCTCGCGCAGCTCGTCGGCAGCGGCAGCGCCGTAGGAAGCAGTCTCGCCGGAGGTGTCCACTACCACATCGGTAACGGCACTGTCGGAGAAGGTCATGGTGACCTTGACGGTGGAGGAGATGCCTTCGGCAGTGCCCTCGTAGGTGCCGGGGGTATACAGACCGGCGGTGCTGCCGGAGGCAGCGGTGGAGCCGGAGGCGGCGTTGCAGGCGGACAGAGCGCCGGCGGTCACACCGCTCATGGCGGCGGCAGCGGCGATCTTCAGAAAGCCTTTGCGGGAGATCTTGTTCATAGGTATGCTCTCTTTCTCTTTCTCTTCATTGTTTGAATTCTTCTTTGTCCTTCCGCAATGCACAGGGATTGCGGAATCTTTAACAATTATAGCGATGACGGAGGGATTTTACAATTCAAATAAATTATATTATAATGAAGTAAAACTTATTTATTGCAAAAGGAGCGACACCATGAGCTTGAAGGCATTGCAGGGATTTGTGAGAATCGTGGAACTGGATAGTTTTTCGGAGGCGGCAGATGCGCTGTTTTTGTCACAATCTGCGCTGTCTCAGCAGATCCGTGTGTTGGAGGCACAGCTGAAAGTCCAGCTGTTTCAGCACGCGCAGCGCCGGGTGGTGCTGACTCCGGCAGGATGGGAATTTTATCCAAAGGCAAAGCAACTGCTGGAATTATACGAGGATGCAGTAAACTGTGCGCAGGCAGCGGAACGGAATGCAAACCCGCCCAAACGGCATCTGCTGATCGGGCATCAGAATATGCCGCTGCAGATGCTGGGATTTGACCTGTTTGCCGTCACAGAAGAGCTGAGCACCCGCTTTTCCCCCTTGATGTACAGCTGTGCCAACCGAAAGGATATCGGGCGTGCACTGCTAAACGGTGAGATCGATCTTTCGCTGCAGATCGAGTGTGCGGAGATCGCAGCACGAGGTCTGCATTTTTACCCGGCAGTTTATATGCCGGAGATCGGCATCCCGTTCCATACGCCGCCAGAGGTGCCCCGCGGACACATTCCATTGGAGCAGGCGGTAAAATATCGGTGGATGTTTGCTGGAACACCGGAGCAATCACTGTATGAGACGGCATTGCTGCACGAGGCTTCGAGGCAGCGGGCAGAGATCATCCGCGGCGTAAAAAGTGTGCAGTATAAGCTGCCAAGCCTGATGCTGACCCCGGCGGTGTACTACCGCAGACCGAATCTTGAGCAGGTGTTTGTTCTGGATTGGAACAAGGGAATGCGGTTTGGTATCGTTACAAAAGCGGAGCCTGATCCGGTGGTGGAGGAATATGTGCGTCAGTTACAGCACCTGCTGCCCCTGCTCTCTGAAAAATTGTTCGGCATGAAGCTGGAACCGGTGGAGGACTGAACCCTCTCAGGCAAAGCCTTGCGGCTTTGCCTGAGAGGGTTCATCCCGTAAAAGCACCTGTTCTCGCTGCGTTTTGGCCGCAGGCCAACAGCAGCCACGATGCCGCTGCCCGGAACGACCCTTCCCGTGAAAAGGCAAATCCGGCGGGGCCGCAGCCCTGCCGGATTTGCAAAATCTAAAATAATATTTCCGCTGAAGATGCCCAGAGCAACGCGGAGGGCATTTCAAATCGTTCGTGTTACTCCACCACGTCCTCGAACTGGCTGTTGTACAGGTCGGCGTAGAAGCCGCCGGCGGCCAGCAGCTGGTCGTGGGTGCCCTGCTCCACGATGTCGCCGTCCCGCATCACCAGGATCAGGTCGGCGTCCTTGATGGTGGACAGGCGGTGGGCGATGACAAAGCTGGTGCGGCCCTCCATCAGGCGGTCCATGGCGGTCTGGATGCGCTGCTCGGTGCGGGTATCCACGCTGCTGGTGGCCTCGTCCAAAATCAGGATGCGGTTATCTGCCAGAATGGTGCGGGCGATGGTGAGCAGCTGCTTCTGGCCCTGACTCACGTTGGAAGCGTCCTCGTTCAGCTCCATCTGGTAGCCGCCGGGCAGGGTGCGGATGAAGTGGTCGGCGTTGGCAGCCTTGGCGGCGGCAATGACCTCCTCGTCGGTAGCGTCCAGACGGCCGTAGCGGATGTTCTCCATGATGGTGCCCTTGAACAGCCAGGTGTCCTGCAGCACCATGCCGAAGCCCTCGCGCAGAGCGCTGCGGTCAAAGTCGCGCACGTCGTGGCCGTTCAGGGTGATGGAACCGGCGTCCACATCGTAAAACCGCATGAGCAGCTTGACCATGGTGGTCTTGCCCGCGCCGGTGGGGCCGACGATGGCCACCTTCTGGCCGGGCTTCACCGTACAGCTGAAGTCGTGGATGATGGTCTTGTCCGGGGTGTAGCCGAATTTGACGTGGTCGAAGGTCACCTGACCGTCGATGCAGGCCGGGTCTGCCCGGCGGGCCGGGTCGGCGGTCTGGTCCTCTTCCGGCTCGTTCAGGAACTCGAACACCCGCTCGGCGGCAGCGGCCATGCTCTGCAGCATGTTGGACACCTGCGACAGCTGCTGGATGGGCTGGGTGAAGTTCTTGACGTACTGGATGAAGGCCTGGATGTCGCCGATGGTGATGGTGCCGTTGGCGGCAAAGATGCTGCCCACGATGGCCACCGCCACATAGCCCAGGTTGCCCACAAAGTTCATGATGGGCATCATAAGACCCGAGAGGAACTGGCTTTTCCAGGCGGATTCGTACAGCTTGTCGTTGGCGGCGTTGAAGTCGTTCAGCACCACGGCCTCGCGGTTGAAGGCTTTGACCACGTTGTGGCCGGAGTAGACTTCTTCCACCTGACCGTTCACAACGCCCAGAATGGCCTGCTGGGCCTTGAAGTATTTCTGGCTGAACTTGACCACGATGAGCACCAGCACCAGCGAGACCGGCAGGATCAGCAGGGCGATCAGGGTCATCTTCGGGCTGATGGACAGCATCATGACCAGCACGCCGATCATGGTGGTCACACTGGTGATGAGCTGGGTGATGCTCTGGTTCAGGCTCTGGCCCAGCGTGTCCACATCGTTGGTGATGCGGGACAGCACCTCGCCCACGGTGCGCTTTTCAAAGTAGGCCAGCGGCAGGCGGTTGATCTTCTCGCTGATCTGGCGGCGGAAGTCGTAGCAGACTTTCTGGGAAAGGCCGGTCATCAGCCAGCCCTGGATAAAGCTGAAGGCGCTGCTCAGCAGGTACATCCCCAGCAAAAACAGCAGCACCCGGCCGATATACACAAAGTCGATGCTGCCGGTGCCGCGCAGCTTGGCGATCCAGCCGGTGGCAAGAGCCGTGGTGGCCTTTGCCAGCACCTTAGGGCCTGCAATATTGAAGATGGTAGAAAGAATGGCAAATACAATGGCGGTAACGAGCGAAAGGCGGTAGCGGCCAAGGTTGCGCACAAGCTGCAGCAGGGTGCCCTTGAAGTCCTTGGCGCGTTCGGTCGTCATGCGTCCGGGTCTTGGCATATCACTCACCCTCCTTTTCGGTATTCAGAGATTTGAGGTCCAGCTCCTTCTGGCTCAGCTGGCTGCGGGCGATCTCCTGATACTCCGGGCAGGAAGCCATCAGCTGGGCATGGGTGCCCTTGCCCACCAGGCGGCCTTCGTCCAGCACCAGGATCTGGTTTGCGTGCAGCACAGTGGAGATGCGCTGTGCCACAATGATAACGGTAGCGTTATCGGTCTGGGCTTTCAGTGCACGGCGCAGGGCAACATCGGTCTTAAAGTCGAGGGCAGAAAAGCTGTCGTCGAACAGATAAATTTTGGGGTCCTTGGCAATGGCGCGTGCAATGGAAAGGCGCTGCTTCTGGCCACCGGACACATTGGAGCCGCCCTGCGCAATGGGGCTTTGGTAGCCCTCGGGCTTTGCGTCGATGAACTCGGTGGCCTGCGCAATGGCGGCAGCCTTTTTTACATCGGCATCGGTGATGTGCTCCCCGCCGAACTTCAGGTTCGAGTCGATGGTGCCGCTGAACAGCACGCCCTTCTGGGGCACATAGCCCAGCAGGTCGTGCAGCTGTGCCTGGGGCATCTGGCGCACGTCGATGCCGTCCACGGTCACACTGCCGCCGGTCACGTCGTAGAAGCGGGGGATCAGGTTGAGCAGGGTGCTCTTGCCGCAGCCGGTGGAGCCGATGATGGCAGTGGTCTCGCCGGGCTTTGCGGTAAAGCTGATGTGCTCCAGTGCGTCGTTGTCGGCACCGGGGAAGCGGAAGCTCACGTCGTGGAACTCCACCACGCCCTGCCAGTTCTTGTGCTCCTTTGCGGCCTTGGCGTCGGCTTCGTCCGGGTCGTGGATGGTGGCCTTGGTGCGGATGACCTCGTCGATGCGGTCTGCGGCCACACCGGCACGGGGCAGCATGACGGCCACCATGGCCAGCATCAGGAAGGACATGACGATCTGCATGGTGTAGGTGATGAAGGCAATCATCTCGCCCACCTGCATGGTGCCGGCATCCATAGCCTTGCCGCCGAACCACACGATGAGCAGGCTGGTGCCGTTCATGATCAGGGTCATAAAGGGCATCATGGCCACCATGGCGCGGTTGGTGAACAGCTGGGTGCCCATCAGGTCCTTGTTGGCCTTGTCGAAGCGCTGTTCCTCAAACTGTTCGCGGCTGAAGGCACGCACCGGCATAATGCCGGTCAGGACCTCGCGGCTGACGAGGTTCAGCCGGTCCACCAGCGTCTGCATGATCTTGAACTTGGGCATGGCCACGTTCATCAGGAAGAGGATGAGCAGCAGCAGCAAAGCCACGTCCAGCACCACGATCCAGGACAGGCCCGAGCGGCTGCCCACCACATGGAGCACACCGCCGATGCCCAGAATGGGCGCATAGGCCACCATGCGCAGCAGCATGACGCAGACGAACTGCACCTGCTGGATGTCGTTGGTGGTGCGGGTGATGAGGGACGCGGTGGAGAAGTTCTCGATCTCCGCATGGGAGAAGTGGATGACGCTGGAGAAGGTCTCGCGGCGCAGGTCGCGGCCGATGGCGGCGGACACCCGGGAGGCCAGGAAGCCCACCGCGATGGACACGGCCACCATCAGCAGGGTCAGGGCCAGCATCTGGCCGCCTACCTTATATAAATAGTGCATTTGCACGTCGTGGGCAATGCCCTGGGCCTCGTATTCCAGCCCCACCAGCAGCAGAGCCTGGCTCTTCAGGTTCTCCACCACGGTGTCGTCCAACTGGCCGATGGCACCGGTCAGCTGCTGCTGCACGGCGTCGCGGCTGAAGCCGGGCATCTGGCTCATGGCGGCAAACTGGCCGCACACGGTGTCCAGATCCTCCGCCGTGGGGGCCGCAGTCTCGGTTTCCGTGTCGGGATTGCGGTCGGCACCGGAGGCCTGCAGGTCCGCAAGGCCGGTCATGCCCATGCCGGTCTGCCCGGCGGGGGTGTTGGCTGCCTGGGCGGCCGCCAGATACAGCACGATATCCGGCGTGGTCACAGCATCTTCCAGCGCAGTGCGCTCGTCGGCGGTCAGGTCGGTGCGCAGGCGCAGCACATCGCCGTCGGCGGTGTAGGCGTTCTGGAAGGCAGCGGCGTCCTCCTCGCGCATCAGCAGCGAGAGGGCATCCAGCGTGCTCTGGCGCACTGTGTCGGGCAGGGGGCTTTCGATGCCGCCCTGCTGGATGCCGGTGTCCACGATCTTGCTGGTGTAGTCCGGCAGCGACAGATCGCAGTACGCCTGCACGAACAGCAGTGCGAACACCACGAGGCAGACGGCCCAGTGACGGGCCAGCTGCTTAAAGATCTTTGTCATGGTTTGGTTCTCCCTTCGGTTTGGTGGTACGCGCAGCATTTTCCGCAAGAATGGCTTCCATCAGCGCGCCGCGCAGCGCTTCCATCTGGGCCAGCTGTTCCGGCTCCAGCCGGGCCATGACACTGGAAAAGTAGTCCCCAAGAGCAGCCTCGCACTGTCGGCAGGCCTCGTATCCCTTGGGCGTGAAACGCACCAGCGTCTTGCGGCGGTCGGCAGGGTCGGCAAAGCGTTCCACAAGGCCGTCCTGCTCCATCTGCCGCACCGTGCGGGAAATGGCAGGAAGCGGTTGATGAAGCTCCTGAACAAGGTCGGAGATATAAACGGCACCGTCCTGTCCATGGAGACGAATGCAGCCCAGCAGCCCTTCCAGCATGGGAAAGTGGCACTTGGGGCAGTCGGCCAGAGCGGCCTTCATGCCGGCCTTGGATGCTTTGCTCAGCCGGTGGATGTAGCGGCAAAGCCCACGGAAACTCAACGTGGATTCCTCAGACACGCGATCCCTCCTCTCAAAAATTGCTTAACAGCTGTTAACTGTTAACGCTTGATAATAATAGGCTTTTGCAGGCCGGATTGCAACCCCCTGCAGGGATTGTTTCACAAAAGTTCACAAACGTTTGTGTTCCGCATACACATAAAGCAAAGGGGGCATCGGGCATGGAACAGCGTTTGTGGATGATCCTGCAATTGTTCGGCGGGGCGGCACTTTTCTTATATAGCATGGACACCCTCACGGACGCTTTGCAGCAGGCGGCGGGGGACACCCTGCGGCAGGCCCTTGCCCGGCTCACGGCCCACCCGCTGGCCGGGGTGCTCACGGGGGCGGCGGTCACGGCGGTGGTGCAGAGCAGCTCGGCGGTCACGGTGCTGGTGCTGGGCCTTGTGGGGGCCGGGCTGCTGACCCTGCAGCGGGCCGTGCCGGTGGTGTTCGGAGCCAACATCGGCACCACGGTCACCGCGCAATTGCTGGCCTTCCGGCTGGAGGATGCCCGGTATCTGCTGCTGGTGGCGGGGCTGCTGCTCTGGTTCGCGGGGCGCGGGCGTCTGCACGCAGCCGGGCAGGCGCTGTTTGCGTTCGGCCTGCTGTTTGAGGGCATCGCGGTCATGGCCGAGGCCATGGAGCCGTTGGCAGCAGGGCCGGTGTTCCGGCAGTGGATGGCCCAGGTGCGGCACCGCCCCGGCCTGGGCCTGCTGGCAGGGCTGGGCATGACCCTTGTGGTGCAGAGCAGCTCCGCCACCATTGCGGTGCTGCAGCGGGCGGCCGCCCGCCCCGGGCCGGACGGCGGGTGCCTGCTGGGCCTTGCGGGAGCCATCCCGGTGCTGTTGGGGGACAACATCGGCACCACCGTCACGGCGGTGCTGGCATCGGTGGGGCAGAGCCGGGACGCCAAGCGTCTGGCGGCGGCCCACGCCCTGTTCAACCTGTCCGGGGCGGCGGTGTGCTGGCTGCTGCTGCCCCAGTTCACCGCGCTGGTGCGGCTGGTCTCGCCCCACGGGCCGGAGAGCGCCGTGCTGGCCCGGCAGATCGCCAACGCCCACACCCTGTTCAATCTGGGCTGCACGGTGCTGTGGCTGCCTCTGACCCCTTGCATGGTGCGCATCGTGTGCATTCTTTTGCCGGAAAAGCACGCCCCCCTGAGTTGAAATGAACGCCTTAAAATGGTATAATAACAATGTATCGAACAAATTTTGTGACACTTTTGTTGCACAAATGATAAACGGACCCTTCTGTGGGCCTGCAGCGGTGTGCGGCTGCCAGGGCATAGAGCGAACCAAGAGGACGTGTTTACTATGAAGGATATCATCAACGGGTTGATCGAGCGGTTCCGCAGGCAGCATGTACAGGCCCGGCGCTATGTGGCCATGATGCTGGTGCTGGCCCTGCTCACCACCCTGTTCGTCAACTGGCAGCTCCATGGGGTGGGCATCTCCATGACTGCCGACTACCACTGCGGCTACGAGGAGCACCAGCACACGGCGGCCTGCTACGAAAAAGTGCTCACCTGCGGTTACGAGGAGGGCGAGCCGGAAACGCCCGTCACCTCTTCGGACAGCAGCGCCGATCTGGTGTCCGCCTACAGCGCGGCCGAGCCGGAAGAGCTGGAAGAGCCGGTGCAGACCGAGCCGGAGACCATCTGGGTGCCCCATGAGCACACCGATGCCTGCTACGAGGAGCACCGGGTGCTGACCTGCTATCAGGAAGAGCACGAGCACACCGACGACTGCTTTGACGAGTACGGTGCGCTTATCTGCGGCGAGTTCGAGCATATCCACGACGACAGCTGCTACACCACCGAGTATGAGCTGGTGTGCGGCCTGGACGAGGGCGAACTGGTGGAGAAGCCCAACCCCGCCTATCAGGAAATGCCTGCCAGCCGCCCCGTGGTGGACCTGCCCACTGAGCCGGCCGAGACCACCCCGGAGGAGCCGGTGCTGCATCACCACACCGACGCCTGCTACACCGAGGAGCTGGTGTGCACCATCCCGGAGCACCACCACACCGTGGAGTGCCTGGCCGATACCCAGGCCGACGTGGAGACTGCCGAGGAATGGCAGGCCGCGGCCAACGTGGCCCTGAACGGCAACTGGGCCGAGGACCTGCTCACCGTGGCAAAGTCCCAGCTGGACTACCAGCAGAGCGACAAGAACTTCAAGCTGGATGTGGAGGACCAGCAGGTGCTGCGCGGCTACTCCCGCTATGGTGCCTGGTACGGCAACCCCTACGGCGCCTGGGACGTGATGTTCCTGTCCTACTGCCTGCACTTTGCGGGTGTGCCCCAGACGGTGGTGCCCCAGCGTGCGGGCGTGATGGCCCTGCACAGTGACCTGCGCGGCTCCCAGTGGCTCACCGACGCCGACGGCTCCACCGCAAGGCCCGGCGATATCGTCATCTACAACACCCTCACCACCGAGCAGGTGGCCGTGGACGAGAGCTCCTATGGCATCGCCCTGCTGGACCTGGACGAGGACCCCGACACCGCCGCCCAGCTCACGGCTTCCGAGCCGCAGGTGGACACCCGCACCGTGACCACCGAGACGGTGGGCGTCGTGTCCGCCGTGGACCCCGACGCCGGGACCCTGACCGTGATCTCCGGCAACGTGGACGGCAAGGTGGCCGAGGTGCCCGCTGCCATGTCCGACGTGACCAGTGTCATCTCGGTGACCGGTGCCTATGCCGCCGAGACCACCGCTGTGGCCCCGGAGGACCCGGCAGGCTCCCAGGAGAAGCTGGACGGCAGCTATGCGCTGCTGGAAGATGAGGATGGCTTTGGGGCTACCGTGGACTGGGTGGGTGACGCCGACCCCTACGGCATCGCCCTGCTGGCTGCCGGGGACGACCATGATCTGAACACCTGGATCACGGATGTCAATTATGAAAAGACGACCGACGGGAAAACATGGACGTCTATCGGCGCGGGCAGCGTGACCGTGGACAGCGGCACCCACGTCCGCGTGAACCTGAAGTATACCGTGAATGCCGGTGTGCTGACGCCCACCAACAATACCCTGACCTACCAGCTGCCCAAAGGCCTGCCCATGCCGGATGTGACGACGGGCAACATCGTGGATGAGTCCGACAAGGACAAGGCCGACAATGCAAAGGTCGTGGGCAGCTTCACCGTTGACACCGACGGCAAAGTGACCCTGACCTTTACGGACGAAAAGTTCATCGGCACCGACGACAAGGTCAGCCTGCCATTCACCGGTACCTTCAAGGCCGCCGTTACGGCGAGCGCCGACAACTTTGAGGACGAGAAGGAGATCAAATTCAAGGACGACTGCATCCTGACCATCGAGCCGAAAAAAGCGGATGTGGTCCTCTTCAAGCTCGGCGCGACAGATGACCGCTACGGCAGCTATCCGGGCATCTGGAAGCCACTGGTGGAGAATCTGCCCGATGGCACCTTCAAGGTGAACTATGTGGTCGGCGTTGAGACCACGAATGGCACCAAAAATCCTGTGACCATCACCGATACCCTGGGCAAAGGAAATAGCGAGATGTATAAGCTGCTGGGCACTTATATTACAGACAGCTTTGTTCTTTACAGGGTGGATGCCGCAGGCAACCTGACGGAGATGCCTGAGCTTCTGAATGATACCCTGACCCTGAGTACTGATACCAGGCAGGCAACGCTCTCCAACCTCCCGGCCCTGGATGCAGGCGAAAAGTATCTCTGGTGCTACTCGGTACTGTTCGACAGCAGATCCTTCAACAACTCGGAAGACGGCACCGGCATCATCATCAACCGTGCGGAGGCCTATGTAAAGGGGCTGAAGGATGCCGGCTACTTTCAGACGGTGACCATGAAGCAGGCGCGCATCACCAAGAAGGGCGAGTACAAGCCGGGGGATGGCCAGATCGAATGGAAGATCACGGTCAGTGTGCCCAGTTCGCTCATCACCGGCAACTTCCTTGTGGGCTATGTGGTCAAGGATGATCTGCCGGCGGGCGTACAGATCGTGGGCAAAGTAAACGTCGGCGGGAAAGAGATCAGCGCGGAGGAATTCCGGAACAACGGCAAAGGCTACACCATCACGTCCGCTGATATGAATGGCCGGAGCAAGCTGGAGATCACCTTCCGCACCACCACCCCCATCGGCGGCGGCGACGTGACCAATACCGCCACTGCCTCCAAGGACGGCAAAACCTTCACGGCCAGCGATACGGTCCCCCTGAAGCAGGGCGATTGGAGCCTGAGCAAATCCATTGCCACCAGGGGCGAGACGCCCACCTGGAACCTCTCGGCCACCAACAAGGCCGGTGAGGCAGAGTTTACCCTGTGGGATGTGCTGGACGACGCTGAGAACGACCAAGGCGAGGAAAAAAAGGACACCCACTATGCCATTGCAAAAGAGCTGGATGACGCCATCAAGGCCAATCTGACCCTGACCATGCTCGACAACACGAAGCTGACCTATGCGCAGGCTGACGTGGCGGGCAACACCATCGAGATGACCTACTACGCCGACAGAGACGGCACAGAACAGGTAAACGCAGGTGACTCGCGCACCCGTGTGCGCAGCTTCAGCATCCATGTGAAAGCCGGGGACGGCCAGAACCCCGTGCGCAGCATCTCGGTGACCGGCATCCCAACCCATGAGGAGCGCGACGACGTGCCCACCGGTGAGGTGTGGACCTATAAGAACACCATCCATATCCAAGGCGTGAGCGGCAAGGCCTCGGACACCGATACCTACCGCAGCTACAAGAGCTTTGAAAAACGGGTGTCGGCGAACAGCGATCAGGACGAATCTGGTTACCAAAGCGGAGACCAGACCTACCAGTACGGTAAACTCAGCGGTAAAAACCTCCACTATCAGCTGGTGGTGCAGACCGCTGCTGAGGATGATGCCGACATCGTCATCACCGATACCCTGCCGGAAAACACAACATTCCAGACCAACTGCGTGGAGATCGGCATGGACGAAGGGGCCCCGGATAAGGTCAATGCGCTGAAAGGGGCCACTGCCACGGTAGACTATGATGAAACCACCCGGAAGCTGACCATTACCATCAGCGGCTACAACAAGAACAAACAACACAAGTTCCGCATTCTGTACAAGGTGAGCGTGAGCGACGATCCCCGCTGGAAGAACCCCTCGGTGGACAAGCTGACCTACACCAACACCGCCACCTGGGGCGAGCGGACCGAGACCACCACCACCACCGTCACCCGCAAGGTGGAGCAGGTGAAAAAGACCGGCTGGCAGGACCCCGGCAACGACCGGAAGTTGCACTATCAGGTGGTCATCAACCCGGCCGGCGATGATCTGTCGGCCGGGCAGAACAAAGCGGAGAAGATCGAGCTGTGGGATAACATCAGCACCACCAATGGTGCCATCGCCACCGGCGATGTCAACTCGGTCAAGTTGTATTTTTACAATTACGACGAAACAGTCGGCGTGACCACCGGCAAAGAGGTGCCGCGCAACATGTACCGCATCCTGGAAGCGGACAAGAACGGCTGGCTTCATATGGAGATCCCCAATATGGCGGCCCTGATCCTTGTGTATGACTGCAATGTGAAGGATGGCAGTGCTGCCGCCAGCTACCAGGTGAGCAACACCGTGACCCTGAGCAACGGCAGCAAATCCAGCGACAGCGGCATCACCTACCAGGTCAAGGCGGATGCAACGGCCACCACCGCACAGTTCGTGCTGCGCAAGAAGGACAGCTACTCCGGCGTGTCGCTGAAGGGCGCGGAGTTCACCATTTATCAGTACGACAAAGCGATTGAAGGGTGGACGAAGTGGGCAGGCAACGGCACTGGCACCCTGACCACGGACGAAAACGGTCAGGCCAGTCTGGCTGTGCTGGATAGTGAGACTGCAAGCTGCCTGAAACCGGACGTGCTGTATAAGCTCGTGGAGACCAAAGCACCCACGGACTATCAGCTGGATGCCACCCCGCACTACCTGCTGTTCCGCAATAACGCCAGCGCGGAGAACGAGCAGCAGGCCTTTGCAAAGGCAATCGGCCAGGCCGATGGCACCACGACCCTGACTGTGGACGGTGAGACGGTGGACCTGAACCGCAATGTGCAGGTGGGCAGCGACGCCGGCACCACCACTGCTGAGTACAGCAACGTGTACAGCAACCTGACCGTCAGCAAGCTCTGGCTGGACCAGGATACCAAACAGCCGGTGGAACCGGCAGCAGAGAATATCGAGATCAGGGTGTGGCGTTATACCGATAACCCAGAGCGCAAAGAGCTGTTCCGGGAAGCTACCCTGAACGCAGACAACGACTGGACTGCTACCTGGTCCGGCGAGGAACTGCCCCTGACGGACGAGAAGGGCAATGCGTACCACTACCTGGTGGAGGAAGAGACCACCGGCAACTGGAACGTGTATATTGACAACAACGGCGTGCAGACCGGCAATATCACGGTGCAGAACTATGTCTACACCGGCTACGAGCTGCCGTCCACCGGCGGCATGGGCACGGCACCCTTCGGGGTGCTGGGCGGCGCACTGGCCGCTGCAGCAGCCCTGCTGCTGGTCCGCAAACGGAAACAGAACGAGGAGGAGTGAGCAGCCATGAAACAAAACAAAAACAACCGGTTTGCCGCTCTTCTGCTGGCGCTGTGCATGGCCGTGTGCTGTGCACTGCCCGCGCTGGCAGCCCCCGCGGCCAGCGCCAACATCGACCTGAGCCGCACCGGCAGCATGGACGTGACCCTGTACGACCACCAGAACGACGTCCCCCTGCGGGGCGGCGCACTCACCGTGTACAAGGTGGCGGACGTGGCCCGCACCAACGGCGACCTGCACTTTGTGTACACCGCCGACTTTACGGGCTGCGGCATCGCGCTGGGCGACCTGACGGACAGCACGCTGGCTTCCAGGCTGGAAGCCAAGCTGCCCGCCCGCGCCGCCGGCACCACCCATAAGATCAGCGAGCAGGGCATCGTCTCCTTTGACGCGCTGCCGCTGGGCCTGTACCTCGTGGTGCAGACCGAGAACTCCAAGGGCTACGAGGCCATCAATTCCTTCCTGGTGTCGCTGCCCATGGCGGACGAAAGCGGCTGGCTCTACACCGTGGACGCCACCCCCAAGGTGGGCGCGCCCACGCAGGAGGTGACCCCGCCCGAACCGGAAAAGCCCTCGGAGCCGGACAAACCGTCCGAGCCGGAGAAGCCCTCAGAACCGGACAAGCCCACCCAGCCCGGCACCCCGGATGAGCCGGACAACCCGGACATGCCGGTCAATCCCAACGACCCCAACCGCCCGGTGTCGCCCGGTACGCCGGACAACCCCGTGGCCCCCGGTAACCCGGACAACCCGGTGGCGCCGGGCCGCCCGGACGGCAATGCACTGCCCCAGAGCGGCCAGCTGAACTGGCCCATCCCGTTCATGGCCTGCAGCGGCGTGCTGCTGTTTGCCGTCGGCTGGGTGCTGGACCGGAAGGAGACGCTGGCATGAACACAAAGCAGAAGATCGGCCGCGCCTGCATGATCGTGGGCATCCTGCTCATTCTGGGCGCACTGGCCCTGCTGGGCTATAACCAGTGGGACGCCAACCGCGCCGACAAGGCTTCGCAGGACGCCCTGGGCAAGCTGGAAGAGACCCTGACCGAGACCATTGAGGACAAGACGAAGGACGAAGAGCCGGTGGTCCAGCCGGAGCTGGACCCGGAGCAGGAGATGACCGTCACCGACATCGACGGCTGGGGCTACATCGGCTACCTGTCCATCCCGTCCATCGGGCTGGAACTGCCCGTGATGAGCGAGTGGAGCTATGCGGGCCTCAAGGTGGCCCCGGGCCGCTACTCCGGCTCCACCTACGCTGACAACATGGTGGTCTGCGCCCACAACTACGCCAAGCACTTCAGCCCCATCAAGTGGCTGGCCCTGGGCAGCGAGGTGTACTTTACCGACATGGACGGCCAGCGCTGGAGCTATGAGGTGTCCAACGTGGAGACCATCCAGCCCACGGATATCGACAAGATGATCACGGCCAGCGACGAGGACGCCTGGGACCTGACCCTGTTCACCTGCACCACCGGCGGCCGGGCCCGGTGCGCCGTGCGCTGCACCCGCACCGGTTACCCGGTCTTGGAGACCAGCGCGGCAGGGCGGATCACGGAGTAAGCAGGACGATTTGGAATTGCCTCCGCTTTGCTCTGGCAATATCAGCGGAAAATTATTTTTAAAGATATGCAATCCCGGAAAATCTGCGGATTTTCCGGGATTGTTTTTTCACGGATGGGCGTTAAGGAAAGTGGCCTGTTCTCTGGAAGGCAAACGATTTAGAATGCCCTCCGCTTTGCTCTGGGCATAAATAGCAGAAAAATTATTTTAGATTTTGCAAATCCGGCAGGGCTGCGGCCCCGCCGGATTTGTATTTTCACGGGAGAGGGCGTTCCGGGAAGTGGCATCGGCTGCTGTTGGCCTGCGGCCAAAGCGCAGAAGGAGAACTCGCGTTTTGCGGAAAGGAATCCCGTAACGTCCCTCCCGGTGCGATGTCATTCCGGTATCAGATGCCACTCCCCGCCATGACCCCTCTGGTGAAAAGGCAACTCCGGAAAATCCGCAGATTTTCCGGAGTTGCAATAAAAAATAATATTTCCTCTAATTATGGCGCAGCGCACGCGGAGCCATTTTAAATCGTCCTGTTCCGGTTTCCCGCAAGCGTACAGGGAACTGTCGCGCCAGCGTCCACAAAAAAAAGCACCCGCCATGCGGATGCACAGCGGGTGCCTTGAAGGGCTCTGCGGGGGTGCTCAGTGGGTGGTGCCCATGTCCACAGCCAGGTCGGCGTCGTTCTTCACAACGGCCTCCACGGCCTTCTCCAGGCCGCGGGCGATCTGGTGCAGGTCCATGCTGGGGGTGCCCAGGGGCTTGTTGACCACCTGCTCCATGGCGTAAGGCACATGGATGAAGCCGCCCCGGATGTTGGGGTACTTCCTGTCGATGAGGTACAGCAGGGTGTACATCAGGTAGTTGCACACATAGGAGCCTGCCGTGTAGGACAGGGCGGAGGGGATGCCTGCGTCCTTGATGTTCTGCACCATGGCCTTCACGGGCAGAGAAGTGAAGTAGGCGGTCTCACCGTCCTCCTGGATGGTCACGTCGATGGGCTGATAACCGGCGTTGTCGGCGATGCGGCCGTCCATCAGGTTGATGGCCACCTTTTCCGGGGTGATGGCGGAGCGGCCGCCGGCCTGACCGATGCAGATGACCACATCGGGCTGGTTTGCCTGAATGGCAGCTTCCAGCACCTCACCGGCACGGATGAACTCGGTGGGCACTTCCTGCTTGACGATCTCGGCACCGGCGATGGTGTCGGGCAGCAGCTTTACCGCCTCAAAAGCGGGGTTGACGGTCTCGCCGCCAAAGGGGTCGAAACCAGTGAGCAGAATCTTCATAGTAAAAAGCCTCGATTCTCAGATATAAATGGACGGCTCCAGAACGGTGAGCTGTCCGTGATCCATGATCATGCGGTTGTCCACATAGATGCAGGGAGCGTGGGTGACCAGATCGTAATGGCCGGAAGCATCCTGCACACCGCCCAGCGCGATGTTGCGCCCGAACCCGATGTGGAAGGTGCCATAGGTGGATTCGTCCTCGATGTAGCAGTTGCCTGCACAGCGGGAGTGGGTGTTGAGCCCGATGCCGAACTCCGCCGCCACCACCATGTTCTCCGGGTCGTGGAAGCGGGCCAGAAACTGCTTGAGCCGCCTGCCGCTGGCATTGTCCTCGATCTCCACGATGCGGCCGCCGCGCAGCTCCACCCGCACGGGGCTGTCCACGATGCCGATATAGCCCATGGAGCCGTCCAGGATCAGGGTGCCGTTGGTGTCGCTCTCCACCGGTGCCACATACACTTCCACGCTGGCAGAGGAAAGGCCCTTGCCGTCGTGGCAGCAGCCGTTGAAGAAGCCGGGCACACGCCCCTCGATGTTGAAATCCAGGTTCGTGCCAAGCTCCGTGGTCACATGGATGTGGCTGGCGTTCTGGTAGCAGGCCATGATGATGCTGGCCATGATCCTGCTTTTGGGCAGGCTCATGTTCAGGAAGTCGTAGCTCAGCAGGGACTGCCCGTTGCTGGTGCTCAGCGGCAGCGACAAAAACCGGTTGCGGCGGGCAATGACCCGCTTGACGGCCCGTGTGGTGATGAGGGAATACTCGGCAGCACCGATCACGGCGTTGTAGGGGTCAAAGGCGTCCTCGCGGTCGTCGAAATACTGGCCCACCTGCTCGTGCAGGTCGTCCAGCATCAACACATCCGCCACACTGCCCACCGCCTGTGCGGCTTGCTGCATGGCTGCCACCTCGACAGCATACTTCTGGCTGGATACGATCAGGATGCGTTCGCCTGCACGGAGCCGGACCCAGTCGCGAATAATGATATCGGCTCCGTGCTGAATTGCCTGTTCCATTGAATCACTCGATCTAACAAAAAAATCACTTCAGGAGGATCATCATCACGATCTGGACCACCATCATGATGATGGCGACAGGAACCTGATTCTTGATGACGCCCATGGGCTTCTTCATATCCAGCAGTGCCACGGGCACGGTGTTGAAGTTTGCAGCCATGGGGGTGCACAGGGTGCCGCAGAAGCCGCAGGTCAAAGCCAGCATGCCGATGACCACCGGGTTTGCGCCGTGGGCCAGCACGAACGGGTAGCCGATGCCCACGGTCATCACGGTGATGGCGGCGTAGGCGTTGCCCATGATCATGGTGAACAGCATCATGCCGATGGCGTACACCACGATACCGGCGTTCACATTGCCCTCGGGGATGATGTGGCTGACCAGGTCAGAGATCACATCGCCGACACCGGCAGCGGTGAAGACGGAGCCAAGGCAGGCCAGCAGCATGGGCAGCATGGACAGGGGGCCCACGGTGGACAGCATGCGCTCGGAATCGTTCAGGAAGGTGGAGGGCTTGTTGTCGCGGTTCATGATCATCAGCAGGATGATGGCCACGAGAACGCCCAGAGCCACGCCGTTCAGGGCGGACAGGCCGATGCCCAGGCCGGTGATGGCGCAGATGACGGCCAGCATGCCGATGCTCAGGGTGGGGACAAAGATCTTCATGCCGATCTTCTCATAGGTGGCCTCGGTCTCGGCCTTGGTGGCAGCAGAGACAGCGCCCTTCTTGACCTTCTTGAGGATGGCGGGGATGCACATCACCACCACCAGGATGCCGCTCACCAGAGAGGGCAGCCAGCGGCCCAAGGCAAGCACGACGCCCAGCACGGCCCAGAAGATAAAGGTGCCCACGGGTTCCGGGTTCTCCTTATCCTTCAGGTTCTTCACACCGCAGTAGATGCACAGCAGGCCGATGATAAAGTAGATGATCTCCATCACCTTGGTGGACAGGCTGTAATCAGCACTCATAAAAAAGCTCATTCTTCTGTCCTCCCTTACTTATAGTACTTCTGGATCATCTTGCGATCCTTGATCACATAGAATACGATGGCGACCACAGTGGCAATGATGCACACGGGGATCTCGATGGCAGCCAGCTGGGCCAGCTCCACCTCGATGCCCAGGCCGGCCAAAGTGCTCTGCACCAGCAGGCCGCCGGAGCCGCCCACGAACAGGACCTGACCGAAGAACCAGGTGATGTTCTCCATACCGGAAGCCATGCCTTTCAGCTCCTCGACATGCTCCTCATTGGGCTCATAGCCCTGTGCTACAATGGCACCTTCGGCCATGGGCATGATGACGGGGCGCACGAAACCGGCCACGCCGCCAAAGCCCACGTTGAAGGCTGCAAAGATCGAGCGCATCACGCCGTAGATGCCGATGACCAGACCGGAGGTGGCACCCTTGAACTTGCCGATCAGGGCAGCGGCTGCTTCACGCAGGCCGTTGCGCTCCAGCGTACCGGTGACCAGCATCACGATGATGAAGATGGCCATGCTGCGGTTTGCCACAAAGGTGCTGCCCAGCGTTTCCAGCAGGGTGACCGGGCCCAGACCGCCAACCAGTGCAGTCACAACGGCTGCCACCAGAATGACCAGAATGGAGTCCAGCTTCAGTGCAAAGCCAGCGATGACGATGACAATGCCAAGTAGTTTCAGTAGTTCCATAATTGCCTTCCTTTATACTTATATTTTCCCGGCGCTGTGCTGGCGGTCCGCCTGTGGGTCAGCAGGCAGGCCGTCGGCACTACGCCGAAAAGTCCTGAGAAAATGCCTTACAGGCGGATAAACGCTGCCAGCAGCAGAGAAAAGCCTCCTGCCGTAAGCCACAGCGGCACCAGACGACGGCCCAGGTGAGCTCCGATATCGCAGTGTTCCAGCACCCCGGAGGCCTTCATGGGCACCACCGTGGTGGCTTTGGGCACGGCCTCTGGGCTGCTGTAGGGGTTGGTGGAGGTAAACTCACCAGTGCCGATCTCCCCGGGGCAGGCGTACACGCCAAACCAGGAGGACAGCAGCCCACCCTTGCCAGCGCTTGTCTTGCACACGCGCACCAGCTGCACCGTAAGGGCCTGGGCCTGCTTTTCTTCCACCAGCAGGTTGACCCGGACCATATTTACCAGGTTCAGTATCGAGGAAATGGCGATGAGAGCGTCCAGGATCAGGACCAGGATCAATAACGAGTGCATGGGGCACACCTCCTGCAAACAGAGCAAGGGCTGCGGCAGCCCCTGGTGCTTTCGTAAGATGGAAATAGTATACCATAAAGTGGGACGAATTGTAAATGAAATATAGATAATCTGTCTAGTCTTCCTAAAAAAGGAAAAATCCCCTGTTTCCCAAAGGAAACAGGGGATTTGCGCCGTTTGGCAGCAATTACTTGTTCTGGATGTACTCGTGGATGGCCTTGGCGGCAGCCTTACCAGCGCCCATGGCCTTGATGACGGTGGCGGCACCGGTCACGGCATCGCCGCCGGCGTACACGCCGTCACGGCTGGTCTTGCCGTCGTCGCCCTCGGTGACGATGCAGCCGTGCTTGTTGGTCTCCAGGCCCGGGGTGGTGGAGCGGATCAGCGGGTTTGGGCTGGTGCCCAGGCTCATGATCACGGTGTCCACCTCCAGCTCAAACTCGCTGCCCTTCTTCTCGATGGGGCGGCGGCGGCCGGAAGCATCGGGCTCGCCCAGCTCCATCTCCACGCAGGTGATGGACTTGACGAAGCCGTTCTCGTCCGGGTGGATCTCCACGGGGTTGCACAGGGTCTTGAAGATGATGCCCTCTTCCTCGGCGTGCTCCACCTCTTCCTTACGGGCGGGCAGCTCAGCCATGCCGCGGCGGTAGACGATGTAGACCGTCTCAGCGCCCAGACGCAGGGCGCTGCGGGCAGCGTCCATTGCCACGTTGCCGCCGCCGACGACGGCGACCTTCTTACCGGTGCGGATGGGGGTCTTGCTGGTGGGCAGGTAAGCCTTCATCAGGTTGGAGCGGGTCAGGAACTCGTTGGCGGAGTACACGCCCTTCAGGCTCTCGCCGGGGATGCCCATGAAGCGGGGCAGACCGGCACCGGAGCCTACGAACACGGCCTCGTAGCCGTACTCGCCCATCAGCTCGTCGATGGTCAGCACCTTGCCGATGACCATGTTGCACTCAAAATCCACGCCCATCTTCTTCAGGCCGTCGATCTCCTGCTGCACGATGGCCTTGGGCAGACGGAACTCGGGGATGCCGTACATCAGCACGCCGCCGGCCACATGCAGGGCCTCGTACACGGTCACCTTGTAGCCCAGCTTGGCCAGGTCGCCTGCAGCGGTCAGGCCGGCAGGGCCTGCACCGATGATGGCCACCTTGTGGCCGTTCCACTCCGGAACGACGGGTGCGGTGTGCACGTTCTCGCGGTGCCAATCGGCCACAAAGCGCTCCAGGCGGCCGATGCCCACGGGCTCGTTCTTGATGCCGCGGGTGCACTTGCCCTCGCACTGGCTCTCCTGCGGGCAGACACGGCCGCAGACAGCGGGCAGGGAAGAGGAGCGGTTGATGACCTGATAAGCGGCCTCAAAGTCGCCCTCGGCCACATGCGCGATGAACTCCGGGATGTCGATGCCCACCGGGCAGCCGGTCTGGCAGGGCTTGTTCTTGCAGTGGATGCAGCGCTTGGCCTCGTTGATGGCCATTTCTTCGGTGTAGCCCAGAGCAACTTCCTTGAAGTTCTTGTTGCGGACGTTGGGGTCCTGGGTGGGCATGGGGCACTTTTTGGGATCCATATTGAAAGCCATCTTACATTCCCTCCTGAGTCTTGAACAGATTGCAGGCTGCCTCACGGGCGTGTGCCTCAAACGGGCGGTACATGGTGCCGCGGGCCATGGCCTCGTCAAAGTCCACCAGGTCGCCGTCAAAGTCGGGGCCGTCCACGCAGGCAAACTTGGTCTGGCCGCCCACGGTCAGGCGGCAGCCGCCGCACATGCCGGTGCCGTCGATCATGATG
>ERZ1673742.1353-NODE-1353-length-22935-cov-4.589336_pt1 | contig 22935 bp, 27 predicted proteins | sample MGYA00580208_ERZ1673742 | MGnify/ENA primary metagenome ERZ1673742 (study PRJEB41218, sample SAMN15661774) | gut metagenome | host: Homo sapiens | place: Canada: London | collected 2015-08-20/2019-03-30 | study: EMG produced TPA metagenomics assembly of...
GCAGCGTTTGTCGCACAGGCCATCGCCGCCTACTGCGGAAAGTAACTCTTCTTTGCCTATAGCGCTGCAAACTTTGAGTTGCGTCTTTCGCAAATTTTTTGTACCGTCTAACCTCTAATGCCTTGAAATAACTCTCGCTTAACTCTTCGGGAAGCCTTTAGCGAAACAAATTTGAAACTACTCTCCATATACATATCATTGAAAAGGAATCGATAGGTCTGCAATCAGAAAACAACCTTATCCTCTCTTTTCGTACTTCTCCCTCAGCTCGGCCAGGACTTGCTGATAGCTGGTCTGCCCGCTGGCGATTCGGCCAAGATTTCTGCGGGTATATTTGCTGATCGTCATCCCCTCGGCAGCAAATGTCCCGCAGATGTTGCTGAGGTTACTCTTATGCTTTGCTGCGGAGTATTTGTATTTTTCCAGCAGTTCTGCAATATCCTACTTAGCTGCATTTAATTATACCACCGGCAAAATGGATGCTCAATATCATTCTGTGAACTGATTATCTCTAAGTTTCTCTTGGAAATATTCGTCTGAAGAAACTGTATTTTTCAAGCGAGAAATGCTCTCTTTTTTCTCTACAAATATCGCTTGATTTTATATCACTTTGGTGATACTATTTTTACAGTGATACTTAGGAGGATGCGGAGATGAATCAGAAAATTACCCTATATCATGGCTCTGAACAGATCATCGAATCTCCAACCTTTGGATTGGGTAAGCAGAACAATGACTTCGGGCTGGGCTTCTACTGCACGGAAAGCGAGGAACTCGCCAAAGAATGGGCTGTATCCTCTCTGCGTAACGGCTTCGTCAATCGTTACAGTCTTGATACAGAATACCTGAAAATTCTGAATCTGAACAGTCCAGACTATACGATTTTGAACTGGATTGCTGTTCTGGTAGCGCATCGTCTGTTTTCTATCAAAAGCCCAGCCGCACAGCGGGCAAAACGATATCTGATTGACAATTTCGGCATCAATGTCAATGCCTATGACCTGATTATCGGATACCGTGCCGATGACTCCTATTTTGACTTTGCTGCGTCTTTCTTAAATAACGGAATTTCCGTACAGCAACTCGCAAACGCTATGCGACTTGGCAAGTTGGGCGAACAGATCGTCATCAAGTCTAAATACGCCTTTTCGCTGCTGCATTACGATGGATTTTCTATTGCAGAAAAGGAAAAATATTATGTCCGCCGCAAGGCTCGAAATGATAAAGCCGACCAACTTTATTCGTATATACTTGAAGAGGAAACAGATGGTCTGTATATCCTTGATATCATAAGAGGAGGCATCCAAAACGATGACTCACGCATACCAAGAAATCTATCTGAGTAACGCGCAGGCATTGCTGGGCGATGCTTTTGATTATGCTATCAACGCGTGTGGAGTTGCCGGAGATAGCTTTATAAAGCTGTTTTCCGTCAGTTCCGTCAGTAATCGGATTGAGAATGGTGAACCTTCATATCTTTTGGGGAAAAGCGGGATTGAAACTGCTGTTGATGTTCTCGTTGAGACTACGGGCAAAGCGCCGACCGCCAAGCCTCAAGCGAATTTCAGCCGTTCCAGAGAGTATTGGATCGGCTGGGCAGTGGCCTACTATCAATGGTTTTCCGGAAGAAAATTCAGTGATATTTTTAAGGTTCTTTCGTTTGAAGATTTGCAGCAGATGTATTCCCCCCTTCATGAAGCGGATGTCACTAAATTCGCTGATATTGTCGATGCTAAAGTGCGCGAATACTTCGCTGATACCAACCTCAAACGTATCCGCACGCTTTATGGCTGCACGCAGGCAGAGCTTGCCAAGCGAAGCAATGTCAGTCTTCGCTCAATTCAAATGTACGAACAGCGCAACAAGGACATCAACAAAGCCAGTGCGGAGACTGTTCTTAGCCTTGCAAAAGTCCTCGGTTGTACGATGGAGGATCTTCTGGAAACGTAAGTCCGCAACAAAAAGGGTAGTCTTTTCCTTAAAAAACTACATGAATTACGGGAATGTAATAGCTGTTAAGGGAAAAACGTGATTCCTTTCAGGAGGGGCAACTGACATGGATAAAGAGCGTATGGCAGAGTTGGAGAAAATCGAAGCCCATGGTGCCAAAAATGGCTGGGTTGCACCGATGGCAGAGGAAGACCGGGAGTTCTTTGCATATTTTCGCTCTGTGTTTAAGCGTTACAATATAACAGACGAGGGCGTGATTTGCAATAGCAAGGTAGAAATACAGAACGGCGTTATGCTGCTCCTTGACTTTATTTTTCCAGTCATTCATCACTTGACATTATAGAAAAGATTTCACGGTCGGATATTTTATCCTGCCTTTTTGTATAATCTCCCCTTGACAAATCGCTTTCCAACTGACTGTTCAGCAGAAATTCCAGATACAGCCCGTAACGATGCTTCTGCAAAACTGTTTTTCGTATTCGGCCATACTTTCCATAGCGGGGTTCCTCATCCGTCGGCAGCTTTAAGTCAGGATAGTACATTCCATCTTCACCCAGCGTATAGGTTCCGCCCATCTGTTCAAAAATTGATTTTCCCATTTACGTATCCTTTCCGGCTATTCAGCCTATGCCGGTTTGCAATACGGTTAAAGCTGTTTCAAAACATTTCCAATATCTTCGTTGATACAAATTGAATTCGCTTGAATTTCTCTCGGTGCGTAGGCTTCACCCAGATTGATACAGGCATAAGTAGCGTTTTTCCACTCGTTTACCATGCGCCAGAAAGAAAATTTTATAATCGTTGGCGTATTCATTCCAGCGCCTAATTCTAAAAACAGAACCTTCAAGCCCTTGTGCCGCCGCAGAAAATCCGTGTATCGTTCCGAAGCACTATACCAACCCTCATCCTGCACAAATGTATCGTCACACCGCAGATTCATTGTCATTGGCTTGCCACAGAGCGGGCAATGCGGAACCAGTTCTGTCGGCACACGCATACCTTTCTGCTGCTCCACCATCTGACGAATGGTGGCTTCGTTATCATAGGTTTTCTGGCAACACGGCTTGTTACACTGAAACAGGCCATAATCACCTTGCGTATAGAACAGCCGATGCTTATCGAATCCCGCCTTTTGAAACTGGTGATCAACATTGGTAGTCAGAACAAAGTAATCCTTATTCTTGACCAATCCCAGCAAGTCCTCATACACTGGTTTCGGGGCTGGCGTGTAGCGATTTATCCAGATATAGCGGCTCCAATATACCCAGTATTCCTCCAGCGTGTCAAAGGGATAAAAACCGCCAGAGTACATGTCGCTGAAGTGGTACTTTTCTGCAAAGTCGTGGAAATGCTTTTCAAAGCGTTCTCCCGTATAAACAAACCCGGCTGATGTGGAAAAACCGGCTCCCGCTCCGATGATAACGGCATCCGCTTCTTCCAACGCTGAGCATAGTTTCTCTATGCCGTTAGAGGTATTTGTTTTCCCGAAGTTGCGAAAACCGAACATCACGCGTACAGCCTTTCCTGATAGTTTGTGGTAAGAATTTGCAAATGTCCTAAAATACGCTGTTTTCTCAATGTTTTCGTTCTCTTGTTTCCGGTGCGCAAAGAACGGAACACCGGCGTGTTGTAGCCGACGCCGAGTTCTAAAAAGAGGAGCTTTTGTCCGTCCCGCGTGCAGAGGAAATTTTCGTACCGCTCCGCCGCGGCGTGCCAGCCCTCGTCCTCGGCAAATTTGTCGTCGCAGCGCAGGTTCATCGTCATCGGTCTGCCGCAGTGCGGGCAGCCCGGAAGGAGCTCCGACGGTACCGCCATCGTTGGCGTCCCATCTGTCGGCGGCGTCAGCACACCGTCCGCTACGGTGAAGCCCTGCGCTTCGACCATCGCGCGGACGGTTTTCTCGTTGTCAAACGTCTCCTGACAGCACGGCTCACTGCACTGAAACAGGCCGTAGTCGCCCTGCGTGTAGAAAAGATGCTTTTTGTCAAAGCCCGCCTTCCGGAAGCAGTGGTCGACGTTCGTCGTGATGACAAAATAGTCCTTGTCCCGCACCAGCTCGAGCAGAACCTCGTGCACGCTTTTCGGCGCGTTTTGATAGCGGTTGATGAAGATATACCGGCTCCAATAGGCCCAGAACTCCTCCTGCGACGGAAACGAATAGAACCCACCGCTGTACATGTCGTGGAAACCGTACTTTGCGGCAAAATCCGAAAAATACTGCTCGAACCGCGCGCCGCTGTGCGTAAAGCCCGCCGCGGTGGACAGCCCTGCGCCCGCGCCGATGACGACAGCATCCGCCTCGTCAAGCGCGCGCCGCAGGCGCGCAATTTGCGCCGAGAAGCCGCTCGTAGATCGTTTTGTCGAGATCCTTGAAAACATTGAAAACCACCTTTATTTTACTGCCCGTCTCCACCTTATAGCGCCGCACGGTCTCCACGGCGATCTCCGCCGCGCGCTCGTTTGGAAAATGGAACACACCGGTCGAGATGCAGCAGAACGCGATGCTTCGCACACTGTTTTTCTCCGCAAGTTCCAGACAGGATCGGTAACATGACGCAAGCAGCCGCTCGTCCTCTCTTGTCACGCGGCCCGAGACGATCGGGCCGACCGTGTGGAGGACGTAATCGCACGGCAGGTTGTAGGCCTTCGTGATCTTCGCCTGCCCTGTCGGCTCCTCGTGCCCCTGCTCTGCCATCAGCGCGGCGCAGTCCTGACGCAGCTGCACGCCGGCAAAGGTGTGGATGCAGTTATCGATGCAGGCGTGGCACGGGATGTAGCAGCCCGTCATACCGCTGTTCGCGGCGTTGACGATGGCCCCGCACTTGAGGCGCGTGATGTCCCCCTGCCAGAGGTAAAGGTCACCACTGACCGGCCGCAGATCGTCGAGGTCGGTAATGCCCTCGTCTGCCAGCTCTTGCCGCAAGTACTCGTCCTGCACGCGCAGAAACGCTTCGTCTGCCACTTTCGGCATACGGACATTCATCAGCGAGCGCAGCAGCTTGCGCTGCTCCCCCGCGTCCCGCGGCACGTTCAGGCTTTGGTATTCCGTTTTTTCGTTCAATAGCGACCGGATCAGGTACAGCCGCCGCTCCGCCTGCGTCATGTTTTGCTCCTTTCTCAGGGCGTTTTACTTATTGGGGAAGAAAAAGCCCACCGTCATGTCAAGATAGTTCATTCCGCTGTAATCAGGATACTGTTCCTGCACCTTGGCCTTCATCTCGTCGGCGCTTTCGCTCTCCAGCGCGATCTCCTTGAGGTTCGTCAGGTAGTCCACCTTGGTCTGCGCATCCTTCAGATCCTCCGGCGTGTAATGCGCAGTCAGGACAAGGTCAAAGCCCTTGCGGATGTAGTAGTTGAGCTGGGAAATGATGCCGTCTGCATGCGGGCAGCCCGCCACGATGGAGTGGCAATCGTGGCCCATCATGTGCGTGTAAACACAGTTGATCTCCGGAATTTCAAGGTCGAACGCCTCGGCATTGGGCTTCACAACAAAGCGGATACCCGCAAGCTCGATCTCACCCTCCTCCAGCACGTAATCCACCTCGCAGATGGCGGGATCGAAGCTGTCGCCGAATGCGTTCTTGAAATTCGCGGCCAGTCCTGTGCCGCCGCCCGTCGTGTTATAGGCGACGGAGGATTCGGTGCCGTAGGCGGGGACCTCCGGCAGGAAGGACGCGCCCGCCGCATGATAGGCAACGAACTTCGCCTCGACCGTGACACCCTCGCTCTTAAGGAAATCAGTCAGCTCGCGAATATTGTCAAAAAAGCACGGCAGCTCGATCACGACGCCGCGGCCTTTCTTTGCCAGCACAAAGACCTCGTTGTCGATGAGGTCGCGGGTCTGATAGGCGTAAAGGGTGACGCCGTTTTTAGTATAGACGTCCACGCGGCCCTTGTCCAGCGCTACGGTACGGTCAGCAGTCTTGTTCATGATAAATATCTCCAAAATGTTTTGTACTCGAAAGGTTGTATTTTTCTTTCGTTGGCCTTATCATAGCGCCATAGAGAACTTTCGTAAAGTAAGCACAATATTGTGGCGTAGTTACCAAAAGGATACTATTGTATATTTTCAACACTTTTTTCACAGCTGATGGAGTGATACCATGATCGACAAAATGCTCATTCGTGGGGCAAAGGTCCACAATCTCAAAAATATCGACGTCGACATCCCGCTCGGTAAGATCGTCGGCATCGCGGGCGTGTCGGGTTCGGGAAAATCCTCACTGGCGCTCGGCGTGCTGTATGCCGAGGGCTCGCGTCGCTACCTTGAAGCGCTGTCCACCTACACGCGCCGCCGCATGACGCAGGCGTCCAAGGCGAGCGTGGATGAGGTCCTGTATGTTCCCGCCGCGCTGGCGCTGCACCAGCGCCCCGGCGTGCCCGGCATCCGCAGCACATTCGGCACGGGCACAGAGCTTTTGAACAGCCTGCGTCTGATGTTCTCGCGTTTAGCCAGCCACCGCTGCCCGAACGGGCACTACGTCCCACCTTCCCTGCTCGTTGCGGCGGGCAAGGAGCTCGTCTGTCCCGAGTGCGGCGCGCATTTCTACGCGCCGTCCGCCGAGGAGCTGGCGTTCAACTCACAGGGTGCCTGCCCAAAGTGCAGCGGCACGGGCATCGTCCGCACCGTCGACTTAGACACGCTCGTGCCCGACGATTCCCTGACCATCGACGGCGGCGCGGTCGCGCCGTGGAACAGCCTGATGTGGTCGCTGATGACCGACATCTGCCGCCAGATGGGCGTGCGCACGGATGTACCGTTCCGCGACCTGACCAAAAACGAAAAGGACATCGTCTTCCACGGCCCCGCGGAGAAGAAGCACATCTTCTACCACAACAAGAATTCCAACCAGGCGGGCGAGCTGGACTTCACCTACTTCAACGCCGTCTATACCGTCGAAAACGCACTCGCCAAGGTTAAGGATGAAAAGGGCATGAAGCGCGTCGAAAAATTTCTCAAGGAAGAGACCTGCCCCGAATGCCACGGCACGCGTCTCTCTTCTGCCGCCCGCGCGCCGAAGCTGCGCGGCATTTCGCTCGACGAGGCCTGCGCAATGACGCTCTCGGACCTTGTCGACTGGGTGCGCGGCGTACCGGAGAGTCTTCCTACGGAGATGCGCCCGATGGCCGAGAGCATCTGCGAGGCGTTTGAGAGCACGGCAAAGCGGCTCATCGACTTGGGCCTCGGCTACCTGACGCTCGACCGCTCAGCCTCCACTCTCTCCACCGGCGAGCGGCAGCGCATGCAGCTCGCCCGCGCCGTGCGCAACCGCACGACCGGCGTCCTCTATGTGCTCGACGAGCCGTCGATCGGTCTGCACCCGTCGAATATCGTGGGGCTTACCGGCGTGATGCACGATCTCGTCGCCGACGGCAACTCCGTCATCTTGGTCGACCACGACACGCAGATTTTGAAGGAGGCCGACTGGATCGTCGAAATGGGCCCCGAAGCGGGCGCTAAGGGCGGCCATGTCATCGCCGAGGGGAACATCCCAATGATCGAAGAAAACCCGAATTCGCAGATTGGGCCGTTCCTCTCCGGCAAGGCTGAAACAAAGCTGCGCGAGCGCGCCAAAAAGGACGAACTGTTCGCAAACGGCACGGTTCATCTGTCCACTTCTCAGATCCACACTGTCAAGCCGCTTGAGGTCGACATCCCCAAGGGCCGCTTCACGGTCGTCACCGGCGTGTCCGGTTCGGGCAAGACGACGATGGTGCTCGAGAGCCTTGTCCCCGCGCTGGAAGCGAAGATCAACGGCAATCCCCTGCCCGCGCACATTCGCTCGGTCGAAGCCGACGGCATCGCGCACGTCAAGCTCATCGACGCGACGCCCATCGGCATCAACGTCCGCTCCACGGTCGCGACCTACGCGGGCGTGCACGACGAGCTGCGCAAGCTCTACGCCAAGTCGCCCGATGCGAAGGAACACGGCTATAAAGCGAGCGATTTTTCCTACAACACCGGCTCTCTCCGCTGCCCCGGCTGCGACGGCACGGGCGTTGTAAGTCTCGACGTGCAGTTTCTGCCCGACGTCAACATTCCCTGCCCCGACTGCCGCGGCTCGCGCTACGCAAGAGCCGCCTATGGCGTGAAGCTCATGAACAAGGCGGGCGAAAACGCCTCGCTTCCTGAACTCATGGACATGGACGTCAACTCCGCCATTGAATTCTGCGCGGACCGGAAGACCGTCAGCCAGAAGCTCGGCATTTTGAAGCAGCTCGGCCTCGGCTACCTGACGCTCGGCGAGGAAACGCCGAGCCTGTCCGGCGGCGAGGCACAGCGATTAAAGCTCGCCAGCGAGATCGGCCGCACGCAGACCGACTCTGTCTTCGTCTTCGATGAACCGTCGATCGGCCTGCATCCGCTGGATGTTCGCGTGCTGCTCGGCGTCTTCCAGGCGCTTTTGGACAACGGCGCAACGGTCGTGGTCATCGAGCACGACCTCGACGTCATCCGCAACGCGGACTTTCTCATCGACATGGGCCCCGGTGGCGGTGAGGCCGGCGGCAGGATCGTCGCCTCCGGCACGCCGGAGGAAATTCAATTGAACCCCGACAGCATCACCGGTCAATATCTGTAACACGAAGGAGGCCATACCATGGAATTACCCGCCTGCCCCGTCGAGACGACGCTCATGCTCATCGGCGACAAATGGAAGGTGCTCATCCTGCGCGACCTGATGGACGGCACCAAGCGCTTCGGTGAACTTAAAAAGTCCATCGGCCATGTGACGCAGAAGGTGCTGACCGCGCAGCTGCGCGACATGGAGGCCAAGGGCCTGCTCACCCGCAAGGTCTACGCCGAGGTACCGCCGCGCGTCGAATACACGCTGACCGAGACCGGCTACAGCCTAAAGCCCATCCTCGATTCCATGGTCGACTGGGGCACACATTACAAGCAGCAGAATGCCGCGCAGGAGGAACGCCATGATTCGTGAAATATGCAAAGCTGAAGTCTTTCTCGCCCAAAAGGCCGAAGCCGCCACGGCGGACGATCTCAACACCGCGCAGGACCTTCTCGACACGCTAATCGCCCACAAGGACGGCTGCGTCGGCATGGCGGCGAACATGATCGGCGTCAACAAGCGCATCATCGCTTTTGAAAATGACGGCGAATACATGCTCATGTTCAACCCCGTCATCGTCAAAAAGTCCGGCCCCTACGACACCGAGGAGGGCTGCCTGTCCCTCACCGGCACGCGCAAGGCAAAGCGCTTCCAGACCGTCAAAGTCCAGTGGCAGAACGAAAAATTCCAAACACGCCTCAAGACCTTCACCGGCTGGACGGCGGAGATCATCCAGCACGAGATCGACCACTGCGAGGGGATCGTCATTTAGACATCAGGAGGTGCATCATGCTCAAGCAGCTCAAATACTTTCAATCCGTCGTGCGTCTCGGGAGCTTTTCCGCCGCAGCGGAGGAAAATTTCATCTCGCAGTCAGCCATCTCCCAGCAGGTGCAGTCCTTGGAGCGTGAGCTGGGCTTTGCGCTGCTCGTGCGCAAAAATCGCTCATTTTCGCTCACGCCTGCGGGCGAATACTTTTACCGTAAGAGCCTGCTGCTCACAGCGGCCTGCGACCGCATGTGCGCCGAGGCGGCGAAGATCGCCAAGGGCGAGGCGGCGAATTTGAAGATCGGCTACCTGCGCACCTATGCAGGTGGAGAGTTCCACCGCGCGCTCGCGGCCTTTTCGGCGAGGTATCCCGACGTTAGCGTCTCCATCGCGTACGGCAGCCATGGGGAGCTGTGTGATATGCTGAGCGAGGATCGGGTCGAGATCACGCTCAACGATCAGCGCCGCTTGTTTCCGACGCCTACGAAAATCTGATCCTTGCAGCCCGGCCCTCCCTGATTGAAGTCTCCGCCCACAGCCCAATCACGCAGATGGCGGCGGTCGCACCGGCAGAGCTCAAGAATTTTCCCTGCATTCTGATCGCCCCGCCGCCGGAGCGGGAGGCGGAGCAGGAATTCAGCCGCATTGTACTCGGCTTTCCAAGTGAATTCCTGTATGCCGAGAATCTGGAGGAGGCGCGCCTTCTGGTCGCGGGCAGCAGGGGATTTCTTCCGCTGGAGGGCGGCGAAAGGCAGGCAGCCGAATCGCTCACCCGTGTGCCGCTTTTGGCGCAAAAAGATAAGAAAGGAGCGAAACAATGGCAGCATTGATCGCATTTTACTCCCGCGCGGGAGAGAACTACTTCGGCGGCGCGTACCGCCGCATTTCCGTCGGCAACACCGAAAAGGTTGCTGAGATGCTCGCGGATCTGACCGGCGGCGAGCTGTACAAAATTGAGCAGGCCGATCCCTATTCAGACGACTACAAGACCTGTGTGGCGCAGGCGCGTGAGGACTGGCAGAAAAACGCCCGTCCCGCGGTGTTGGATCTGCCCGATGACCTCGACGCCTATGATGAAATTTACCTCGGCTACCCCAACTATTGCAGTACGATGCCGATGGCGGTCTACACCTTCCTCGAGCACTACGACTTCACGGGCAAGACCATCCACCCCTTCTGCACGCACGAGGGCAGCGGCCTTTCCGATACCGAAAACGACATCCGCAAGGCTGCCCATGGCGCGGCGGTCACGAAGGGCCTCGCCATCCACGGCAGCCACGTGGACGAGGCGAAGAGCGCGCTTGCCCAGTGGGCTGAGGAGGTCGCAAAATGAAAAAGCTCCTGATCGTTTACTACTCCTGGTCGTGCGGCAACACCGAGCGCACCGCAAAAGTGTTGCAGAGCGTCGTCGGCGGCGATCTTGTGAGGCTCGACACCGCCGTGCCGTACTCCGGCAGCTACAACGATGTGGTCGATCAGGGCCAGCACGAGGTGAACGCGGGCTTTGAGCCGGAGCTCAAGCCGCTTCCCGTCAACGTCGCCGACTACGACGTCATCGCCGTCGGCACGCCGACGTGGTGGTACACGATGGCCCCCGCCGTTAAGACATTCCTGCATGGACAGAATTTTGCAGGCAAGACCGTTGTGCCGTTTATGACAAACGGCGGCTGGCCGGGCCGCGTCATCAAAGATATGAAGGCCGCCTGCCCCGGCGCGGATTTTGCCTGTGATATGCAGGTGAAGTTCGACTCGAACGGCGGCGACCATCTGGAAACGCCGGAAAGCAAGATCAACGCCTGGGCGCAGAGCGTCAAGGCGCTGCTGTAAGGAGGAAAACGATGAAAGATGTCATGTTATGGGCCGGTGCCGGACAGATCGGCATGGCCATCGCCCGCCGCATGGGCGCGGGTATGAAGATCGTCGTCGGCGACAAGTAATTAGAGAATGCGCAGGCTATCGCCAAAACGATGAACGAGGCGGGCTTCGATGTCACACCCGTCGAGATGGACCTCTCGAGCCGCTCGTCCATCAAGGCCCTCATTGCCGGGGGCAGAGGTACGGCGAGATCAAGATGCTGGTCAACGCTGCGGGTGTGTCGCCCAGTCAGGCGCCCATCGAGGCGATCCTGAAGGTCGACCTCTACGGTACGGCGGTACTTTTAGAAGAGGTCGGCAGGGTCATCGCACCGGGCGGCGTGGGCGTGACAATCTCGAACCAGTCCTGCTGGCGCATGCCCGCCCTGATGGCGGAGCAGGGCGAAAAGCTCGCCACCACGCCGACGGAGGAGCTGCTGTCCCTCGACTTTTTGCAGCCCGAGAACATCCGTGACACGCTCCATGCCTATCAGATGGCGAAGCGCTGCAACGAGAAGCGCGTCACGGCGCAGGCGGTCGAATGGGGCAAGCGCGGCGCGCGCCTGAACGACATCGCCCCCGGCATCATCGTCACGCCGCTGGCACTCGACGAGTTCAACGGCCCGCGCGGCGACTTCTACAAGAACATGTTCGCTAAGTGCCCCGCGGGACGCCCCGGCACGGCGGACAAAGTCGCAAACGTCGCCGAGCTTTTGATGAGCGACAAGGGCGCGTTCATCACGGGCTCGACCTTCCTCATCGACGGCGGCGCGACCGCGAGCTACTTCTACGGCCCGCTGCGCCCCGAAAAAGCATGATTTTTCCCTCTCTCTCAAAAAAAGCGGCAGAGCCGCCGGAGCATTCCGGAGGCTCTGCCGCTTTTTTTACTCACATCTGCTCCTCGCATTCTGTCTTGATCGTCTTCACACCGAAGAGGAAGTAGACGAGGTGGCAGAGCCACACAATAGCGAGAATAGTGCAGGGAATGTAGAGCGCTTTTCGCAGCATCAGGAAAAAGCCGACGGCCATCAGCAGCGTCACGGACATCAGGATGCCTGCCTTGGTCTGCGCGGTCATGCCCTTTTTCTTCACGAATGAGTCGAGGTGTTTTTGATAGAGCTCTGTGCCGAGAAACCATGTGTGCAGCTTTTCCGACGAGTTTGCAAAGCAGAACACCGTCGCAAGGAAGAACGGCACCGTGGGCAGCACCGGCAGCACGATGCCGACGCAGCCGAGCGCAAGGCACACGCAGCCGAGGATCAGGAAGAAAAGGCGTTTCAGCTTCATCGGTTTTCTCTCTCCAGTCTCTTTTTTTCGCGCTTTGTCTCCACCACGTGGCGGATTGCGGCGATGGGGTGATAGAAAATCATCCGCGGGCCGGAAAAGCGCATCACGGCGCGGATCTTTTCACGCATGTCAGGTTTGTAGCAGTGCACGCGGCAGTTGACGCAGAAGGTCTTCGTCTCCATGAACGGGCAGTGCTCGGAGCGGGCGCGGGCGTAGTCGTTCAGCGCCGCGCACTCGGGACAGAGCACGCCCTTTGTGTGGTGATTGCGGCGGCAGTAGAGGGCGATCATCTGCGAGACCATCTTCTTTTCGCGCTCGCGCTTGGTTTCGATATCCTTCATCAGCTCATTCTCCCGTGCTCGACGGAGTAGACCGTGTCGGCGATGCGCATGGTCGACGCGCGGTGCGACACGAGCACGACGGTCTTGCCCGCGCACTGCTCGTGCAGCGATTTCAGGATGACCGCCTCGTTCAGGCTGTCAAGATTGCTCGTCGGCTCATCAAGGAGCATCAGCGGCGCGTCGTGCAGAAACGCACGGGCGAGTCCGAGGCGCTGGCGCTCGCCGCCCGAAAGCGTGTCGCCCAGCTCGCCGACCGGCGTGTCGTAGCCCTGCGGCAGCGTCATGATGAATTCGTGCACGGCAGCCTTTTTGCAGGCCGCGACGATCTCGTCGTCCGTCGCGTCGAGCTTTGCGATGCGGAGGTTATTTTTGATGCTGTCGTGGAAGAGATGCGTCTCCTGCGTGACGAAGCTCTCCATCTCGCGCAGATTCCCCGTGTTGATGCTGGAAACGTCCGTGCCTGACAGGCGGACGCGGCCCTTCTGCACATCCCAGAAGCGCATCAGGAGCTTTAAAAGCGTCGATTTTCCGCTGCCACTGCGGCCCACAATGCCGACGACGCTCCCCTCCGGGAAGCGGACGGAAACGTCGGAGAGAATGTCCTCCCCGCCGTAGGAGAACGTGACGTGCTCGGCCTCCGCGCCGGTAAATTCGACCTCTTTCTGTCCGCTGACCTCGTCGACCACGGGTTCTTCATCCAGAATGTCGAGTACGCGGTTGCCCGCGGCGAAGGTGTTTTGCAACGTCGCACCGAGATTTGCCAGCGCGACCGTGGGGCCGAACGACGAGAACAGCGCAAGGACCGCAATGAGCGCCCCGTCGAACGTCAGCTCTCCGCGCTGCACCAGCGCCGCGGAAGAAACCAGCATTGCAAGGTCGAAGAGCAAAATGGCCGTGTTCGTGATGCCCATGTTCTGGCCCGTGAGACGCTTGAGCCTGGCTTCCTCTTTGGATAGCGCATCGGTGCGCGCATCCATCTCGGCGCGGCGCTCTGCGCCCCGATCGTACTGAATGGTCTCGTTCAGGCCGCGCAGGCTGTCGAGCACGAAGGCCGACAGCGCGCCCGACTCCGTGCGGAATCGCATCCCCGTATCGCACGAGCGGCGGGACGTGATGAGCGGGATGACCACGCCGACGCAGACGTAAGCCGCGAGTGCCAGAAGGCCAAGCAACGCGTGATAATGCCCGATGAACAGACACATGATGAGCGTGAACAGCGCCGCGATGGCCGCGGGCGAGATCGTGTGCGCGTAGAAGACCTCGAGCAGCTCAATGTCCGACGTGATGACGGAGATGAGGTCGCCGCGGTCGCGGCCCTCGAGCTTCGCGGGGCAGAGACGGCGCAGTGCGCGGAAGACCTTGTCGCGGATCAGCGCAAGCAGCTTGAAGGCGATGAAGTGGTTGCAGGACTGCTCGGCGTAGCGGAAGACGCCGCGCATGAGCGCGAAGAGCAGCACACAGACGAACGTCATCTTGAGCGCGACGGGCGTTGCGAAGCCGAGCAGGTCAAGCACGGCAAAGCCGCCGAAGATCGTGATGAACGCGGCGCAGAGGTGGCCGACAAGGCCCATCAAAATGGCGAGCACCATGTAGCCGCTCAGTGGCTTCACGAGGCCGATGAGCCGCGCCATGACGGTAAAACCGCTTCTTTTTTTCATTTTGCCGCCTCCTCTCCGTAGTGCTCCAACACCTGCTGGGCCGACCACAGCGCGGCGTAAGCGCCGCCGACGGTCATCGAGCCGGTGTAGCCCTTGTTTCTACCCATCAAAAGCGCGGAGATCGTCGACTTGCCGCAGCCCGACTCGCCGACGAGCGAAACGAATTTGCCCTGCGGGATCGTCAGATCAACGCCGTGCAGAATTTCGCGCTCCGGTTCGTAGGAAAAGCGCAGGCCGCGGCAGACAATGTCGCCCGCGGGACAGCTGACGCCGCCGTGTGCGGGCTCGGACAGGTCGAGCAGGCGGAAAATCTTATCGCTCGCGGCCATGCCGTTCATGGCAATATGGAAAAACGAGCCGAGCTGGCGCATGGGGATGAAAAAGTCCGCCGCCAGCAGGATGATGAGCAGCGCGCCCGCAAGGTCGATCTTCCCCGCGCGCAGCTGCGTTGCGGCCATGATGACGCCAAGCGCCGCGCCGCCGTAGGCGATGAGGTCCATGATCGTGATGGAGTTGAGCTGCATCGTAAGAACCTTCATCGTGATTTTGCGGAACTTTTCGGCCTCGACGTTCATCTCATCATTTTTGAAGGCGTCGGCCTGATAGATTTTCAAGGTCGTCAAGCCCTGCAAATTTTCAAGAAACGTGTCGCCGAGCGCCGTGTACTGCCCCCAGTATTTCGAGAGCAGCTTCTTCGCCCATGTCTGTACCGCCGCGATGGCGACAGGGATGAGCGGCACGCAGACGAGCAGCACGACCGCCGCCGGCACGCTCACGAAGCACAGCACGACAAAAAGCGTCAGCGGCGCGAGCATCGCGTAGAAAAACTGCGGCAGATACGCGCCGAAGTACGTTTCGAGCTGGTCGACGCCCTCGACCGCGACCTGCACGACCTCCGACGTTTTGACCTGCTCGGAATACGGCGCGCCGAGGCACAGGAGCTTGTCATAGATCGCGCCGCGCAGCGTCTTCTTGACCGCCTTGGACGATAGATACCCCATGCGCGACGCGCCGACGGTACAGCCGTATCGCACGGCGACAGCTGCAAGCGCGATCACGGCGGTCGTGACGATCTTACTCTGCGTCATGCTGCCCGCGAAGAGCGCGGCGAGCAGCGCCGTCACGGCGCTCATCATCGCGATGTTCGCGCACAGCGAGCACCATTGCAGCGCGACGTTGCCCGCGATATATTTTTTGCTCTCCGGCACCGCGCCGATGAGCCGTTTGTTGATCATCATAAGAAAAAGCCCTGCCTTTTTGTGGTCGTTCAGTTAGAGAACGTGAACCGCCGGTCGAAAACGACCGACGGACACATGGTTCAGGATACCATATCCGCCCCCATTCCGCAAGCAGAAAATGCAGGAAACACAAGTATACGAGAGGCAATATGCCTCTTTCGCCCCTTTCGGTAAAAAAAGAAAAGCCGCGGCGATTTTTCTCTCAGGTTCAAGTCCCTTTACTCCGCCGGTTTTCCTACACAAAGCGCTTGTCTGCGCGCGCCACGGCTGGTACAATAGAGGCAATACAATATTCGGGCAGTGCTCGAGCAAAGACACAGGAGGTCGCCATGGTACTCTATTTCACCGGCACCGGCAACAGCCGCCACATCGCCGAACGCATCACACACGCGCTGAACGATACGCTCATCAGCCTGAATGACCGCATCAAATCAGGCGACATAACACCGCTCGCCGTCAACGGACGGCTCGTCCTCGTCATGCCGACCTACGCCTGGCGCATCCCGCGCATCGTGCGCGACCATCTGCTGCGAACAGAGCTGCGCGGCGCGAGGGAAACGTGGTTCGTCATGGACTGCGGCAGCGAGATCGGCAACGCCGCGAAGTACAACCGCGCGCTCTGCCGCGAAAAGGGCCTCGTCTACATGGGCACGGCGCAGATCGTCATGCCGGAGAATTTCATCGCCATGTTCAACGCACCAACCGTCGAGGAGGCTCGCCGGATCGTCGCCAAAGCCGAGCCGTTCATCGACCGCGCGATCGCCGCGATCCGCGCAGGACACATGTTCTCGCCGCCGCGCAAAAAACTCTACGACCGCATCGCGAGCAGCGCGGTGAACCCGGTTTTCTATCCGCTGTTTGTGAAGGCAAATCCCTTTACTGCAAGCGATGTCTGCATCGGCTGCGGCAAATGCGAAAAGCTCTGCCCGCTGAATAACATCACACTGCAAAACGCCCGTCCCGTCTGGGGAAGCAACTGCACACAGTGCATGGCCTGCATCTGCTATTGCCCGACAAGAGCCATCGAATATGGCAAGAAAAGCGCCGGCAAGCCGCGCTACCATTTCGAAGAATTGTAAAATAGTTTCACTTTACAGAAGTTCAGCAAGCAGAGCGCGTCTCTTACAAAAGTTTTTCTCTTTCGACATGGTCTTCCCATATGTGCAAAAACCTCGTGCTTTCTCAAAAATGTCATCCCTTTGCCGCGCATTTCGATCAGCGGCGATACTTCACAAAACTTATCAAAAGCCGCGCGCCTAAGGGCGCGCGGCTTTTGATATTTACATAATATCACGTCCTGCTGCTTTCTGCTTTTTCTCCATCCTCCATTTGACAAAGGTCCACAGCGCGTTGACCAGCACCCAGCCGAGGCCTGTTGCCATCGCGACGGCGGGGAGGCCCATTTTGCCGACCAGCAGCCACGAGAGGACGACTCACAGCGCGATGTGGCTCGTCGCACCGAGGAACGGGACGCACACCTTCCCGATGCCGTTAAAATAGCCAGCGAATGTGCTGCCGGTGAAGCAGAGCGTGTAGAAAAACGCCACGAGCTTCAGATAGTCGCGCGCATTCTCAAACGCCGCGCCGCTGCGCGTCCCGAGCATAAAGCCGACCGACGTGCTCGCGCTAACGTACATGATGAGCGACATCGCAAGCCCCCATCGCAAGCATCAGAAAAAGGCTGCTGCGAAACGATTCCTTCACGCGCTCTTCTTTCCCTGCTCCCCGATTCTGTGCCACGAGCACGGAGGTCGCAGCGCTGCCGCTGTCGCCAAATGAGTTGGCAAAGCCCTCGATTCGCGTCGTCGCCGTGTAGGGCGAGATCATGTCCGTGCCACCGGTGTTGACCGCGCCCTGCACCAGGAGCTTTCCGATGTACAGGCTCGACTGGTGCAGCGCCGTGACGAAGCTGAAATGCGCCGTCCGCTTCAATAGCTCTCCATCCATACGGCAGTCCGCGCGGGCAAAAATGAGCTCCGGTGCCTTGCGCCGCAGGTAGAGGATGCACAGCACCGCCGAAATGGCCTGCGACGCCGCCGTCGCCCACGCCGCGCCCGCGATGCCCAACTGAGAGCGCGCAACAAAGCAGTAGTCGAGCGCGACATTGACCGTCACCGCCGCGGCGAGCACCATCAGCGCCGCGTTCGCCCGCCCGATGGCACGCAGCAGCGCGCCGTAGAGGTTGTAGAGAAACGCCGCGGGCAGGCTCGCCAAAATGATCGTCAGATACACCGAGACAAAGGTCTTGAGTTCGCTTGGCGTCTGGATGAGCCGCAGCAGCGGCGAGAGCAGCAAAAAGCCGAGGCCGCTGCACGCGAGCGTCACCAGCAGCCCGCACGAGAGCGAGAGCCAGTGCTCGCGGCGGAAGCGCTCGCGCTCGCCCGCACCGTAGAGCTGGGCGAAGATGACGGAAATGCCCGTGCACGCGCCTGTGATCATAAAGAGGAAAAGGTTCATCACCGAGCCCGCAACGCCGACAGCGGCGAACTCCAAATCGCCCGCAAAGCGCCCGAGGATAAAGGCGTCCACCGTGTTGTAGAGCTGCTGCAAGATATTGCCCATGATGAGCGGTACGGCCAGGCGCAGCAGATGCTGCGGGATGCTGCCGCTCGTTAGATCGTAAGAGCGTGCATAGTTTCCCCCATTTCCAAGGATTTGACAACAGCATACACCCGCGCTACACTTTGCGTAAACCGATGATCCATCAAACCATCTTTGACAATTCCGCAAAGGAGAACGCCATGGAACTCGATCGCTACCGCGCGCTCGTCTGCGCCATTGAGACCGGAAGTCTGTCCGCCGCCGCGGAGGCGCTGCAATACACGCCCTCCGGCGTGAGCCGCATGGTCGCGGCGCTTGAGGAGGAGACGGGCGTTCCGCTCCTGCTGCGCGAGCACAGCGGCGTTCGCCCGACAAAGGAGTGCGAAAAGCTGCTGCCCGCCATCCGCGACCTACTGCACGCGGGCGAGAGCTGCGCCCAGCTCTCCGCGCAGCTGCGCGGGCTGGATGTCGGCACGGTTACCGTCGGCACGGCATACAGCGCGTTTTATTCGCCGCTCGCGCGCATCATATCGGATTTCCACGCGCGCTACGGCGGCATTCAGGTGCAGCTGCGCGGTGGGTACAGCACAGAGCTGATCACACAGCTCAACGCGCACTAACTCGATCTGTGCTTCATCTCCGCGCGCGAGGGTGGGCATGACTGGCTCCCCATCGGCTACGATGAGCTGACGGCCTGGGTTCCCGCTGCGCATCCGATGGCATGGCTGCCCGCGCTGCCGGTCGCGGCGTTCGCCAAAGAGCCATACATCGAGACCTATCCTGACAAGGACATCGACAACGCGCGCAGACCGCCGCTTCGGTTATGCGGCCATCCCGCTCGCCGTGCTGCTCGCCTTCTCTCGTCTTTATTTATATGTGCACTTTCCGAGCGACGTGTTCGCCGGCGCGGTGCTGGGGCTTGTGATCGGTGAGCTCGTCTCCCGTTATGCTTCAAAGCTCTTTCAAAAGCGCGGATAATGGTGCAACCCCCTTCGCACAGGGCAAACTTCTTATTATTTCCAGATAAAATTAGGGTTCTTTTAAGGTGCTGTTCATACTGTATTCATATTCCCTGTGTAGTCTAAGCGCCGGTACAACAGAAAGGGTGATAATTTGAACAAAACATTTGGCAAAAAGGCCGGGGTGCAGATTCTTTTTCTGCTGCTTGGCCTCGCATTTCTCGTCTGCGGTGTGATGCGCGGCGAGGCGGACACGGTGCTGAACAAGGCGATCAAACTATGTCTGGAGTGTGTGGGCATTGGATAAGAAAAAACCGTTTTCCTTTCTGCTCGCCCGCTGGCGCGGACTGGTCCAGGCCTGCGCGGCTCTGCTGACGAATCTGCACCTGCCGAACTTCCTCACGGGTACGCTCTATCGCGGCGCAGGCAAGACCGTGTGCGTGCCGGGACTGAACTGCTACTCTTGCCCGGGTGCGGCGGGCGCGTGTCCCATCGGCTCGTTTCAGGCTGTCGTCGGCTCGTCGAAATTCAGCTTTTCCTATTACATCACCGGCATCCTCATCCTGCTCGGCGTGCTGCTGGGCCGCTTCATCTGCGGTTTCCTCTGCCCGTTCGGCTGGTTTCAGGAGCTGCTGCACAAGATCCCGACCAAAAAGCTCTCCACCAAGCGCCTAAAGCAGCTGACCTACCTCAAATACGTCATCTTGGTGGTGATGGTCTTCCTGCTTCCGGTGCTCGTGGTGAACGAAGCAGGCATGGGCGACCCGTTCTTCTGCAAATATCTCTGCCCGCAGGGCGTTCTCGAAGGCGCCATCCCGCTCTCGCTTGTCAACAGCAGCATCCGCGCGGCGCTCGGCAAGCTCTTTTCGTGGAAGCTCTGCGTGCTCATCACGGTCGTTGTGCTGAGCGTCATCTTCTACCGCCCGTTCTGCAAGTGGCTCTGCCCGCTCGGCGCGTTCTACGCGCTCTTCAACCGCGTGTCGCTGCTGTCGATGCACGTTGACGAGAGCAAATGCGTCTCCTGCGGCAAGTGCGCAAGGACCTGTCCCATGGACGTGGATGTGACCAAAACGCCGAACCACAGCGAATGTATCCGCTGCGGCAAGTGCGTGACCGCCTGCCCGACGGAGGCCGTCCGCTTCCGCTACGCCTTCGGCAGCAGCGGAGCATGTTCCAAATTGTCTCAAAAACCGATCATTGAAGAAAACAAAGGAGAATAAACCATGAATTTTAAGAAGATCATTACGCTGCTGCTCGCCTTTACGCTGACGCTTTCCCTCGCCGCCTGCGGCAGCAAGGGCGACAGCAAGGGCGATGGCGATGCGCAGGGCGCGACCGCCGAGGAGATCTACGCCCAGATCCAGGAGCTCGCCGACAAGGAAAACGCCATCATGGAAGAGAACCTTGAGCTGTGGCAGAAGCTCTTCGCCGCCATGAACGAAAAGCGCGACGAGATCCCCGATGAATCGAACTACGGCGCTTACCTGCTTGCCGCCCTCGACCTTGTGAAGGATCAGTTCACCGAGGATGAACTCAAGACGCTGACCGAAGGCTCCGAGCAGATCCGCGACCTTGAAGACCAGATCCAGCCCCTGCAGGAGCAGTACGCCGCACTTCAGCCCGCAGGCGACGGTGAAAACGGCGACATGAACGATGCCGTCCCGACCTTCCCCACCTTCACCGGTAAGGACCTTGACGGCAACGACGTGGACAGCAGCATCTTCTCCCAGAACGCTGTGACGGTCGTGAACTTCTGGTTCAGCGGCTGCAAGCCCTGCGTGGCGGAGCTTGGCGATCTGAACGCCCTCAACGAGACGCTCAAGAAGCAGGGCGGCGCGCTCATCGGCATCAACGTCGATACCCTTGACGGCAACGCCGATGCGATCAGCACGGCCAAGAGTCTGCTTGAATCCAAGGGCGCAAGCTACCAGAACATCTACTTCCCCTCCGACAGCGCAGCCGGCGACTTTGCGGGCGACATCATGGCCTTCCCGACCACCTATGTCATCGACCGCAGCGGCGCCATCGTCGGTGAGGCGATGCTCGGCGGCATCGACAACGAGGACAACATGGCAGCGCTCCAGAAGCTGATCGACCAGGCCCTCGCAAACGACAGCGCAAAGTAAGCTTTCCATCACAGCAAAAATACGCCCCGCGGATCATCCGCGGGGCGCGTTTTGTTTCTCTCTATCTTTTTACCCGAGCGATACCTCGCGGTAGAACGCGGCGTATGCCGCCTCCTGATAGGGGCGCAGCGCAAGGTTGCCAAGGCCGAACGTCAGCGAGCTGAGGATCATCCAGCCGATGAAACTGAATTGCAGGCAGAACAGCCGCCAGCGGTTGCCCTCCATCATCGCCTTCGAGCCCCTCATCACCTCGCCCGGCGCCATGTCCGGGTGCTCGGCCAAAATGTAATCCGTCATCGCGTAGGTGTAGCCCATAATCAGTCCCGGAATGACGAGCAGGATCGTCCCCAGCAGAATATAGAGGCCCTTCCAAAGCCGCGTCAGCGTCGTCGTCTTCCAGTTCGGAAGATAGGCGAACAGCGCCTCAAAGCCCAGCTCCGTGCGGTCGACAAGGCCGAGGTTATATTTGGCATACCCCACGCCCACGATGCTGCCGAGGATGAAGTACGCCGCCGCCAACACGAGCGCGATCACGATGAGATAGACCGCACCGCCGACGAGCAGTCCGCTCCACTTCGGGTCCAAACCGTAGCCTGTGGAGTAAATCGTCTGTCCGCCGTAGCCAAACGTCGTCGACACGCCCGAGGACACATCGTAATTGAATTTGACCTCCGGACCGCCGCTCCCTGCGCCGCCGAGCAGCACCGCCACAAGGCCGATCAGAATGGCGATGGGCCACTTGCCGCGCAGTGCCTCGCGCGCCGCCTGCCGAAAATCCGCCGCAAGCTTCATAAATTCTCCTCTCTGCCCTCCGCATGGGAGGGTCTCTCTCAAATCTTCTTGCTTCTGCTTATTTAGACGCATTCCGCGCCCGTTTTGTTTCACCGGGCACCAAATTTTCTCGCATTCATGATATCATATGCCGCTGGGAATGGGAATCTCTCTTCTTTCTTTTCCTTGCAAGTCGTTTCCGCCTCTGGTAAAATACCAGAAAACGACAATGGAGGAGACGCATGAGACCAAGCGAACTGCTCGCCGCGCTGCACACGGCGGAAAAATTGAAGGACACCACCCGCCACTGCTACACCTCCGGCGGGCGGCACGAGAGCGTTGCCGAGCACAGCTGGCGCATCGCACTGATGGCGTTTTTCCTGCGCGATGAATTTCCCGAGGCCGACATGGACAAGGTGACGCGCATGTGCCTCATCCACGACCTCGGCGAGTGCTTCACGGGCGATATCCCCGCCTTTGACAAGACCGCACAGGACGAATCGACGGAGGAAGCGCTGCTCTACCAGTGGGTCGCATCGCTTCCCTCCCCCTGCCGCGAGGAGATGCGCGCACTCTACGACGAGATGGCCGCGCTCGAAACCCAGGAGGCCCAAATCTACAAGGCGCTCGACAAGCTCGAGGCCGTGATCTCCCACAACGAGTCCGACATTTCGACCTGGGAGGACTACGAATACGACCTCCAGCTCACCTATGGCGAGCAGAACGTCGCCTTTTCGCCCTACCTGACGGCGCTTCGTCAGGCTGTCCGGCAGGAATCGCTCGACAAGATCGCACGCGAGGGTGACCGGCGCAAATAAAATCTTTCGCAGCCCATGTACAGCAAAAAGCACTTCCCGCCGCTGGCGGGAAGTGCTTT
>ERZ1673742.1365-NODE-1365-length-22844-cov-9.054807_pt1 | contig 22844 bp, 21 predicted proteins | sample MGYA00580208_ERZ1673742 | MGnify/ENA primary metagenome ERZ1673742 (study PRJEB41218, sample SAMN15661774) | gut metagenome | host: Homo sapiens | place: Canada: London | collected 2015-08-20/2019-03-30 | study: EMG produced TPA metagenomics assembly of...
GCGTGGGCCGCACCGGCACCTTCCTGTGCTGCGAGCACTACAACCTCAAGCCGGATATCGTTACCCTGGCCAAGGGCCTGGGCGGCGGTTTGCCCATCGGTGCCGTGCTGCTGGGTGAGAAGGTGGCCGGCGGCATGGGCCCCGGCACCCACGGCTCTACCTTCGGCGGCAACCCGGTGGTGTGCGCCGGTGCCAACGTGGTGGTGGACCGCATGGACACCAGCTTCCTGACCAATGTCAACGACCGCGCCGTGCAGCTGCGTGCCGGCATCGCCAAGCTGCCCCATGTCAAGAGCATTTCCGGCATCGGTCTGATGGTGGGCATCGAGTTCTACGATGTAGCCGCCGCCGATGTGCTGGCCGCCTGCCGCGAAAAGGGCCTGCTGGTGCTTACCGCCAAGACCCGCCTGCGCCTGCTGCCCCCGCTCACCCTCACCGCCCACGATGTGGACATGGCACTGGAGGTCCTGGCCGAGGTGCTGGGTGCAATGGAGCCGACGGCTCCGAAGGAGCAGGCATGAAAAATCTGCTGAAAATGAGCGATCTGACCCCCGGCGAGCTGACCCACATCCTGGATGTGGCCGACCAGCTCAAGGCACAGCAGAAACTGGGCGGCACCGCCCCCCTGCTGGCCGGTAAAACGGTGGCCATGCTGTTCTCCAAGGCGTCCACCCGCACCCGCACCAGCTTTGAGGTGGGTGTGTACCAGCTGGGCGGCCTGGGCAATTACATGAACACGTCCGAGCTGCAGGCCGGCCGGGGCGAGCCCCTCAAGGACACCGCCCGCGTGCTGGGCCGCTACTACGACTGCGTGGTCTGGCGCACCTACCGCCAGCGGGATCTGGAAGAGTTTGCCGAGCTGGCCGGTGTGCCGGTGATCAACGGCCTGACCGACTACGCGCATCCCTGCCAGGTGCTGGCCGACCTGATGACCATCCGGGAGCGCCGGGGCACCCTGGCCGGGCGGAAGCTCTGCTTTGTGGGCGACGGCAGCAGCATGGCCAACAGCCTCATCGTGGGCGGCCTGCTGGCCGGGATGCAGGTCACCTGCGTCTGCCCGGAGGCCTACCGCCCCGCCGCCGACGTACTGATGCTTGCCCACAAGTACGGCAGCGCTTTCCACTCCACCTCCGACCCCGTCGAGGGCGTGCGGGACGCGGATGTGGTGGCCACTGCCGTGTGGAACACTGCCGCCCCCGGCACCGCCGAGAGCGAGCAGCGCCTGCGGGATTTTGTGGGCTTCCAGCTCACCGGCAAGCTGCTGGAAGCCGCCAAGCCCGACGCCATGGTGCTGCACTGCCTGCCCGCCCACCGGGGCGAGGAGATCTCCACCGCCGTGTTCGAGCAGCACGCCGACGAGATCTTTGACGAAGCCGAGAACCGCCTGCATGTGCAGAAAGCCGTGCTGGCCATTCTGCTGGCGGGCAAGTAAGATCTGCAAGGGTGCATCTGCCGCAGAGCAGATGCGCCTTTTTGTTTTTCAAAGATTGCGCAACCTGTCTGAAAAGAGAAGAAAATTCTTGTGCGCTTTGCTGCTTGACGGAAACCGGTAAAATTTGCTATACTGTCCACGGTCAATCATGTAAGGTTTGTTACTCTCCGGAGGCTTTCCCTTATCCGTTGCAGATAGGGGTGAACTTTCGGTTTTTTTATTGTTGCGGAAATGGAGGACTCAGGCAGATGAAGGTCATCAAGAACATCAACAACAATATCTCCCTGTGTCTGGACAGCCGCAATAATGAGGTGGTGGCCTTCGGCAAGGGCATCGGATTCACAAAGCCGCCCTACGATGTGCCGCTTTCCAAAATCGACCGCACCTTTTACGATGTGGACGAAGAACAGCTGGCGGTGCTCAAACGCATCCCGGAAGATGTGCTGGAAGCAGCGGCCGAGATCGTGGATCTGGCCAATGAGAAAATGGACAATCAGTTCCGGGAGAACGTGGTGTTCACCCTGGCGGACCACATTGACTTTGCCATCCAGCGCTACCGCAAGAACATCAACATCAAGCTGCCGCTGCTCTACGAGGTGCGGCAGCTCTACCCCGGAGAATCCGAGCTGGGCAGGCAGGCGCTGGACATCCTGAAAAAGCGCCTGAAAGTCTCTCTCCCGCGGGAAGAAGCCGCCGCCATCGCCCTGCATTTCGTCAATTACAAGGCGCAGGCGGATACGACACCGGATATCGACTACGGTTCCATTATCGAGCAGGCCACGGCCATCGTGGAGCAGGAACTGAACGTGACGGTGGATCGGGACGGCTTCAACTACTACCGCTTTGTCACCCATATGCACTACATGATGAAGCGCACCTTGGATGACACCATGATCGACAGTCAGAACCGGGAGCTCTTTGAATCCATGAAAAGAGAGTACCCCGATATCTATTCCTGTGCAGTAAAGGTGGCAGCCCTGATCGACCAGAAGCTGCAAAAGCACCTTTCCGAAGAAGAAATCTTATATCTGATCCTACACATCAATCGTTTGTGTGCTCGTGAGGATTGTGACCGATAAAGGCTGACCGCCTTTTGAGGGCTTTACCCCAGAGTGCCGCAGAAAATGCACCAGACTGCCCGGTGGGCACCGTGTGCGTGTTTTGTGGTGCGCTGGGGCTTTTTATTGGAACAGAGCCGCCCGGGAGCGCGCCCCGGCCGGGTTTGTGATAGAAAATGTGGAACCGTTTGTAAAATCATGGAGGAAACAGACATGGCAGAGAAGATCAATAAATACGAAGCCATTGCGCCGCAGATTCTGGAACTGGTCGGCGGCAAGGACAACATCCGCTCTTTTGCACACTGCATGACCCGGCTGCGCTTCAATGTGAAGGACAAGGGGCTTGTGGATGCCGACAAGATCGGCAAACTGCCCGGCTGCATGGGCACACAGTGGGCCGGTGATCAGCTGCAGGTCATCATCGGTCAGGCAGTGGATAAGGCCTATGATGCGATCTGTGCAGCAGGTGGTCTGCAGAAGGAAGCAGCTGTGGCCGAAGATCTGGACAGCGATAAGAAGAAAAAATTCAGTCTGACCACAGTATGTGAGGCCATCAGCGGTTGCATCGTCCCGCTGATCCCGCTGTTCATGGCATCCGGCCTGATCAAGGTGGTGCTGGTGATGGCAAACCTCATCGGTATCCTGCCCGCAGATTCCTCCACCTACACGGTGCTGGGTTATGCCGCCGATGCTGCGCTGTACTTCATGCCCATCCTCATCGGCTATACTGCCGCCAAAAAGTTCGGTGCAGACCCCAGCCTGGCCATGGGCCTGTGTGCGCTGCTGGTGTACCCCAATCTGATGACTGCTCTGGGCGGCGAGACCCCGGTGACGATCTTCGGCCTGCCGGTGTATAATGCTACCTATACCAATATGATGTTCCCCTCTATCATGGTCGTGTTCGTCATGAGCTATGTGGAGCGCTTCTTCAAAAAGTATGTGCCGGAGATCCTGCGCGTGATGCTGGTGCCGCTGGGTACCTTCCTTGTCATGCTGCCCCTGTCCCTGTGTCTGGTGGCACCGGCTGGCGTCTTCTTGGGCAATGGCATTACCTGGCTGGTGGAGACCATTTACAACAACATCGGCTTCCTGGGTGTCGGTGTGCTGTCCGGCCTGTATCCCCTGCTGATCCTCACCGGTATGCATTCCACTCTGGCTCCTGTCTGCATCTCCTACTTCACCAAGTTCCAGTATGATCCGCTGATCATCCCCGCCTGCTACATCGCAAACTTCGGTCAGGCTGCTGCCGCTGCTGCGGTCACCCTCAAGTCCAAGAACGCTGATGTCAAGGGCATTGCCGGTTCTTCTGCACTGACCGCTTTTCTGGCCGGCGTCACCGAGCCTGCTCTGTTCGGCGTCAACTTCCGTTACCGCAAGCCCCTGATCGCATCCGTGATCGGCGGTTTCGTGGGCGGCTGCTATGCCGGTCTGATGGGCTGCAAGCTGGTTGCCATGAGCGGCTTGGGCGTCTTTGCGCTGGCTGGCTTCTTGAGCAGCGATATCATGAACTTTGTCAACTACGTCATCGCTGTGGTCATCGCCATGGTCGTTACGTTTGCCATCACCTTCGTCACATTCAAGGACGAGGCCTGATTTTTACCGGATAAGAAGGGAATTGGAAGAATATGAGTTTTCCTGCAAATTTTCTGTGGGGCGGCGCTACCGCAGCCAACCAGTTTGAAGGCGGCTGGAACGAGGGCGGCCGCGGTGCCAGTGTGGCTGACCACATGACCAACGGCACCAACACCACGCCCCGCCAGATCACCCGCGAACTGAAAGATGACCTGTATTACCCCAACCACAAGGCCAGTGATTTCTATCACCACTATAAGGAAGATATCGCCCTGATGAAAGAGATGGGCTATAAGGTCTACCGGATGTCCATCAGCTGGAGCCGCATCTTCCCCACCGGCACTGAGCAGCAGCCCAATGAAGAGGGTCTGGCTTTTTATGATGCGGTGTTTGATGAACTGCACGCTGCCGGGATCGAACCGCTTGTCACCATCAGCCACTATGAAAATCCGTTTTATCTGACCGAGCACTTCAATGGCTGGGTGGATCGCCGCCTGATCGATTATTACCTGCATTACTGCGAGACGATTTTCAATCGCTACAAGGGCAAGGTGCATTACTGGCTCACCTTCAACGAGATCAATGCCGGAATGTATCCCTTTGGCATCTACTCCGGGCTGGGCATCCTGAACGAGGGCACCACCAACATGAACGATCAGGTGGATATCCCGCAGCAGCGCTATCAGGCCCTGCATCACCAGTTTGTGGCCAGCGCAAAGGCAGTGCAGCTGGGCCACAGCATCGACCCGGAAAATAAGATCGGCTGCATGGTGGCCATCACTCCTAACTATGCCTACTCTGCCAACCCGGAGGATCAGATCAAGAACCAACATTCCTGGCAGTACTGCAACCACTACTGCGGTGACGTGCAGGTGCGCGGTGCATATCCGGCCTTTGCAAAGCGCATCTGGGCCGAGAACAATGTGGAGATCAAAATGGAGCCCGGCGATGCCGAGACCCTGCGCAATGGCACGGTGGATTTCTTCTCCTTCTCCTACTACATGAGCGGCTGTGTGTCCACAGATGAGAACCTGCTGCGCACCAACGGCAACCTGTTTGGTGGAGTCAAGAATCCGTACCTGAAAGCTAGCGACTGGGGCTGGCAGATCGACCCGGTGGGTCTGCGCTACACTCTGAACGAGCTGTACAACCGCTACCAGATCCCCCTGATGGTGGTGGAGAACGGTCTGGGTGCGTTCGATAAACAGGAAGCAGACGGCTCCATCCATGATCCCTACCGCATCGATTATCTGCGGGCACATATCCAGCAGATGAAAAAGGCAGTAGAAGAGGACGGTGTGGATCTGATGGGTTATACCCCCTGGGGCTGCATCGACCTCGTCAGCGCTTCCACCGGCGAGATGGCAAAGCGCTACGGCTTTATCTATGTAGACGCCGATGACCATGGCAACGGCACCTTCAAACGCTATAAAAAGGACAGCTTTGCATGGTATAAAAAAGTCATCGCCTCCAACGGTGAAGAACTGTAACTCCTAAAAAATGAGGGCTGTTGCAAAAATAGCTCTCTGAAAAATATGCACAAAACCCGGAACCTTTTCAGGGCCAAAACGGCTCAAAAAGGGTTCCGGGTTTTGGTTTTTGCACGATTTCTTTGTGTAAGTTGCTATCGCGTTCTTGTTTTGCAACGGCCCCGTTCTGCTTTGTTTTACACCCGCGCCGCACCCTTTTCCAAAATGCGGTCGAACCGGGCAAAGAAGATGATGGTAGTAATGGTGGCCGCCAGAATGTCGCTGACCGGCTCCGCCAGAAATACGCCGAACACCGGGGCTGCCACAAGATGCGGCAGAATAAAGATGAGCGGGATCAGCAGGATGATCTTGCGCAGGCAGGCCAGCAGCAGGCTCACCTTTGCCTGCCCCAGTGCCATAAAGCTCTGCTGGCAGGCGATCTGGAAGCCCATGGCAAAAATGCCGGCCATGTAAATGCGCATGGCCCAGGTGGTGTAGGAAATGAGTGCGGAATCGGAGGTGAAGATGCCTGCCACGGCCCCGGGTGCCAGCATCATGGCCAGCCAGAACAGGCAGGTGTATGCGCCGCACAGGGTCAGCTGGAACCGGAAAGCCTCCTTTACGCGGGGCTTTTTGCCGGCCCCGAAGTTGAAGCTCATCACCGGCTGGCCGCCCTGACACACGCCCTGAATGGGCAGTGTGCACAGCTGGGAGGCGCTGGTGATCACGGTCATGGCACCCACCGCCACGTCGCCGCCGTAGCGGGCCAGACTGGAGCTGAAGCTGATGGAGAGCAGACTCTCGGTGGAAAGCATCACAAAGGAGGAGATGCCCAGTGCCAGCACCGGCAGGATGACCGGTTTTTCCAGCCGGAGAAACGCCCTGCGCAGGTGAAGGATCGTCTTTTTGCCGGTGAGGAATTGCAGGATCCACGCCGCGCCCACGGCCTGACTGAGCACCGTGGCAATGGCCGCACCCTGCACGCCCAGCCCGAACCCGAAGATGAGGATGGGGTCCAGAATGATGTTGATCACGGCACCGATCACGGTGGTGAGCATGCTGGTCTTGGCAAAGCCTTGGGTGGTGATGAAGGGATTCATGCCCAGCACCAGCAGCACGAACACCGAGCCGAGAATGTAGATGCGGCTGTAGCTCAACGCATACGGCAGGGTGGCGTCACTGGCACCGAACAGCCGCAGCAGTGCGGGCGCACCCGCATAAAAGCCGATGGTCAGCACCACTGCAAAGAGCATCAGCACCGTAAAGCTGTTGGAGATGATCTTTTCGGCCTGCTGCCGGTCCCCCTGCCCCAGTGCAATGGCGGTGCGTGGTGCACCGCCCGCGCCCACCAGCATGGCGAACGCGTTCAGCAGCATGAGGATGGGGGTGAACAGTCCCACGCCGGTGAGCGCGGCTGCGCCGATGCCCTCAATGTGCCCGATGTAAATGCGGTCTACGATGTTGTACAGCAGGTTCACCACCTGCGCCACCACGGCGGGGATCATCAGCTGCAGCATCAGCTTTTTCACGCTGCCGGACCCCATGTCCTGTTTTGCCTGTGCCATGGAACAAAAACTCCTTTTGCTTCAAATTTGAACTATATCCTCTATATTATACTCAAAAACCGCAAAAAAGCCAGCCCTTTTTTGCAAAAACCTCTGCACCTCGCAAAAAATACCCCCAAAAAGGCCCGGCCTGCGCTGCAGACCGGGCCCGGTACCGGGGAGAAAAGTGTTGACGGAAGGAGACTTTTTTGCTATACTATATAAGGTTTATTCTGGACCGGGGCTGCCTCCCAAGGCAGGACAAAGCCCCTACACAGTCCGGAATTTCCGGCAAAAACATAACGTGGAGTAGTACTCAAGTGGTCGAAGAGGCGTGACTCGAAATCCAAGTGGATGCTTCGCCGGATGTCTCCATATCACACGAGGGAACGTCAATTTTGATGTCCTGACAGGCTTCAAAGCCTGTCTGAACGATGCGTTTTCTAACAATATTCTAACAGCAACTGTTCCAAGTTTCAAGGCCGATTTGCAATATACAAATCGTAAATTTGCCATGAAAATATACTTGGAGATGTATCGAAGCGGTCGTAACGAGAACGACTCGAAATCGTTTTGTCCTTAATCGGGCACGTGGGTTCGAATCCCACCATCTCCGCCAGAAGTCGCAGATTCAAACGAATCTGCGACTTTTTCTTTTGCATCAAGCAGAGAAAGACCGCTTTTGCCTCATCACAGTATGCTTTATGCATGAACGATAAATCCATAATTATTTGGGGGGTTGGATTCTCCCAAAAGGTTCGCAATGACCCCAGCAGACCCCTGTTTGCTTTTGTAATCGAGATGTGCGTAGATGTCAGCGGTGGTAGAAAAGGTACTGTGCCCCAGCCATTCCTGAACCTGCTTCATAGATACGCCGTTCATCACCATCAGGCTGGCGCAGCTGTGGCGCAGATCGTGGAAACGGATGTGCGGCAGACCATATATACGAGCCATCGAGAAAGGCCTTTTTGCACCCATTTTCCTGAGAAGTAACAGAAAATTCACGATTAAAGAAAAAAGAAGACCGAACTCAGCCGGTCTTCCCTGAAGCATCCTATGAAAATCAATCAAAGTTTGCAATTCAAAATCTTTTTCAGTGTTTCTGAAAACTTCATGTCCTGCTCCTTCGTCCGTTTCGCACTCCCTTTCGGGTGCTTGCCGGCACGAAGGAGCTTTTTGTTTTCGTACCGCCGCAGCATGAGGGCGTCTATGTTGTCGGCGGTGTATTCCAGACCGTTCTGGTTCAGCACTCGTGCGCGCTTGGCAAGGCACATACTGGCCAGCCCGTAGTCCTGTGTTACGACCACATCCCCCGGTTTTACCCGGTTCACCAGCGCAAAGTCCACGCTGTCAGAACCTTTATCGAATACCAACGTCTGCGCACCTTCTCGCTCGATTTGGTGAGAGGTGTCGCACAGGATGACGACCGGGATGCTGAACTGCTTTGCAATCTGCAACGTCAGATCGACGACCGGGCAGCCGTCTGCATCGATCAAAATATTCATCGGCTTTCCTCCATCACCCACCGAAATGCTCTTGCGGTACGCAAATTGGCGTCTTTGAAATGCCCGCCGCTGTTCCACTCAAGCATGCAGTCTGTGCTATGCTCTGTAAGCCGACTGTACAGGGTGCGGATGTTATCGCCTACCGCAGCCATGACAGCGTTTTTCGTGCGCTCTTCCTTGTCGCCAAGGCTCAGATAAATGTGCTGCGTCTGAATGGGGTGCTGTTGCTCAAACTCCATCCAGCCCGGAAACCACACAGAAGGCGAAGCGGCCGCAACACCGGAAAACAGAGCTGTCTGCGTGGATGTCCACAGCGCGAACAATCCGGCCAGCGAGTAGCCGCCCAGAATGATCCGGACATTTTCCGGCAGTGCAAACTGCTGTTTCAGGGTGGGAATCGCCTGTTCTGTCAAAAAGCGTAGTGTGCCCGCCGCATTGCCGCCGAAACTTTCTTTGCCCCACACCGCAGGAGATTTCCACGGGGAAAGTTCATCGTTCCAGTTTTTCACAGGAACAGCGGCAAACAAAAACGAATGTGCCGAACCCTGCGCAATGGCTGAAATTTCATTGTCCATATGCTGCAATTCATGCTCGTCCGTCATCTGAAGCAGAAGATATTCGGCGCAGTCTGTGCCGTAAATGCGGCAGGGTCTATCTCCGAATTTTAAGGGAAAATCAAGGCGATTAAGGGATTCTGCTTTATAGTTCATCGACAAAATACCTCCCATTGATCGGCACGAGAAAAAGGCGTGAGGAGATTGGCTGCTTCCATTATAGCATATTCGGGCGGAGAGACAAGAAGCCCGGATGTGCGGCGCTCTCTGCAGGGACTTCCTGCATTTCTGTATGGGAGAATCGACACAAAACCGGTTGACATCCGCTGGAAGAAACCCTTACAATGGGAACAGAAAATACGGCATGTAACGGAACAGGAGGAAAAGACGGATGGAAACCTACAAGACCCTGCGAGAGCTTTTTATGACCTTGTGCAACACGGAGGTCGACACGGCGGTGATCCTGGGCCACATCAACCCGGACGGGGACGCCGTCGGTTCGGTCATGGGCGTTGCCTATTACCTGCGGGAGAATTTCCCCTGCAAGTTCCGGGAAATCATCCCCTACACGGCCCCGGGCCTTGCCAAAGGGGTGCAGAACTATGTGGAGCAGGACACGACGTTTGACCCCTTTGCACTGCTGGAAGGGCGCGTCCCGAAGGACAGGCCCTATGTTGCCATTGCCTGCGACTGCGCAGCGCCGGACCGCATTGCCGGTGAGGAATGGTTCCAGCGGGCAGCGGTCCGGGTGACGCTGGACCACCACGAAACCAATACTGGTTACGGGGACATCGGCTGCATCGAGCCGCTTTCCTCCTGCGCGGAGATGATCGCCCAGATGATGGATTCGGACGAGCTGGTCCCTGTGGCGCAGCGTGCGCATGAGCAGGGGCTGCGCACAGCGGCAGATTACCTGTACCTGGGCATCCTGCACGATACCCGCCGCTTTTCGCACATTTCCGGCGGAAGGACGCTGGGCGTCGCGGCAAAACTTCTGTTCGGCGGGGTGGACCACGACGAGCTGGTCAAGACGATGGATGTGCGCACCCTGCGCGAATGCTGCCATCAGGGCGGACTGCTTGCACAGGCCCGGACTGCCGCCGACGGCAGGGTGGGATATCTGTGCCTGAGCGCGGCGCAGGCTGCGGAACTGCAGGTGTCCTATGAGGACATGAAGAAGGCTGCTTACCAGATGGCAGACTGCTCGGATATCCGCATCGCGCTGGCCGCTCTGGAACAGGGGCCCGGCCACTGGCGCTTTTCTGCCCGCACGAACGAAACGAAACTGGATGTGAGCCGCTACTTCCTGCCCTTTGGCGGCGGCGGTCACCCCCACGCAGCCGGGCTGATCCTGGACACGGCGGATGTCCGGCCCGCGCTGCAGAGCATCCTGAACGCCATGGCGGCAGACCTTGCCGCTGAGGAAACCCATCTGACAGGAGAAATTTTGGAATGAACAACACAGAAGCATTTGAGTTCTTACTGAGCTGGAAGGATGACGTCCTGATGAACTGCCTTTCCGGGCGGCGGGATAAGGCCTTTGATCCGCAGGCCATGCAGAAGGTCCGGGCGGCCTGTGCCGTGCTGGCCGAGGACGGGACCTATCCGTTCGATCTGTCGGTCACAGACCCGGAGATCTACCGTCAGGTCAGCGCCTGGTTCACCGACCTGCTGCGCAAGTCCTGAACCGTTCCGACACGAAAGATGCATTTATTTTCCACAAATGCTTGACATCTTGTGCAATCTGCATTATCATAAAGTCATCAAGTGTTTGTTCAGAGAAGCGAGCAGAACAAACAAGAGGGAGCCTGTTCCCTTTTGTTTGCTCTGCTCTTTTTTGTTCCCGCTACGCAAACGAGCATGCTGTGACAGGCAGAAGATCAGGAGGTTTTTATGCTGGATGTAGCAATCATCGGCTGCGGTGTCGTTGGCGCGGCTGCCGCCTATGAGCTCTCGCATTATCCGCTGCACACTGCAATTTTTGAGGCCGAGAACGATGTGGCCGACTGCACCACCAAGGCCAACAGTGCCATTCTGCACGCTGGGTACGACCCCGAGCCGGGCACCCGGATGGCACGGCTCAATGTGGAGGGCGTTGCACTGGCCAAAGAGATCTGCGCCCGGCTGGATGTGCCGTACCGGCAGTGCGGCAGTCTGGTGCTGGCCCTCAGCCCGGCGGAGCTGCCGCATCTGCAGAAGCTGTACGAAAACGGCCTTGCCAATGGGGTGCCGGGCATCCGGCTGCTGTCGGCAGAGGAAACACGGGCCATGGAGCCCGGTCTTTCGCCGGAGGTGGCCGGAGCACTGTATGCACCCAGCGCGGCCATCGTCAGCCCGTGGGAATATGCGCTGGCCATGGCGGAGGTGGCGGTGCGCAACGGGGTGGAACTCCACCTCAGCAGCCCGGTCACCGGCATTCAGAAAACCGCGTCCGGATGGGCGTTGACCACGCCGTCCGGCGTGGTGGAGGCCCGCTACGTTGTCAACGCCGCCGGCATCCGGGCCGATGCCGTGCACGACATGGCCGCTCCGCACCGGTTCACTATCCAGCCCACCCGCGGCGAATATTACCTTCTGGACAAATCGGAAGGCACGCGGGTGCAGCATGTCATCTTCCAGTGCCCCAACGAAAACGGCAAGGGCGTGCTGGTGGCACCTACCGTTCACGGCAACCTGATCGTTGGACCCAATGCCGAGCCGGTGGCGGGCGACAACACCGCCTGCACCGCCGCCGGGCTGGCCTTTGTCAGCGCGGCCGCACGCCGCAGCGTGCCGGACATCCGCTTCGGCGAGTCCATCCGCAACTTTGCAGGCGTCCGCGCCAATGTGGACACCGGGGATTTCGTCATCGGCGAGGCGGAAGGTGCACCCGGCTTCATCGACCTGGCCGGTATGAAATCGCCGGGCCTGTCCAGCGCACCGGCCGTTGCCAAAGAGGTGGTCCGCATTCTGGAAGGCCACGGGGATCTGCCTGCGGCCAAAACGGATTACCGGGACGGCCGCACCCGGGTGCGGTTCAAGGAGCTGCCGCCGGAAGAAAAGGCAAAGCTCATTGCCCGGAACCCCGCCTACGGCCGGGTGATCTGCCGCTGCGAGACCATCACCGAGGGCGAGATCCTGGACGCCCTGCACACCGAGATCCCGGCCACCACCATCGACGGCGTCAAGCGCCGCTGCAACGCCGGGATGGGCCGCTGTCAGGGCGGCTTCTGCGGGCCCAGGGTGCTGGAGCTCATCAGCCGGACGCGGGGCATCGACCCGCTGGACGTCCTGCAGGACAAGGCAGGCAGCAACGTCTTACTGTGCGAAACCAAGCAGGAGGGAACCAACCATGATTGATCTGGTCATCGTCGGCGGCGGCCCTGCAGGCCTTGCCGCAGCCTACAGCGCATGGCAGCACGGCCTGCGCGATATTCTGATTTTGGAGCGTGACAACGAGCTGGGCGGCATCCTGAACCAGTGCATCCACAACGGCTTCGGGCTGCACCGTTTCGGCGAGCAGCTCACCGGCCCGGAGTACGCCGGGCGCTACATTGAAATGCTGCGCTCCACCGGCGTCCGGGTGGAGCTGGGCACCATGGTGCTGGAGGTCACGCCGGATAAAAAGATCCACTGTGTCAGCAAGGAGAAGGGCTACCAGATCCTCGAAGCAAAGAGCGTCATCCTCTGCATGGGCTGCCGGGAGCGCACCCGCGGGGCCATCGGCATCCCGGGCACCCGCCCGGCCGGCATCTACACCGCCGGTGCCGCCCAGCGCTATGTCAACATGGAGGGCTATCTGGTAGGCAAACGGGTGCTCATTCTGGGCAGCGGCGACATCGGCCTGATCATGGCCCGGCGGATGACGCTGGAAGGGGCCAAGGTGCTGGCCTGCGTGGAGGTCATGCCCTATTCCGGCGGCCTGACCCGCAACATTGTGCAGTGCCTGCAGGATTTTGACATCCCGCTGTACCTGTCCCACACCATCGTGGACATTCAGGGCGATACCCGGGTGGAAAAGGCCATTGTGGCCAAGGTGGACGAGAACCGCCGCCCCATTCCGGGCACCGAGATGGAGTTTGACGTGGACACCATCCTGCTCAGTGTGGGCCTGATCCCGGAAAACGAGCTGACCCGGCAGGCCGGCATCCCGATGGACCCCCACACCAAGGGAGCCGTGGTCTACGAGAACATGGAGACCGGCATTCCCGGCGTGTTTGCCTGCGGCAACGTGGTGCATGTGCACGATCTGGTGGACTTTGTTTCCGGCGAGAGCGACCGGGCCGGAGCCGCAGCCGCCGCCTATGTGCTCCACGGTGAGACCCCGGACGCGGCCGTGCTGGACCTTGTCCCGGGCAATGGCGTGGGCTATACCGTCCCCCAGCGGGTGCGCCCGGCGGACGTGGACAAGGGCGTGGAGATCTCGTTCCGGGTGCGGCAGAATTACGGCCCCAGCCAGATCACCATCACCTGCGGGGAGAAGCAGCTGGCCCGGTTCAAGCGCCAGCGGATGGCACCCGGCGAGATGGAGCACATCACCCTGCCCGGGGTCCTGCTGGCAAAGGCCGACGGCCCGCTGACCGTTGCAGTAGAGGAGGTCGTAGCAAAATGAACAAAAAGCGTGAGATCATTTGTATCTGCTGCCCCCGTGGCTGCCACTTGCAGGTGGACCCGGAAAACGATTATAATGTAACCGGCAATGCCTGCCCCAACGGTGCCGCCTATGGCAAGGAAGAACTGACCCACCCCACCCGTATCCTGACCAGTACGGTGCGGGCCGAGGGCGGGCGCTATCCGCGCTGCCCGGTCAAGACCGCGCAGGCGGTGCCCAAAGAAAAGATCGTGCAGGTCATGGCTGCGCTGGACGGCGTCACGCTGCACGCACCCATCCGCACCGGGCAGGTCGTGCTGACCGACGTCTGCGGCACCGGTGTGGATGTCGTAGCCACACGGGACCTGTAAAACCGCCCCTGAGCGAAACGGAGGTCGTTGAACCATGTCGACAAAGTATGTTCTTGCACTGGACCAGGGAACCACCAGCAGCCGCGCCATCCTGTTTGACAACGAGCAGAACATCATCGCGGTGCAGCAGCGGGAGTTTGAGCAGATCTACCCGCAGCAGGGCTGGGTGGAGCACAACCCCATGGAGATCTGGTCCACCCAGTACGGGGTCATGAACGAGGTGGTGGCCCAGAGCGGCGTGGATGTCCATGACATTGCCGCCATCGGCATCACCAACCAGCGCGAGACCACCATCCTGTGGGAAAAGGCCACCGGCCGCCCCATCTATAATGCCATCGTCTGGCAGTGCCGCCGCACCGCCCCGCTGGTGGACGAGCTGGTGCAGCAGCCCGGCATGACGGAATACATCCGCGAGAATACCGGCCTGATGCCGGATGCCTATTTTTCCGCCACCAAGATCAAGTGGATCCTGGATAACGTGCCCGGCGCGCGGGAGCGGGCCGAGGCGGGCGAGATCCTGTTCGGCACTGTGGACACCTGGCTGGTGTGGAAGCTCACCGGCGGCAAGGTCCATGTGACCGACCGCACCAACGCCAGCCGCACCATGCTCTACAACATCCGCACCCTGGACTGGGATGACACCCTGCTCAAAGCGCTGGATATCCCCCGCTGCATCCTGCCCCGCGTGGCGGATTCCAGCGAGGTCTACGGCACCACCGACCTGTGCGGGGTGCAGGTGCCGGTGGCCGGCATTGCCGGGGACCAGCAGGCTGCACTGTTCGGGCAGGGGTGCTTTGCCAAGGGTGAGGCCAAGAACACCTACGGCACCGGCTGCTTCTTGCTCATGAATACCGGTGACACCATCTGCCGCAGCCAGAACGGCCTGATCTCCACCATCGGCATCAGCCTGAACGGCAAGGTGGAGTATGCCCTGGAGGGCAGTGTCTTTGTGGGCGGTGCCGTCATCCAGTGGGTGCGCGACGGCCTGCGGATGATCCAGGAGAGCCGCGACGCCGAATACTATGCCCAGAAGGTGCCGGACAACGGCGGCATCTACATCGTGCCCGCCTTCACCGGTCTCGGCGCGCCCTATTGGGATATGTACGCCCGCGGTGCCATTGTAGGCATCACCCGCGGCACCACCCAGAACCACATCATCCGGGCGGCGGAGGAGTCCATCGCCTACCAGAGCGCCGACCTTGTGGCCGCCATGGAAAAGGACACCGGTGTGCCCATCACCTCCCTGAAGGTGGACGGCGGTGCTTCCCGCGACCAGTTCCTGATGCAGTTCCAGGCCGACATCCTGAACAAGGACGTCCTGCGCCCGGCCATCCGGGAGACCACGGCCCTGGGCGCTGCCTATCTGGCCGGCCTTGCCACCGGCGTGTGGAAGGACCGGGACGAGATCCGCAGCCTGTGGCACTGCAACATGACCTTTACCCCCGCTATGCCGGAGGCCGAGCGCGCACGGCTGCTGTCCGGCTGGCACAAGGCCGTGGGCCGCAGCAGTGACTGGGCAGAGCATTAAAAGAATTTGTCTGGACTTTGACTACTTCCAACAAAAAATCACGAATTTGTGAATTGTCTGTTGACAAACCGTTGAGAAATGGTATACTGAAAGCATCCCAAGAGAATTGAGATGGGGATGCACTGTGCCACACGACCGCAGTGCGTCCCCATTTTTTGTTCCCATCGCACCCCTTGTCCGCCCGTTCACATCTGTTCCGGGGGCTGGTTCTGGAAGTGCAGCCGCCGGGCATGTCCCTGAAAAAAGAAGGAGGATCCCCATGAAAAGCACCGCAAAGGCCACCGAAAAGCGTTCGCGCACGGTCGTTGTGCTGGCGATCGCTGTGGCGTTGATGCTGCTGGGCAGCATTTTTGCCCAGATGTTCAACACCTCATTCTACAAGGTCAAGGTCTCCCGCATTTCCTTTGATACCGACTCCGGCACCCTTTCGGGCCTGTTGTACATGCCCAAGGGCGTGGACGCCTCCAACCCGCACCCCACCATCGTGACCACCCACGGCTACCTGAACAGTGCCGAGATGCAGGACGAGACCGCCATCGAGATGTCCCGCCGCGGCTATGTCGTGTTGGCACTGGATATGTATGACCACGGCCATTCCCACGGGAACGCCGACAATACCGGCGGCTTCTTCAACTTCTGGCCCACTTCGCTGTGGGATGCTGCACAGTACATGTACAGCCAGGACTACGTTGCCAAGGATGCACAGGGCAACGGTCAGATCGCGGTCAGCGGCCACTCCATGGGCGGCTTCTCCTCCGAGATGGCCATCTATCTGGATGAGCAGAACTACGCTGCCGCCGGTTACCGCATTATCAAGGCCGGTTTGAGCATGGGTGCCGATTACTCCTGGACCTCCTACCTGAGCCTGGACGAAGAGGCTGCAGTTGCCACCTTCGGCGGACGCACCATCGGCAAGATCTGCGGCCAGTACGACGAGTTCTTCTTTGCGGCCGACGAGCCTCCCACGAAGAGCGGCACCGTCTACCACAAGGACTATGTTGCCACCACCGCTGGCAAGACCCTGCTGGAGCAGGAAGCTCCGCAGGCTGACACCTGGTACACCGGCTCGGACGGCGGCCAGCGCATCATTTACCAGCCGCGTGAGATCCACCCCTGGAACCACTTCTCCAAGGCTTCCACCAAGGATGCCATCGAGTTCTACGCCACTGCATTTGCCGACCAGTCCGGTCTGGTGCAGAACATTGCTTCCACCAGCCAGATCTGGTACTGGAAAGAAGTCTTTGAGCTGGTCGCTCTGGTGGGCTTCCTGCTCATGCTGGCACCTCTTGCCCTGCTGCTGATGAAGCTGCCCTTCCTGTCCAATGCAAAGCAGGCCGTCGCAGCACCCACCCCGGCCGTCGGCACCCTGTCCGGCAAGCTTGGCACGATCAGCCTGTTCGTGGTGGGTATGCTGATCCCGGCCATCATCTTCCCCGCCGTGTACGACGGCAGTCTGACCGCAGAGCCCATCCGCTGGATGCGCTACGCCAGTGACATTGCCCTGCTCCTGTCGGTGGTGGGCATCGCTCTGGCAGCCCGCAGCACCGAGGAGGACCGCAAGACCTGGCTGTCCGGCTCGGTGTGCGTCCTGATCGCTTCCATCGTCCTGCGTGTGCTGGTGACCAAGAACATCTTCGAGACCAATGCCACCTGGCAGGGCCCCACCGTCAACAGCATCGTGACCTGGGCTCTCATCTGCGCCTGCATCTCCATCGTGACCATGGTCTGCGTCTACCTGTTCGGCGGCCGCAAGCAGAAGGGCATCACGCTGGAACAGTACGGCATTGCCGCAAAGCCGGTGTCTGTGGCCGCAGCCTTCTGCGTGGCACTGCTGGTGAGCGTGATCGCCTACGCCTGCCTGTTTGCCGTGGATGCCATCTTCAAGACCGACTTCCGCATCTGGACCTTCGCCTTCAAGACCTTTGAAGCCAGCGCCATCCCGGCGGCGGTCAAGTATATGCCGTTCTTCTTTGTGTACTACTTTGTCAGCGGTGCCGCCGCCATCTCCAACACCAGCAGCGAAAAGCTGCAGGGCGGCTGGGGCTACCTGCTGGCTGCTCTGACCAACATGGGCGGCATCCTCCTCTGGCTGGTGCTGCAGTACGGCACCCTGTTCCGTACCGGCGTTGCCTTCTACCCGGGACAGGCCCTTGGCGGCATCCTGCTGTTTGCGCTGGTGCCCTCGCTGGCCATTGCATCCTGCCTGGCCAAGTACCTGTACAAAAAGACCGGCAGCGTGTACGTTGCGGCCTTCCTGAATACCATCCTGATGACCATGATGACCGTGGCCAACACCGCGATCTATTTCCAGGCATAAGCACAACCGCAGACTGGGGCTGCACTTTACAGTGCGGCCCCTTTGTGCGATAATGAGAACCATCTGAGAGAAAAGGAGTCCTGCCCGATGCATCCACTTGCTGAAACTCTGCTGGACGAGCCGGTGATCGCAGCCGTCAAGACGGATGACGCTCTGACGGCCGCCCTGGCCTCGCCCTGCAGCACGGTCTTTCTGCTGGCGAGCACCCTGCTCAATGTGGGGGAGCTGGTCCGGCGCATCCACGCGGCCGGAAAGCTGGCCGTCGTGCACATCGACCTTGTGGACGGCCTTTCGGCGCGGGAAGTTGCCGTGAATTCCCTCATTGCGCTGTGCCACCCGGATGGTATCATTTCCACCCACCCGTCCCTGATCCGGCGGGCGCGCCATCAGGGCCTGCTGACCATCCAGCGGGCGTTCATCCTGGACTCCCTTTCCCTGAACAACCTTTCCGGCCAGCTGGAACAGGGCAAGCCGGACTTTGTGGAGATCCTGCCCGGCATCATGCCCCGGGTCATCACCGAGATCAGTACCCGCACCCGGGTGCCGGTGATCGCGGGCGGTCTGCTGCGGGACAAGGCCGACGTCATGGCCGCCATGCGGGCCGGTGCCTCGGCGGTGTCCACCTCTGCCCCGGAGCTGTGGGACATCTGAACCCCGGAAAACACAAAAATGCCTGACCGCTGTCGTTGGCGGTCAGGCATTTTTTATGGAAAGCAGCAGCGTTACGGGTGGCTCTTCTTGACAAGATCTTTGGTGTACAGGGCGCGGGTGGCGTTGAGCACGGCAATGACCATGACGCCCACGTCGGCAAAGATGGCTGTCCACATGCTGGCCATACCGATGGCACCCAGCAGCAGGCAGGCAAACTTGACCGCCAGCGCGAACACGATGTTCTCGTACACGATGCGCAGGGTGCGGCGGGCGATGCGCATGGCCAGTGCGATCTTGGCCGGGTCATCGTCCATCAGCACCACGTCGGCGGCTTCAATGGCGGCGTCGGAGCCCAGGGCACCCATGGCGATGCCCACATCGGCGCGGGACAGCACCGGGGCGTCGTTGATGCCGTCGCCCACAAAGGCCAGATTCTCCTTGGACTTCTTGGCGGCGATGAGTGTTTCGATCTGGTCCACCTTGTCGCCGGGCAGCAGACCGGCGTGGTATTCGTCCAGACCCAGCTGGGCAGAAACGGCCTTGGCCACCGGCTCGGCGTCGCCGGTGAGCATGACGGTCTTGCGCACTCCGGCGGCCTTCAGGGCCCGGATGGCCTCGGCACTGTGGGGTTTGACCACGTCGGCGATGAGCAGGCAACCGGCGTATCTGCCGTCGATGGCAATGTGCACGACGGTGCCGGTCTCGCTCACGGCGGGGGCAGAAAGGCCCAGCCGCTCCATCAGACGGGCGTTGCCGGCGGCAACGGGCTTGCCGTCCACCTTGGCGGTCACGCCGTGGCCGCCAAGTTCCTCCACGTCGGTGACGCGGGCGGAGTCGATCTCCTTGCCGTAGGCAGCCTTGATGCTCAGAGAGATGGGGTGCTTGGACCAGCTCTCGGCCAGAGCAGCGGCCTCCACCAGCTGTTCCTCGCTGACGCCGTTTGCCGGGTGGACGCCGGTGACCTTGAAGGTGCCCTGGGTCAGGGTGCCGGTCTTATCAAACACCACGATGCCGGTGCGGGCCAGCTCCTCCAGATAGGTGGAGCCCTTGACCAGGATACCGCAGGCGGAAGCACCGCCGATGCCGCCGAAGAAGCTCAGCGGAATGCTGATGACCAGTGCGCAGGGGCAGCTGATGACCAGGAAGGTCAAAGCGCGGTAGATCCAGTCCCCAAAGCGGGCAGGCTGGCCCATCAGCAGCAGCACAATGGGCGGCAGGAAGGCCAGTGCCAGCGCACCGTAGCAGACAGCCGGGGTGTATACCCGGGCAAAGCGGGTGATGAAGTTTTCGGCGCGGGCCTTCTTCATACTGGAATTTTCCACCAGATCGAGAATTTTCGAGACGGTGGACTCGCCGAATTCCTTGGAGGTCCTGACTTTCAGCAGGCCGGTCATGTTCACGCAGCCGCTGATGACCTCGTCTCCGGTCTGGACGTCGCGGGGCAGGCTCTCACCGGTCAGGGCAGCGGTGTTCAGGGCGGAGGTGCCCTCTACGATCACACCGTCAATGGGCACCCGCTCGCCGGGCTGCACCACGATCACGGTGCCGACCTCCACGTCATCGGGGTCCACCTGCTCCAGCTTACCGTCCTCGCCCTCAATGTTGGCGTAGTCCGGGCGGATGTCCATCAGGCTGGAAATGCTCTGGCGGCTCTTGCCCACGGCCACGCTCTGGAACAGCTCGCCGATCTGGTAAAAGAGGATAACGGCGCAGCCTTCCACATAGTCGCCCAGGGCAAAGGCACCTACGGTAGCCACCGCCATCAGGAAGCACTCGTCAAAGGGCTGGCGGTTCTTGACGCCCTTGATGGCCTTGCGCAGCACGTCCTTGCCCACCACAAGGTACGGGATGAGGTAGAGCAGCAGCTCCACCGGGGTGGGAAGTGCCGGCAGCACACGGAGCAGCAGCTTGAGCAGGATCACAAGGGCCAGCGCGATCAGGATCTGCTGCAGGCTCTTTTTTTGCTTTTTGGTCATACAAAACGCTCCTTTTGTCGGATTGCGGCGGTTCTGAGAAAAAACGGGAAAACGCAGTGGAATTCAACAGGTTTTCCCCACAAAAATGGATTTTCCACCCTTTCCCCCGTGTTTTCCACGGGATTTTCCCGCAGAAAACTTGCTTTTCCACGTTTCTTTTTGGAGTTTTCCGCGAAGAGTGTTGAAAAGTGCGTGGAAAGTGTTGAAAACTGCCCGTTTTTTCCACGAAAAAGAGGAGTTTTCCGCTGCCCGGCGGCAGAGGAAAGAAAAGCTCTCCCACAGGGGGAGAGCTGCCGCCCGGCAGCGATGCCGAGAACCGGACCGGAAGAGGTCAGATGTCAAAGATCTCGCAGTCGTCCTCCACCTTCTTGCAGGCGGACAGCACATTCTCCATGGTGGCGTGGGGGTCGGCACCCTCGGCAAACTCCACCTTCATCTTCTGGGTCATGAAGCTGACAGTCGCCTTTTCCACACCGGCAACGGTGTTGGCAGCGTCCTCCATCTTCTGGGCGCAGTTTGCGCAGTCCACTTCGATCTTGTAGGTCTTTTTCATCGTAGATACCAGCCTTTCTGTTTTTGTGCGGGCCGCGGCCCGGAAAATCATTCTTCGATATGGTCCATCCCCAGAGAGAGGATGCTGCGCACATGGTCGTCGTCCAGTGCGTAGTACACGGTCTTGCCCTCCCGCCGGAAGCGTACCAGCTTGGAATCCTTGAGCACCCGCAGCTGGTGGCTCACGGCCGACTGGCTCAGCTGCACGGCGCTGGCAATGTCCTGCACGCACAGCTCATTGTCGTGCAGGGCGTACAGGATCTTGATGCGGGTGGAGTCGCCGAACACCCGGAACAGGTCGGCCAGCTCGTACAGCACTTCGTCATCCGGCATGTCCAGCTCTTCCGGCTGCACGAGGGGTTCGTTCTGCTGTGCCATGGAAGCATCTCCTTTCGGGATGAAATCATATGAACGCCTGTTCATGTGTTCATGATATCACGCACATGCCTGCCTGTCAAGCCCTTTGCAGAAGAATTTTGACATTCCCGCTGCATTGATGAAAAAACACCGCAAAACGCCAAAAAGATGCAAATTGAAAAAAGAAAACCCGGCCCGCTGGAAAGCGGACCGGGAGCGGACGGGTGGCGGAGCGGCTCAACGCTTCTTCCCGGCTGCTGCCCAGGGGGCGTACATCAGCACAAGGGCCAGCGCGATGGCGGGCAGAAAGCCCAGAATGTAGAATTTTTCGCCAAACCACGCGGTAAAGGTGCCGGTGATGACGTTGCCGTAGGGGTTATTCAGGAAGTAGAAGTTGGTGTGCAGGGGCTTATTCAGGAAATAGATGGGCAGGGCCGAGCCGAACAAAAAGGCCAGCACCTGCGGCACCCGGCGCACGCTGGGGCGGTATCCGCCCGCCACCAGCAGCACAGGGTAGAGCACCAGCAGGGCGTGGATGCTGACCGAGTGCAGGTTGATGAGGGTGAACCACCCGGGCACATCCCGCCAGCTGGGGCACAGCAGAGCCAGTGCCGCGCCGGGGATGCACAGGGCGTACAGCTCCTCCTTGCACCAGCTGCGGTCGGTGAGGGTGTTGTACAGGCAGACGAACACGTTGATGCTGCACAGGTGCAGCGGCAGATAGCTCCAGTTCCACTGGCCGGTGCAGGCCATGCCCAGCAGCAGGGCGGCTTCGTCCACCAGCAGGGCCGCCGTGACCCCCACCAGAATGTGCCGCCGGGTGCGCGGCGTGCTGCGGCGGTACCACCACACCATGCCCAGAAGGAACAAAGCCGACAGCGCCAGCTCTATGAGATGGACAGTGCCGAACAGCGGGTAGCACTCATAGCCCGCACCGTATTCGGCGGCGGTGATGTCATAGGATTTCCAGAAGTCAGACATGGAACGTCCCCTCCCTTTTTGACCCTATCATAGCACAGCGGGCAGGAAACAGAAAAGGTATTTTTTACAAAATGCGCCAAAGATGGTGCATTCTTTGCCAAGCTGTGGTATCTTATAGAACGTATAGAATCGAGATCTGCGTACAGACGCACAGGAGGGAATTTTTATGACATTGGAAACCGGTATCCGCGGCGAGCAGAGCGTGCCCGTCACTGCTGAAAACACCGCAAAGACCATGGGCAGCGGCACGCTGGACGTGTTTGCCACCCCGGCCCTGGTGGCCCTGGCCGAAAAGACCTGCTGGATGAGCGTGGCCCCGGCTCTGGCCGAGGGCGACGGCACCGTAGGCACGAAGCTGGAGCTGGAGCACACCGCACCCACCCCCGTGGGCATGACTGTGACCTGCG
>ERZ1673742.1373-NODE-1373-length-22752-cov-7.192096_pt1 | contig 22752 bp, 19 predicted proteins | sample MGYA00580208_ERZ1673742 | MGnify/ENA primary metagenome ERZ1673742 (study PRJEB41218, sample SAMN15661774) | gut metagenome | host: Homo sapiens | place: Canada: London | collected 2015-08-20/2019-03-30 | study: EMG produced TPA metagenomics assembly of...
CCGTAGCGCCGGTTGCACCGGTCGGGCCGGTAGCGCCCGTGGCGCCCGTAGGTCCGGTTGGTCCTGTCGCTCCCGTTCCCGTAGCGCCGGTTGCACCGGTCGGGCCAGTGGCTCCCGTGGCACCCGTAGGTCCGGTTGGGCCTGTCGCTCCCGTTCCCGTAGCGCCGGTTGCACCGGTCGGGCCGGTAGCGCCCGTGGCGCCCGTAGGTCCTGTCGCTCCCGTTCCTGTGGCGCCGGTCGCTCCGGTCGGGCCAGTGGCTCCCGTGGCACCCGTAGGTCCCGTCGGTCCTGTTACTCCGGTCGGCCCCGCTAAAATTGAGCTGGCCTGCCAGCTGTTTGTATCGGGACTCCATACATAAAGTACGTTTCCTACAACATAGGTGTCTCCTGATACCCCTGTTGGATGAGCGGCAACCAGATCTTCAAAATTACTGAAATATCCTCGTACTGCGATTCCCGTTCCGGTCGGGCCGGTTGCACCAGTAGGTCCCGTCGGTCCCGTTGGACCGGTTGGACCGGTTGGACCCATCTGGCCATTTGCTCCGGCTGCGCCGGTGGCGCCCGTTGGGCCAGTCGCGCCCGTTGGACCGGTGGGGCCCGTCGGACCCGTGGCGCCCGTGGCGCCGGTAGGTCCTGTCGCTCCTGTGGCGCCGGTAGGTCCGGTTGGACCCATTTGGCCGTTTTCACCGGCAGGTCCCGTGGCGCCCGTCGGACCCGTTGGTCCCATTGCGCCGTTCAGTCCGGGAGCACCCGTCGGACCCGTTGGGCCCATCTGACCGTTCGCACCCGGCGCTCCGGTAGCACCCGTTGGGCCAGTAGGGCCGATTGGTCCCGTGGCGCCCGTAGCACCCGTCGGGCCAGTAGGGCCTCCGGCAGGTCCTGTTGCACCGGTGGCACCCGTTGGACCAGTAGGGCCGGGGATTCCCGGGAAGCCCATGGGGCCCGTAGGTCCGGTGGGACCTGTTGGGCCTGTGGGACCGCAGCAGCAGCGGCAGCAGTTCATCGGATTTCCACACCGCGGACAGATATTTCTTCTATCGCAAGCATTGGAATTCATATGCATACACTCCTTATATTGATCTCTAAGACAGATATCAGCATCTACTGTCTCAATTTAATATATTCGAGCTCTTTATCAGGTGTGCAGGCCAAGGCCCTCAAAATATTTTAAATTCTGCAGATACGCCGGAGAGGAGGGACGATAGGTCCCCGCCAGCTGGTTATATTCCTCAGCTTTTTTATAATCGCCCAGCCGGTCATAGCAAACGCAGAGCTGGATGCACGGAAGGTATCCGTGGCTGTCCTCGGCCACAAACGCTCCGCTCCGGTCCTCCCGAGGAGCCCGCAGCGCCAGCTCGAACCAAAACGCCGCAACGCGGAAATTCTGCAGCCGCATAAAATAATTTCCGATTTCACAGCAGATCTCCGCCCGCGGCACATCGTAGCGGAAAGAAACCGTTAAAGCGCCAAGCGCAGAAAGCGAATCTCCCGTTTCCTGATAGCAGTAGGAAAGGATTTTACACGCTTCGATCTTGTTTTCTACCCAGCCTTTTTCTGACGAAAGAAAATCCTGCAATATTTGTATCGCTTTTTCATAGTGCTTATGGTAATAAAGCTCCCGTCCGTAGTAGAACCAATCCCGCGGAGAAAACGGCTCCCCCGCTTCCTCCTGTTTTTCATAGATCCGCAGATTTCTGTCGTTGTAGCCCGTTTTTACGGAACGATGCGTTACCGCGACCTCCGAGTACATCACACGGCCCGTATGTACAATCACCTCATGAACGCGTCCCTTCCAGAAGGAAACGGTCCCTTTGCGGATCAGGCGCTCCCTGTAATACGAAAACACCGGTTTTCCCTCCTCATCGAAAGCCGTGTGGTAGCGCAGCATGACGACGTCCACGTTTTCGGGGATTGAATTTTTTAGTTCTATAAAGGCGTTTTTGTCTGCTTCCAGGAAAACGTCGTCCGCATCGAGCCACATTGCAAAATCCATGGAGGCCTTGGAAAACGAAAAGTTCCGTGCGGCAGCGAAATCGTCGATCCATTCAAAATCGTAAATTTTGTCTGTGTAGCGTGCCGCGATCTCCTTTGTCGCATCGCTGCTCCCCGTGTCCACAATAATAATCTCGTCCATACACTCCCGAACGCTCTCCAGACATCTTGCAAGAACGCGTTCTTCGTTTTTAACAATCATACACAAGCTTACGGTAGCCATGGCATAACCTCCCAATCATCTTATATTGTCATGGTATGCCGCAGCTGTTTTCCGCGTTCGTTGTCAGGAAAGGTACAGCGTGCTTCCGTCCCATACGGCCCTGCGGCACAGCAGGCGAACGGCGCGCCTCTGTTCTGCCGCGGAAAGCGCCGACAGGCACAGAATCGGATCCAGAAGCCGGGCTGCTTCCGCCTGCGCCGTCTGCCGATAGGCCTCCCCATTCTCCGACAGGCGGCTGACCTCCTTTTTCAATTCCGAAATTTTATTTACGAGTTCATTGATTCTGCGCTCCGCATAAGCGGCAAAGCCGCTTTTCGGCCCTTCGGCGGGAAGCAACAAAAGAAGCGCGTTGATTTCTTTTTCCGTTCTATCGATCTCTTGCTGATACTGCTTCGCCGGAGCGTCTTCTCCGGCGCTCTTTCGCGCCATTCTTTCCAGACGCTTTCTAAGTGTCGTGGCATCGAAGCTCTTTGATGTCAGAAATTTCAGAACCGCCCGGTCGGCCGCCGGCCCGTTTAGATTTCCGCAGGAGCACGCCCCCGATCCCTTTTTCAGCTTTGCGGAGCAGATATAATCAAAAGAATGCAGATGCTTCGCTCCCGATCTGGGCTTTGCATACATTGCAGCGCCGCACCTGCCGCAGTATAGGAGGCCGGAGAGAAGCGAATACAGGCTGTGAGGCTTTCCGGAGGCCGTTTCAAACGTTTCCTGAACGGACACCCAGTCCTTTCCGGAAATCAGGCCCGGGTGTTTTCCCGCGGCGATAATCCATTCCGACGCCGGCCGGCGCGGCGCGCTGCTCTTTTGGTAATTACGTTTATTATATGCAATCAAGCCGCGTGCCTCTTGAAAATCCGGTTCTCCAAAGCACACCTCGGCGCCCCTGCGTGTGAAATAGGAAAACGCCTCCGGATCTGCGGTGCAGTACACCGGATTTTTCAAAATCTGTCTGACAACAGCAGGCGTATACGGCTTCCCCGTGCGCGTCAAAACGCCGCATGCATCCAGTGCTCTGCAAACGCCGGACAAGCTTTGAAGCTTTAAATATTGCTCGAATATTTTACGGACGGCCTTCGATTCCTCGGGATTTTCTTGTAAAATGCAATAGCTCCTGATTTTTCCGTCCGGCAGCGTCATGCAGATTTTACCCGAGGAATAGCCGGTCGGCGGCGCGCCTCCGAGCCAGCGCCCGCTGCGTGCGAGCATCAGCATATTATCCCGGACGCGTTCCGCGATCGTTTCCCGTTCCAGCTGGGCAAATACGGATGCGATATACATCATCGCCTTGCCCATCGGTCTGGAGGTATCAAATTCCTCTTTGATACAGATAAAAGAGATTCCGTTTTGGTTCAGCGTTTCAATCAGCGCGGAAAAATCGCTTACGCTGCGGCTGATTCTGTCCAAACGGTAACAGACGATGTATTCCGGACGGATTTCCCGGAGATCGCGCAGCATTTTCTGGAACTGCGGGCGGTCGGTATTTTTCGCGGAAAAACCCTCATCTTCATAGATGCGGATTTCTTTGTCCGCGTCTTCCGCAAACCTCGATGCAATATATTCCCTGCACATTTCGATCTGGTTTTCAACGCTTTCCCCCTTCCCCGTAAACACCGATTTCCTGCCATAAATAAAAAATCTCATAAGTCGCGCTCCGGCCTGTTATACCGCTCTTTATTAAATATAATGCGGCTTTCCGGTTTCTATGACTTGCCTGCGGAATAGGACATACGGGAAACGGCATAGGATGATTCAGTGAATCCTCCGGTGCTGAAGCCAATGAAAAAACGTATAATCAAAATTGTATACCGACCTGCGGACGGGGCTCCGGAGCGGCCCGGCAGCTTTACGGAGTTTCACCTTGCTTTGATTCGGGGAAGCTTTCAGGAAAAAGAGCTGACCGCCGCGCAGCAGCACATGATTCTGCAAGAAATGATTGCGCTCTGTAAAAAACAGGAGCAAAGAAAAAATTCGTCTTTTTCTTCCGAAGACGGACATTGAAGCGCGCCGCGGCTTACGCCATTGTCTTCAGCATTTCCTCTGTCACTTCATACCGACACGGCTTTCCGGTCAGGAAAAGCGAAAATTCCCGTTCCATAAACGCGCCCATCCGCGCCGTTTCCCTCTGCATGCTGCCTGCGATGTGCGGCGTCAGAAATACGTTCGGCAGACTCCAGAGCGGGCTTTCCGGAAGAGGCGGCTCCGGCCAGGTAACGTCCAGGACGGCAGTGCGGGCGGGTTCTTCCGTAAGAGCGCGGATCAGATCCGCTTCCACGACTTGCGCGCCGCGGCCTGTGTTAAGAAACGTCGCGTTTTTCTTCATTTTCGAAAAACAGGCGTAATTCAGCAGTCCAACCGTTTCCGGAACATTTGCGATATGATTTGAAATCGTCTGACATTCTGTGAAAATCCGGTCCAATTCGGCGCGCTGCGCGTGCAGGGCCTCGAGCTTGTCGTCCCCGGCGAACGGATCATATACCAAAACCTCGAAATCGTATGCTTTCAGCATCTCGCAGACGCGCGACCCGATCATGCCGGCTCCGAGGATCCCCACCTTCGTCCGGTAATTTCCGGGAAAGCCTCCGATATACTGCATGCAGGCGGCGCGGCCCTCCCGCTCCATGATGCGCAGTCCTTGGAAGAAACCCTTCCCTGCCAGAACGATCTGAGATACGGCGAATTCGGCAACGGGAACCGCGTTTGCGCCCCAAGCGCTGAACACCCGGATTCCCTTCCGCAGGAACTCCCGTGCAAAGCCGCGGACGGAACCGGCTCCGTAAAACAGCGCTCGAAGCCTCGGGAAAAATTTTTCAATTTCCGCTTCGGTAAAAGCGGGCATTCCCCATGTAGAAAAAATGTATTCCGCATCGGCCAGAAGCAAGGGCTGCTTCTCAAGATCCGCCTTACGGAAAACCGTTCGGCTCAGCGACAGCTTTTCTTCAAGCAGCGCAAGCGTCTCAGGATCGTATACGTCGAAAATACTGCGGCCCTCGCAAAGGAACGCGGCCTTTGGTTTATGATATTCTGCCGGCATCTGCTGCCCAACTCCTTAACACAGCGGCATCTCGCAGGAAATTCTCCTCGGATCCGTCTTTTACAAATTCCAGGATCAAATCGTGCCTGCCTGGACAGGCCGCAATACAGCGGAGGCGTTCCTTCCATTCCGGCTCCCCTTCCAAAAGAAGATGCGCCCGATTTTCGGAATCCCACTGAAACACGTGTATATTCGATAGTCTGGAGGCGATCGCGCCGATTTCGGCAAGCTGCTCCGCATGCGAAATATCGGGGTTCGGCTGCCAGTAGGAGAAAAGGCCGGGGACCTGATCCAAAAGCGCCGCAGCGCCTTCCTTCGTTTCCGTCAGCGTTCCGCGATGATACTCAAGCGCCACCGTAATACCGGCCGTCCGCGCAGCCGAAACATCCTCGCGCAGACGGGCCGCCACGCGCAGCAGCTCCTCCCGCGGCATTTTTCCGAAGCTTAGAGTTCCCGCCCACACGCGGATGGTCTGCGCGCCAAGCATGATTGCCGTCTCCAATACAGGCCGGAACCGTTCCTGCTCTCCGGCCCGGTAATAAGAGCCGTAAGAAAGAATCTCGATTCCATTCTGCCTACAGGACTCGCGGACGCGCTCTGCAGTCCCAAGGTCGCCTGCAGGTACATGAATGTCTCCGCCCCATTCAATTCCGTCCAGGCCGGCCTCTTTTACGATCGCGATCACGTCCTCCGCGCTTTTCTTCCGAAATGTTACGCTTGTCATTCCCGTTTTGATTTTCAATCATCCCTTTTTCATTCTTTTATGGCGGCATTATATCATATTATACGGGAAAGTAAAGCGTTTTCGCCCGGAAACGCTCTAGACGGAAGCATCCCGCGGAAGCTCCTGCAAGGCCTGCGCTGCTCGTTTTTTCCTCATATGCAGGAAAATAAAGAAACAGACAAGATGAGCGGAAAATGTAATCGCCCATGTGATGGGGGTAAGAAAGATACAGGCAGAATAAGGTGCGGTTTTCTGCAAAGATCGTGTAGATCCACAGGATCCGCAGACCGCAGGCGCCTGTAAGAGATACGACCGTCGGAACGACCGAGGAACCGAGGCCGCGTACGGAGCCGCAGACGACATCCATCATCCCGCAAAGAAAATACGTTGCGCAGACGACTTCCAGGCGTCCCAGTCCGTAGCGGATAACCTCCTGATCGGAAGAATAGATTCCGAGCAGCTGGTGGTTAAATAAAAGCGCAAGGCCGCTCAGCCCGACGCCGACCGTCAGAACAACCCCCAGGCAGCGAAGCAGGATCGGAACGACGCGCTGCAGCTTTCCGGCTCCCACATTCTGGCTGGTAAAGCTGAGCGACGCCTGGTAGAGGGAATTCATGGACGTATAAACAAAGCCTTCAATATTGCTGGCAGCCGTATTTCCGCCGACGGCCAGAGAACCAAACGAGTTAATGGAGGACTGGATCAGCACATTGGAAACCGAGAAGACCGCGCCCTGAATGCCGGCGGGCAGCCCGACTCTGATAATCTGAAGCAGCTGCGCCTTTCTCACCCTGAGTCTTCTGAAGCGCAGGCGGTAAGGCGTGTGGCTTCGCATCAGGCAGGCGACGACCATGGCGGCGGATATGCTCTGGGAAATAATCGTAGCCAGCGCCACCCCAGCCGTGTCCATATGAAATACAATTACAAAAAACAGATTCAGGAGCACGTTGACGATCCCCGCGGCAAGCAGAAAAAGCAGCGGCCTCCGTGTGTCGCCTACGGCGCGCAGAATTGCAGCACCGAAGTTATATACCATTTGCGCCGGCATTCCGACAAAAATGATACGCATATATAAAACTGCCTGATCCAGACACTCCGGCGGGGTTCCCATCAGCTCCAGCAGAGGAGCCGCCAGGAAAGTTCCAATAAAAATCAAAGCGACGCCGCAGATAAAGCTGACAAGCATGGAGGTGTGAACAATTTCCCGCATGTTTTTCCAGTCCTGCGCGCCGTAATACCGGGCCACCATAATGCTGGTGCCGATAGACAGCCCCATGAATACGTTAACGATCAGGTTATTCAGAGAGCCGGTCGATCCAACTGCCGCCATCGCCTCGTTCCCGGCAAACTGGCCCACCACTACGATGTCCGCCGCATTAAAGAGCAGCTGCAGAATTCCGGACAGCATCAGCGGCACGGAAAAAAGCAGAATTTTCCACAGCAGCGGCCCATTACACATATCGATCTCAAACGAGCGTTTCAAAACGATTCATCCCCAATATTCCATCTGTGACTGTGCTATGTAAGAAAAGAAGCGTCATTTATTTTAGCCGTTTCAGAAAAAAAAGCAAGCGGTTTGCCGTCCTTTTCTTGACGGCGCAAAACGCCGCCGGCCTGAAGAGAAGGCTGCGCCGGCTTTCGCATCTTATGAAGCTATCGATGAGTAGCTTGCCTACAGACTTTTACTCACCGTCCATAAAAATATGGGGGCTTTTCCGTATAAGTAAAGAGCAATTCATTACTGATGTATTTATTATTCCTATTCTTTCTTTGGGCGGGAACGCGGCGGCAGGAGCAGAAAAGAACAAGCGCAGTAGATTGTAGGATTATCAAGAGCCATGTCCAAATCCGGGAAGCCGTCCGTGGATGGAGCCGGCGGACTGCTCAGCAAAGCATTGTATGCATTGATTTAAAAGACATAGGTTTTGAAAATACGTTTTGCAGCGTTGCAGAGAATGAAGAAAAATTTCATATTTTGCGTGCCTGCATCCTACAATTGTGCCGTCAAAAATGACAAATGTCCCCAAGCTTTCAAAATCTGTAAAGATTAGGACGCTTTAAATGGTTATGGTCCTTGCTCTTTAGACAATTCCTATTATTTCCCTTCTGTTTATTGCTTTTATTCGTTCAAACGTATATGCTGTATTGGGGTGGATTATAAACAGAGAGGACGGTTGTAGCATGGAATAATATGCCGTGCGCGGAAGCGGCAGAAAAATCGCATTCCAAAGACCGATACGGAAGCTTTGCCAGGGGCGAATGCCGGGTACAATAAAGCTTAGCTGTGTTTGACCGATACAAAGCGATGTAAAAACGTGTTGACGGACGTAGAAAAGGATGAGTGAAATGATAAAGCAAATCAAATATTTTCAAGCAATCGTAAAATATAAAAGCTTTACCAAAGCAGCAGAAGAATGTTATATCTCACAATCCGCCATTTCGCAGCAAATGCGAGCACTGGAGCAGGAACTTGGAGTAAAATTAATAAACCGAGAAAACCACAAATTTTCTTTAACTCCTGCCGGGGAGCATTTTTATAAACATAGTCTGATACTTACGGATGACTTTGAAAGATTATGCAGGGAAACAGCTCGCATTGCCCGCAGAAATACAGCAGAATTACATATCGGTTATCTAAAATGCTATGGCGGGCAGGAGTTTCAATTAGCCGTTGCCGCTTTTTCTGAAAAATATCCGAAGGTTTCGATACAAATCATCAATGGTAATCATGAAGAGCTGTATGATGAGCTTCGTTTAGGCAAAGTAGATTTGATCCTCAGCGATCAGCGCAGGGCCTTTTCAGACGAATATGTAAATTTTATCCTTGCCACAAGTGAATGCTATATAGAAATCGCGGCGCGGAATAGTCTGTCCTCATTTGAAAGCATTGAAATCGACGATTTGAAAAATATCCCCTGCATTTTGATTGCTTCACAAGGTCAACAAGAAAACGAGCGTCTGTACTATCAGGAAATCGTTGGTATTAAAGGAGAAATCATATTTGCAGAAAATCTTGAGGAAGCTCGTCTAATGGTTCTTGGAGGAAAAGGTTTTATGCCGATCGAAGGGATTCGGAATGATCTTCAAACGGGTATATCTATTTGCAGAATTAAGCTTTTACGCAAGGGAAAGCCGATTAAAAGAAATTATTGCGCATTTTGGAAAGCGGATAATTCCGGCTATTACATTGAAGCTTTTGCAGAGGTGTTAAAAGCGCAGTTTCAAATGTAAAACAGAATGCTAATAGAATATAAAAGAAGCCCGGGCCTTCTTTCATAAGTTTTTCTTATGGGATTTTTCCGAAACTTGAATTGAGATTGCAGCAAAAAACCGTAAAATATAAGTTAAAGAAAACATTAGAACGGCAGAAAGGAGTAATCGTATGAAGGTTTTAGCTATGAGTGTACGCCCGCGTCATGGAGGAAACTCCGATGTTTTATACGATCAATTTTTGCATGGAGCGTCTGGCCGGACACTCAGTAAAAAAGTCTTTTAACAAATAGGGGATCTGCGTTGCCTGCCTGGATGAGCAGAGAAAGCTATCATTTGTGGTACAGGGAACTGGAACAAAAGGGGACGGTTCTAAACGCCCCCGCTTTTCAAAAGCCTATAATATTGGAAAATCTATAACGAAATAAGGAGTGAAAAACTATGAAAAAAGACGTAATGCTTCTAACCGGTGCAGGGCAGATCGGCATGGCGATTGCCCGCAGAGTGGGATATGGAAAAAAGATTGTTGTAGGTGATAAAAGTATCGAAAATGCTAAAACAACCGCTGCAACTATGAATAACGCGGGCTTTGATGTAGTTCCTATGGAAATGGACCTATCTTCTCGCACGTCGATTTTAAATTTGATTGCCGAAGCGCAAAAATACGGGGAGATTTCTATGTTAGTCAATGCGGCGGGTGTTTCCCCCAGCCAAGCTCCCATTGAAGCAATTTTGAAAGTAGATTTATACGGAACAGCCGTTTTGTTGGAGGAAGTCGGAAAGATCATCAAGCAAGGCGGTGTCGGCGTAACTATATCAAGCCAATCCGGTTGGCGCATGCCTGCGCTGACCGCCGAAGAGGATATGCTTCTCGCTACCACGCCAACAGAAGAATTGTTAAATCTTGATATTTTGCAGCCGCATAATATTCGTGACACACTGCACGCATATCAAATGGCAAAACGCTGCAATGAAAAGCGCGTAATGGCAGAGGCTGTAAAATGGGGAACGCGCGGCGCACGTTTAAACGATATAGCCCCCGGTATCATTGTTACTCCCCTTGCAATAGACGAGTTTAATGGTCCGCGCGGAGATTTCTATAAAAATATGTTTGCAAAATGTCCGGCCGGCAGACCCGGTACGGCAGACGAGGTTGCAAACGTCGCTGAATTACTTATGAGCGATAAAGGAGCATTTATCACGGGTTCCACTATTTTAATTGACGGCGGCGCAACGTCCAGCTATTTTTATGGCCCGTTAAAGCCCCAAGAGTGACAGAGGCAATCGACATGATAAAAACAGCACGAACTATGACAATATTTATTCTGCTTCTGTTTGTGGAGTGCAGTATGCCAGCAGAAAAGAACGGCGTTGATTTCCTCTTTAATACTATCTCGGTCATTCAGATTCTCAATTAAAGAGGAAAAATCGCTGAAATTGCGGTCTGTCCGTGCTTTGGGGCAAAAAGCCCCTCATCCTCATACACCGTGATGTCGGGTATCGGCTCCATCTGAAAACTTGCTGGGAATGTCCTTGCTTGCACATTTCAAACCGGTTTTCGATGTTCTCCCCTTTTGCCTGAGCAGACCGACTTGCGGCCGTAAATAAAGAACTGCAATCTCTGCTCACCGTCCTTTCTGTTTTCCAGATAGACGGTCAATATTTTAGCGCAAGGATTGGAAAGCGTTCTTTTTCAGCGGCTGCTATATTTTATCCAGCTGTTTCTTTGCGTCTTTACTGATGGCTCGCAATACCCTGGTTGCTCATCGCCTCGTAAACAGTATAAATGAGGTATATCGCCGTATCAGCACTATTGCGCTTCCAGTTCTGTGGATAAGCCATTAAGTATTATAATACTGCGCCTGAGCATACCACAGCTCGTGATACTTGCCGTTTTCATCTGCGATCAGTTCCTCGTGATTGCCCTGTTGCACGATCTTCCCGTTATCAAACACGGCGATTTCGTCACAGAACCGGCAGGAGGAAAGTCGGTGGCTGATATAAATGGCGGTTTTATTGCCCACGATTTCATTAAATTTGAAATACACCTCGTATTCCGCCACCGGGTCAAGGGCAGCGGTAGGTTCGTCAAGGACAATAAACGGTGCGTCCTTATACAGTGCTCTGGCAAGAGCAATTTTCTGCGCCTCTCCGCCGGAAATCTCCACGCCCCTTTCCTCAAAATCCTTATAAAGGCAGGTGTCAAGCCCTTCCGGCATTTCTTGTAGGCGAGCGCCAAATCCGGCTTTTTCGAGACAGGCTTTTACGCGTTCCCTATCATACTTCACGCTGGCGGCAACATTCTGCCCAAGGCTGAAAGAAAACAGCTTGAAATCCTGAAATACCACCGAAAAAATAGACATGTATTCGTCATAGTCATATTTTTTGATGTCAATGCCATTGAGCAGGATTTCTCCCTCTGTCGGATCATACAGACGGCACAATAATTTGATAAAGGTAGTTTTCCCGCTCCCATTCATGCCGACGACCGCAAGACGCTCCCCAACGTGAAACTTTACGGACACATGCCGCAAGGCATATTCCTCGGAAGCCGGGTATTTAAAAGACACATCGCGAAACTCGATTTCATAATCGTTGTCGCCGCCTTCACAGAAGGCCCGTTTTTCAACGGGAAGGGTTCCCTGATACATGGTGTTGGGCATATCAATATATTCAAATATTTCACGCAGATAAATATTATTGTTTTTCAGCCGCGCAAAAGTATCAAACAAGCTGGTCACTGCAGAAACAAATTTTGCAACCGTACCGGTATATAAGACAAAATTTCCTATGCCGAAGGCGCCCATATATGCTTTGGCACCTATAAAAATATACAATACAAGGTTCATAACAAAGCCACTGCCTGTTTGAACTCTTGCGAAGCGAGCATTGGCCCGCACGATATTTGTTGTATAAACCGGATGGAGCATATAATTTAACCATGATTTTTGTATCAGCGGCGATTCGTTGAATATACGTATCTCAGCCGCTGACTCGTAATTGCCAAGCAACTCCAAATAAAAAAAGCTCACTCTGTTTTGATCTGCTAAATTTTTGATTTCATTGTAGAATACAGCCGAAGATTTGCCGGTCATTTTAATGCTTGTAATAATGTTGAGGCACAATAGGCCGAGGATGATCAAAGCAGAAAGCGGAGAATTCACAAAATTCCACATCCCATGATATTCCCCTGGAGCTTTTAACGTAAAGAGGCCGAGTGTTAAGGCAACCGATAAAATAATGGACGCAATGACATTCACAAAGGTTTCCACTTGCCACGACAACAGCATTACGCCAAAGCCATTCGCGTTTTGCGCCTGAAATATACGGTCCCTTTTTAAATGCGTTGCAGGATTTTCCAGATGCTCATACTGCATTTTCATGTTCACAGAATTGAAATACAGTGAGATAGAATTCCAAAGGTTCTGATCGGCGATCCTGATTTTTCTGGAAACCAGGCGGCTCAAAACCGACATAATCAAATTAATGGTAACAATTAAAGCCGCATAAACCATCAACTGGCCGAAAGTTTTCCCTGCCGCTATTCCGCTGATTAGTTGCGCTGTGAAATAGAGCGTTGTGTAAGGGGAAACCACTGCGATAGCAGCGCGCAGCGCCTTGTATATTATTATATCCTTGTCGATCGAATAAAGCAGCTTATACCCTCGGAGTATTGTCTGAAGTTCGCATTTTGCCTTCTTAAGCTCAAACATTCAAGCACCCTCCTTTTCTGCCTTTTTATAATAATGGCTTTGAATCTTATAAAGCTCCGCATATTTTCCGCCTGCCGCTATTAATTCGTCATGCGAGCCTTCTTCTGCAATCGTTTTGCCATCAAGAAGAATAATGCGGTCACAAAATCGTGTAGAAGCAAGACGGTGTGAAATGAATATGGAAGTTTTATTCATCGTTGCTTCGTTGTAGTTTTCGTACATCCGACTCTCTGCAATAGGATCCAGCGCAGAGGTCGGCTCATCAAGCACAAGAAGCGGCGCATTTTTATAGATAGCGCGGGCAAAAAGCAGCTTTTGTTTCTCGCCGCCGGATAATTCTGTGCCGTTTGTATGGATAGACTTGTTTATCGGTGTATCCATTCCTTCTGGAAGGGATTGAATTTTTTCGGTAAGGCCCGATAGACGGATAACAGTATCCAACTTTGAGTCATCAATTTTTTCTTTTTCGCATACGGCAATGTTTTCGGCTATCGAGATCGGCAGTATATTGGAAGTCTGAAAAACAGCGGAAATCATGGAATAATACTCTTCACGGTTGTATTCGTCGATCTCATGTCCGTCTACGAAGATTTTTCCTGATGTAGGTGTGTAAAGTCCGCAGATCAGCTTAACAAGTGTCGTTTTGCCAGCGCCATTTAATCCTACAACTGCTAGTTTCTCACCTTTATGTATGGTAAGGTTTATATTTTCCAGAGCAGGCGTTTCGGCTTTGGGGTATGTAAAAGATACTTTTTCAAGCCGGATTTCAAGCGGTTTGCCATTCGAGGGAATCGGTACTCCTTTTCCGTGGTTAAACCTGTCGGGAATTTCGAGATATTCCCTGTAGTCGCAGATTTCAAGGCTTGTATTGTGGATAGCCGACCAGCCGGATAAAATACCCGAAAACCAAGCGCTGAAACTGGATATGGCCGAAAAATATAACACAAAGTCTCCGGCAGAGATATCGCCTTCCACCGCGCGCCATATCAGATAGGCATATGCGGCTCCATTGCGAAGCAGCGCAACGGCAAAATCCACAAGCGTTACCAAAAAACTTTTGTTTTCCAAATCCAGCAAAAGTTTTTTGTATTTGCATGAGGTGAGTTTAGATGCTTCTGTCAGCCATTTATCCATTGAAAACAGCCGCACGTCTTTTGCAATCCTAAAGTTTTCTGAAAGCCTTGAATAGTACATGAGCTTCCGTGATTCTGCTTCACGTTTGTCCTTTGTTTTGTGCATATAATTACGCAGATATTTCTGGGGCAGATAATTTATAAATGCAGTGGCTATCAGAATCAAAATAATCAACGGATTCAGCGTTGTCAAAACGCTTCCGAAAAGGAGAAAGCAGAGACTATTAGTCACGAGGCCAGACAGGGTTGAAGGAAGTGTTGCAGTCATGGTATGGTTATTTTTTACCGCTTGATTTGCCTTGCTGCTCATTATCTGGACGTTTGGGTCCTCTAAGTACTCATAATCGATCGACAGTTTCTTTTTCTCATATAAAATTTCAAAGTATGAAAAGGTATCGCAATCATATGATTGTTTCATATTAGGAACGCTGTAAATACAAGGCTTTTCGGAGCCTACAATCCGAAAAAAATTAAAATTGATCTATCACATTACGCGAAAGGCCGTCCAGGTGCTATCTTGGGCGGCTTTTTTGCGTGGATAGACCGGAAGGAGGTCAAAAAATAATTACAGAAATTTAAGTCCGAAAATTGTGCAACTTTCACGAAAAGGAGGTTAGTGAATGGCAGATGAAAAACTGAGCACGGGGCCCGAGACGGCAAAAAACAAGGAGGCTCCCGCGCCCGTTGCGGCTGATCCGGCCCGCAGTGAGGCCCCGGCTCCCGAACACCAGCCGGAACAGGCCGGGCCTGCCGAGCCCGGCGATGTGGTCATCTCTGCGGATCAGATTGACGCGCTCATGGCGGATAAGCGCCGGGCGGCCCGTGCTGAGGTGGAAAAAGCGGAAACGCCCCCGGAACAAGAGGCCGGGGCTCCCGCGCCGGAGCGTCCTGCCGCTGAAAAGGCGGAGCCCGAAAAGCCGCGCCGTGGCCGTCCCCCGAAATCGGAAAAGGCAGAGCACACCGGGCCGGAGTCTGAAAAAGCGCCGAAGAAGGCCGGGCCCCGCAAGGGCCGCCCGTCTAAGGCTGACAAGGCGGCCCCCGGCGAGGCCCAGCCGTCCAAACGAGACAAATTGTCCCGAAGTGGCGGGAAAGCGCCCGAGGCTCCGGCTCCCCCGGAGCAGGCCCCGCAGGAGCCTGCTGTGCCGCCCCGTCCCGTTGAGGAGGGCAAGCTGGTTTATCTGAAACTTTCCGAGCTCCATCCGTTCCACACATTCCGGCCCCACCCGTTCAAGGTGCGGGACGATGCCAAAATGCAGGAAACGGTGGAGTCCATCAAGCTCAACGGCGTTATGGTTCCCGGCCTTGCCCGCCCCGAAAAGGACGGAAACGGCTATGAGATTGTGGCGGGCCATCGGCGCTGTCGCGGCAGTGAGCTGGCGGGCCTGGAGGAAATGCCCTTTATTGTCCGGGATATGACCGACCATGAGGCGGTTGAGGCCATGAAGGACAGCAACAAGCAGAGGGATCAGACGCTCCCCAGCGAGCTGGCCGCTCTTTTGGATCTGGAAGTGGAGGACATCAAGCACCAGGGCGGGCGGCTGAAAGGCGTGGCTGAGGGGGATGTGGGGAAACGCTCCGTTGAGATCGTGGGCGAGGCGCATGGCATGAATTATAAGAAGGTCATGCGTTATCTGCGCCTTAACCATCTTGTCCCGGAACTCATAAACAAGGTGGACGATAAAAAGATGGGCTTTATGCCTGCGGTGGAGCTCTCTTACATTAAGCCGAAAAACCAGCGTCTGATTGCCGTTTCTATTGACGGCGAGCAGGCATCCCCCTCGCTGGCCCAGGCCAAACAGCTCCGGGAGCTGGATAAGGAAGGCAAGCTCAACGGCGATGTGATTGACGGTATCTTATCAGAAAAGAAAAAGGAGGATCGCGGCGTGATTATTTCGATGGCTGAACTGGAGAAATATTTTGGCACGGAGGTTACACCCGCCAAAATGAAGGAGCAGATTATGACCTTGCTGGACGAGTGGAAAGAGAAACAGCCGCCCGAACTGGCAAAGGCCCCGAAAAAGATGGAAAAAGACAAGTAACCTATCCACTTCGAGACAAATTGTCCCGAGGGGCCCCGCCCCCCTTGCAGAGGGCTCTGTGGTGATATATCCCCCGTCGCCGCCTATATTCCTGCACAGCCGGGAGTGGGCCGTCAAGGGTGCAGCGCACCGCCGCTTGCGGCGGCCTGCCCTTTACGGCCTGCCCCGGCTGTGCTACTTAAAACGGCGCGGCGGGGGCATATATCCTCCAGAGCCGCCCCCTTTCCCATGAATGGGAAAGGGCGGGGGGATTGGGCTGAAGTATCCTTAATAAAAGATCGGAGGTTTTGACAATGAAACGCCCACTTGCTTATATTACCGCCGCATGGCTTGGCGGCGACAGCGAAAACGCAGAACAGGCGGCCCGGTATTGCCGGGCGGTGTACGAGGCGGGGTTTTCTCCCATCTGCCCTACCCTGTATCTGCCTTTGTTTCTCAATGATGCCGTCCCCGAGGAGCATAAAAGCGGGATTGACATGAGCCGCGACCTGCTCCGCCGTTCCCATGTGCTGGTGGTCTGCGGCCATACCATGACCGAGGCCATGAAAAACGACATCGCCGTTGCCCAGCGCCTTGGGATCACGGCCACTACTCTTGAGGGCATTTTGACCGTCAAGGGCCAGGGCCGCCGCTGATGGCGGCCCTTTTTGAAGCCTACATCACGAACCTGGGGAAATACAACGAGGGCGAGCTGGTGGGAGAAACGCTGAAATTCCCCACGACCACGGAGGAAGTGCAGGCGCTCCTAAAGCGCATCGGCGTGGACGGGGTGCGCTATGAGGAGTTTTTCATTACCAGCTTTGACGGCGATGTGCTGGGGCTCTATGACTATCTGACAGAATATGAAAATCTGGACGAGCTCAACCATCTTGCCTGCCTGCTCTCCGAACTGGATCAGAGCGACTTGGAGAAATTCGAGGCCGTGATTGACGGTGGCAGTCATACTTCCAGCGTGGCAGACCTTATCAACCTGACACAAAATCTGGACTGCTACGAGTTTTATCCCGATATTGAAAACGAGGAGGATTTGGGCCGCTATTTTTCGGAGGACTTGCCAATCCCGGACGAACTGAAAGATTACTTCGATTATGAGGCATACGGGCGGGATATTTCCATCAACGAGGGCGGCCACTTTGCCCCCGGCGGCTATATTGTCCAGACCAGCGGGGACTTTAAGGAATTTTACCGCGATACAAATGACATTCCCGCCGAGCACCGGGTTTTCTCCTATCCGAAACTTTCCATCCGGGAACAGATGGCGGCTTACAAAGAGATTATTGACGGCTCCTCCCTGGAGGGCTATCGGAAACTTTCTAATAAGGAGCGTGAGGAACGATAGGCGGCACTTCGAGACACTTTGTCCCGAGGTGGCCGCCGGAAAGGAGGCGGTGTAGCTGATTGATGAAGATGTTTCCCGGCGCACGATTGCCGTATCTGTCCGCGCCAGCAAGCTGACGGCCCGGGGCCTTGCCTATGTGGTAGGGGCTGTGGGCCGGAAGATCCGAAAGGCCCACCGGGAGCACCAGACGCCCCACGGCAGGCAGAGCGTGAAAAAGCTCATGGCCCACGGCGCGGCCACAAACAGCATTGAGCTTTCCGGGGACACGAAGGCGTTTGACCGGGTGGCCCGGAAGTGGAATGTGGACTATGCCTTTTATAAAACCGGGCCGGACAAGTATCTGTTATTTTTTAAGGCAGGGCAGGCGGATGCAATTACCGCCTGCTTTTCTGAATACTCGCGGAAGGTGCTGAATAAATCCAAGTCCCGCCGCGTTCCCATCCGGGAACAGCTCAAACAGGCGGCGGATCAGCTTGCGAAAGAGAAACCGCGCAAGCGGGAACGGGTAAAGGAGGCGGTTCGTGAGGACAGATAAAATCAAGAAATATGTACTACCCAACATCCCCTATCTGTTCGTGCTGTGGGCCTGCTTAAAAATAGGAACAGCCTACCGGCTGGCCGGGGGCGCGGATTTGCCCCATAAGCTCATGGGCCTGGGCCAGACCATCGGCCCGGCCTTTGCCGACTTCGCGCCGGGGCTCAATCCTCTTGACTGGCTCATCGGCATTGTGGGCGCGGTGGGATTTCGGCTCTTGATTTACTTCAAAAGCAAGAACGCCAAAAAATACAGACGGGATGAAGAATACGGATCGGCCCGATGGGGCGGCCCGAAAGACATCGCCCCTTTCGTCGATCCGAAGTTTGAAAACAACATCATTCTGACAGGGACGGAGTTCCTTACCATGAACACCCGCCCCAAAAATCCAGCAAACGCCCGCAACCTAAACGCCTGCGTCATCGGCTCGTCCGGCTCGGGGAAAACCCGCTTTTGGCTCACTCCCCAACTGCTCCAGGCCAGCGCGGGCAAAAACGGCGGGTGCAGCTTTGTCTGTGTCGATCCGAAGGGCGGGGTGCTCTCCCAGGTAGGGGCTTTCCTGCAACGCCGGGGATATAAGATCAAAGTTTTTAACAGCATTGATTTCTCAAAATCCATGCACTACAATCCGCTGGCCTATATCAAGAATGAGGCGGACATCCTCAAATTTGTGGATGCGCTGATTTCCAATACCAAAGGCGAAGGCAAGGAGGGCGATCCGTTTTGGACGAAGGCGGAGACGCTCTTATACTGCGCTTTGATTGCCTATATCATTTTTGAGGGGCCCGCCGAGGATCGGAACATGAACACGCTGGTTGATATGATTTCCGGCATGGAGGTAAAGGAGGACGATGAAAATTTCCTAAATGCCGTGGACTATATGTTCAAGGGGCTGGAAAAACGCAAGCCGGACTGCTTTGCGGTCAAGCAATACCGCAAATATAAATTAAGTAGCGGCAAAACTGCCAAGTCGATCCTCATTTCCTGCGGTGCGCGTCTGGCTCCCTTTGACATCCCCCAGCTCCGGGAGATTATGAGCTATGACGAGATGGAGCTTGACCGCATCGGGGATCGGAAAACGGCGGTGTTCTTTATCATTTCGGACACCACGCAGACCTATAACTTTCTTGTGGCCCTGGCCTTTTCGCAGATGTTCAATCTGCTCTGTGAAAGGGCCGACAATGTTCACGGGGGCCGCCTGCCCCACCATGTACGGGTGCTGTGGGACGAGGCGGCCAACACGGGACAGGTGCCCCAGCTCGAAAAAATCTGCGCCGTGATCCGCTCCCGGGAAATTAGTCTGACCTTGTTCTATCAGCAGTTAGCGCAGTGTAAGGCCATTTACGATAAACACGCAGAGACAATCCTCGGAAATATGGACAGCGTGGTATTCCTGGGAGGCCGCGAGGCCAGTACCATCAAGGAAATATCGGAAAACTGGCTCGGAAAGGCAACCATCTATATGCAGACCGATGGCCGCTCGAAGGGGCAGTCGGAAAGCTACAATCTGAACACCCAGCGGCTTGGCCGGGAGCTGATGACGCCCAGTGAGCTGGCAACCATGCCCGGGGACAAGTGTATTTTACAGCTTAGGGGCCTGCCCCCGTTCTACTCCCCGAAGTATGACCTGAAAAAGCACCCGAATTATCCATACACGGCTGAGGCCGACAAAATCAAAAACGCTTTTGACCTCGACAAGCTCATCAACCGCCGCAGGCGGCCCGGGCTTAACGAGGCGTGTGAGATGTATGAGGTGGCTGTGCCAGACGATGCGCTCACGGAAGAGGACGAGGACATCCTCAACTATGACGACATCGACGATCCAGACGCCTTTGCATAAATGGACTTTGGGACAAAGTGTCCCGAAGTTGTAACCTGCCGCCAGTGATGGCGGCTTTTTTCATGGCCGGGGAACACCCGGAGAAATGGAGGCTCTATGCAGTTCTTTTCTTCCGCTATTGATACTTTACAGACCCTTGTTGTGGCTCTCGGCGCTGGCCTGGGCGTGTGGGGCGTAGTCAATCTCCTTGAGGGCTACGGATCGGACAACCCAGGTTCCAAAAGCCAGGGCATGAAACAGCTTATGGCTAAGTAGATGTAATCAAGAGAAGAAAGGAAAAGCACAATCCAGACGGAACCGGCGGTTGTATCAAGAAATATTTGTGGAATAGCAAGAACTTTGATATAATGGGAACAGAAACCCCGGAACCGGGAGAAAGGCAGGAGGATAAATGCACATAAGCTATAAACCCCTCTGGCACACGCTGGTTGAGCGCAACATGAGGAAGGAGGACTTGCGGCTTGCCGCCGGTCTTACCACAAATATGATTGCCAACATGGGTAAGGGAAAGAATATCAGTATGGAAACGCTGGTTCGTATCTGCGAAGCCCTTAATTGCGGTATATTAGATGTGATTGAACTGGAACAGGATGATATTTCTGCTGATACAGCAGAGTGTTAAGTCATGAACTGCGGAGGTGTCTAATGATGAAGTGTCCAAAATGTGAAAAGGATATGCAGGCTGGATTTTTACAGGCAGGAAACATAATTGCATTTAATAAAACCAGACACAAAATTTCATTGAATCCTAAAGATAAAGATGATGTTATGATAGCGAGAAAGTCGTTCACAAGTACAGATTTTCACGGATATATTTGCAAGGAATGTGGGTTAGTCGTTTTTGATTATAAGAGTGCCCTTTCACGCTTTTAATTTTGAAATTATCTGTTGCGTTATTTCAGCCAGCCGTTCCCGGCTGGCTGTTCTGCTACTCCTTATGCTCCAACACTGCTTTTATCATGGCAAGTGCAAGCGTCTGTTTGCTGGGAGAAGTATCTTTCCAGAGTGCTTCTATCTCCCGGATGGTACTGATTTCGTTTTCTTCCAGTTCGTCTTGCAGAAGATAATCCGGCGAGATTTTCAGAGCCTTGCAAATGTCTATGAATACCGGCAGACTGGGCATTTTTACGCCACCCTCAATCTGCCGGAGGTAAGTAGCGTTGATATTGCACATTTCCGAGAGCCGGTCAGCAGTTAAGCCCCGGTCTTTCCTTACTGCGTTGATACGCTTCCCTAATCCGTTCTTTTCCATAATCCACACCCATCTATTAGCTATCAGTTATCATTTTGTACACTTTAAGACTATAATATGATTGCCGTTTTCAATAGCTTCTGATAGACTATAAGATATTAGCTTATAGCTTGTTGGAGGGTATGGATATGAAAAATGTTTGGAGAAAGCTGCGGGATAGTTGGCTGGACTTTTGGGAAGATGATGAACTGGACATGGACAAAAAGCATTTGAGCCAGCATGACAAACGTTCCCTGCTCTATGGAGGTTTTATGATAGGGGCTGTCACATTCGCTTTTATCTCAATTAGTATCATGGTAGGAAATGTATGGACGAGCCACCAAAACCAGAAAGATATGGAAGAATTTTTAAGGACAGTTGTTACCTACATGGCAACGGCCACCGATGATGAATACGAAGAAATCGCCCAGACTATCCGGCATGATTTAGTGTACAGCCAGTACGGGCAGGATATCGAAAATCTTATCCGTTATATCCCGAATACGGCTGATGGCTGCTGTCTGGAACGGGGCTTCCCGGAGCGTGTCAATCTGGTTTTCCTGAATACCGGCGAAGCCTATGGGCTGGAAATATTCGATAATACCGAGCCGATTGAAAGCCAACGAGAAAGAGGCGGCACAATGATTACCTCTGGTTACGATGAAATCAGCGAAGCACACTTGATGATGATGTCAAATCCCAATATGGACAGCGCCACCGCTTCTATTGACCGGGGACGGGGCATTGTGAGCGCCCACAAAATGAAAACGCATTTTTGTGATGATTGTATCCGGGAAATCCTGACTACTGTTGAAGATGAATTTATAGACGAAGCTGTGATTTATGACGCCGAGGAAAAGACATTCTACCCTGTCACAGAGGGAGATTTACAAATCGGGGACTATTCTTTCCACACCTACTATGAGGATGGCGGCTATGAGATAAAAATTGCATATACCGGCGAATAAAAAACGCTGCCGTTGCAGGAACACTCATTCCCACAACGGCAATTTTCATTTCCTCTTGCGCCGGAAGTTGAAGGGGCTGTTTTTGATGTTCGGGGATTTTGACAGTATCCTTTTCAATATCTTCTGTTCATCCGGCGGCAGCTTGTAAAAGTCAATGCCGAGCATATTGAAAATGACCGCCCACACCTTTCCGAGATAATCCCCGGAAGATTGAATAGCCTTTCGGATTTCCAGAGCCATCTTCTTTGCAAGGGAGTAATCCGGCGTGCTGTCAATATCATGCTCATGGGCTTTCCGTATGTCGTGGAGAATGGCGTCCCATGTTTTGTGCGTCACATGGCAGAAGAAATTTTCTTCCTTTACCTCTGCGGCAAGGATGGTCTTTGAATAGAAATCATTTTCCGCCTGCTTGTATTTCTGTATGATGGTCTGCCGCTGTTCTTCCAAAGACTCATAAAGAGTGCGGAAGGTAGAGGTTGCATGGCCGTCTATGTATATCTCCGTGTCGGTCATAAGCTGCTCAAATTTATCATTGGTAGCAATCTCACACAGGAGCCGGTTGTTGATACGGCCACTCTTTAGAAGCGCCACCATTTCATCATTCAGGTGCAGTTCCATCAGGGGCGTGTTTATCTGCTCCCGGTTTTCTGTCCGGCAGAACAGATAATCAAGAGATACCTCATAAAAATCCGCCAGCGTGACAAGGTTGCCGTGGTTGATTTCCTTATTGTCGTTGGCTTCATAGCTGGCGAGGGCTGACTTTGAAATGCCGGT
>ERZ1673742.1378-NODE-1378-length-22708-cov-5.102724_pt1 | contig 22708 bp, 8 predicted proteins | sample MGYA00580208_ERZ1673742 | MGnify/ENA primary metagenome ERZ1673742 (study PRJEB41218, sample SAMN15661774) | gut metagenome | host: Homo sapiens | place: Canada: London | collected 2015-08-20/2019-03-30 | study: EMG produced TPA metagenomics assembly of...
CGCGGGCAGCACGGTGGGCCATGTCAGAGTGGACGAAAATGTGCAGGCAGTCCGGCTGATCCTTCAGGATGTAGTCCGCGCAGCGGCCGACGATGACGCACGGGCCCTTGCTGGCAAGATCACGGATGACGTTCGTCTGGCAGACGTAGAGCTTATCCGACACGGACATGGTATCGACCAGACCCATCGGGTGCGAGGAGACGGCAATATTAAACAGGAAGCTGCTGGTAACAGAGGCGTATTCACCGATCTCCTCGATGAACTCATGCGAGAAGCCGCTTTCCTTGGCGACCTTATCGACCAGTTCCTTGTCATAATAGGGGATGCCGAGCCTCTCGGCCACCGCCTTACCGATGCTTCGTCCGCCGCTACCAAACTGGCGGCTGATGGTGATGACCTTATTTGTCATAAGAACTCCCCCTTTATTTTGATAACTCCATTATACACCAAAACGGGCGCGTTGACAAATATAAATTTTTATGTACATCAACAGTTTTCGCGGCATGCGGTGTTTTTACAGTCATTCACGGTGAATCCAGCGAAGCAGTTTGACTTACCTCCGGGATACAGCTTTTCAGGGTGCGACATCTGACATATCGTAGAGCGAGGTCTTTCCGTCGCGGGCGCGCTGGACAGCTGCGAGTGCGTAGAATGCCTGCGTGGTGGCAAGCAGATTGCCGCCGTCGCCCTGCGTATGCACGAAGCTGCCGTCGTTCTGCGCAAAGCGCAGCAGTACCTCTTCCAGCGTCTGCCCGTTCTTCACAAACCGTGCATCATCCGGTGAAAGGCCCAGCGCTGTCAGCGCTACGAGCACCTGACTGACCGATTCGCTGCTCTCCGCTCCCCAAGAGAGGAACGCACCGTCTTCCTGCTGCATCTGCGCCAGGCATGAGAGTCCAGCATCTGCCGACGCAGACACGTCCGTGCGGCTGCGGTACCCGGCAAGTGCCTGCAAGGCCATTGCGGTCAGGTCAGGATCCGATGCTCCCCCGCCGAGGCTCCAGCCGCCGTCCGGGTTCTGCTGGGCAAGAATCACATCAACATAGCCGTCGCGTGTTGCCTGCACCGCCGCCTCCGGATCCAGCGGAATTTCATACCCGCCGCAGTCCAGCGCCAGCAGCGCGAATGCCGCGCCGTTGACGCCCTGCGCTGTCGTTTTTTTGAGATCTGCCAGCGGCAGGAGCAGATCATAGCCGCCGACATTTCGCGGGTCGCGCCCGATCGCCGTCAGCGCAAGAATCAGCCGGGAATACTCGGTATACCGGTTCTCGTCGAGTTTTCCGTCTGCCGCCTGTACTGCGGCTTCGACTGCGCTGTAATACCGTTCAAAATAGTCATCTGACAGATCTGCCCCGGCCCGCGCCAAACCGAATACAATCCAGTCGCCGTCCAGCGAGCCGAAGTCCGGCTCCGGCACTGCTGTTTTCAGATACTCTGCTGTCCGCTCAAGCGGCGTCTGTGTGCTGCCGCAGCCAGTCAGCAGCAGGCACAGCACCAGAAGCAGCGCAAAAATCCGTGTCTTTCGCATCCGCTCACCCCTTTACCGTCATGGCCTTGCAGACCGGCTGATTGGTTTTATCCAGCAGGAACAGGCGGATTCGCGCGCCATTTTCGACCAGCGCAAGCGTCTGCACCTGCGTCAGCAGCTTTACCTGCGCCAGGTGCCCATTCTGATCATAATAGGCTACGGCCAGCTTCTGCCCGTCTTCAAATTCGCCGCTGATTGTGAGCGTTCCGCTTTCAATATCGTAGGCCCATGTCAGCGTGCCGATCCGGCCGCTTTCTGTCGTTCCGGGCTCAACTGTCAGCTGGACGGATGCGACCGGCGTCTGTGTCTTGACGTTTGTCAGGCGGCCGGACTCCTCGCTGTCCTGATCGTGATACAGGACATAGGGGAAACGGATATCGATCGCTGCATCGTCCTCCGTGAGTGGATCTTCCGACCATTGGACATACTTTGTCACATCCCGCCGCATGCCGTTCGCATAGACAAGATCGACCTGCATGCCGGTAGGATCAAACGCCTCTCCGGCTTTATACTGCGTCTTGTTTGGCTTCCGGGTGATTTCCAGCGTGGCCGACGGCCCGACGGCCATAAGCTTCGCGCTGTCGTTTTTGAAATACATCACGCCGTAGGAATCCACGATCGGGGAGCAGATCGCATACTGTGCGTCCTTCCCGCTCGGCGTAAAGAGAACGTAGGGTGTATCCACGCCGGATTCCTTCGTCACATACTCCACACGCGTCTGTCCCGGTTTGTCCCGCAGGACGCGGATCTTGCCAGGTGTGTAATTATCGACGAAATAGACATAGACATAGCCGCTCTGGGCCTCATAGGCCGTCGTGAGAATGCCGGATGTCTGCGGATAGCCCTGTGTCAGCGCACGGTAGGCGATCTTGTGCGAGGCGAGATCCACAACGGTGAGGCTGTGGCCGCTGTACTCGTCGAACTGTGCCGTACCTCTGACGCCAATATAGGCGCGGCCATTGTACACCACCGGTGTCGAGGTGCTCATGGCCTGCACGGTGCTCGATCCATTCTCCAGCTTCAGCGTCCATTTGCTGCTTGCCCGCAGCCGCCAGCCGTCGGACGTTTTCTCGGTCTGCACGCCGCAGAACCAGCCGCCCTTCGTGGTAAAATAGAATGCTTTGGTTGCCATATCATAGCAGATTGTGCTGCGCACATCGCCGTAGAGGCTGTCCCATTTGTCAAGCAGTCTGCCGGTCTTTGCGTCGAGCAGCAGAAGGCTGCCGGTCATGGAGGTGCTTTCATCCGCTCCATCATCTGTACCGACCAGCACATAGTCCTCGCAGGCATACGCGCCTGCCCAGTAATAGCCGCCCGGATTCGTCCAATACCAGCAGGCGGTCTTTTCTTCGTCTGTCCTCGTCGGGTCCTCGTCTGTGATGGACAGGCAGACAAAGTTTGCAGGGAATTCCTCACTGCGCCAGAAGCCGGTGTAGAGATAGTCACCGCAGATGGTGATTGGGCTGTTCGGCTGGCCCTCAAGTGGGTCATGGTAGATCCAAAGCGATTGCAGCGTTTTGGCATCGAACGCCTGAATCGTACCGTCGGAAAGCCCGACAAACACCATACCCTTGGCATATGTCGGGGGTGTGATGGAAAAGCTTGATGCGTGATCCATCTTGGCCTGCGTCAGAATTTCGCCGGAAACCGGGTCGATCCGGTAGAGCGTATCCCCTGCGTAAACAATCAGAACACCGTCTACCAGCAGCGGGCAGCCGGTCGAACGGCTGCCAGTGCCGTTGCCAAGCGCATTCGACCAGTACAGCGTGGACGCATCGGCATCTATCGGCGTCTGGATGGACACAACGGCATTGTTGCTGCCCGCGCTGCCGCCGCGTGTGCCGCTGGCATCATAACTTGTTCCGCGGAAATCAGCCCACTCGGCAGGCAGGGACTGGATCGTTTCGTTTTTCTGCGCCGCGCGGAGTGTCATCCCGGCGCGCGCCGCGCCGTCTGTAACGGCGACAGTGTCCTCATCGATTTTCAGAACCAGCGCGCCGGATGCGCTGTGTGCCGGATCAATGGTTCCGCTCCGACCCGCATAGCCGGGGCAGGTCAGCAGATATCGGTAGGTAAAGCCGTCAAACAGTTCATATGCACCGCTCGCATCCGGCCAGACGCGCGTTCCGGAAAGCATATCACAGACAAACAGCAGCGCGTCCGAAGGCGTCAGCTGCGGCGTAAAGAGAACCGGCTGGGCCTTGCGCACCTGAATCCGGTATTCTGAATCCGCCGCTTCGCCTGCAAATTCGTTTTTCAGCGTCAGCGTGACCGTTTCCGGATCTGCTGTCCCGTTCAGCGGCACATCGGCAGCCACGCTGGGCGTCAGTTCGCGCCCGTCCAGCCAGACATGATAGCCGGTGTTCCCGCCGTCGCGGTAACAGGCATCCGAGGCATAAATGTCCGCGCAAACAGACAGCGTCTGCGCTGCCGCAGGCACGGTGACGATATAGTCCCAGATTGAGGAGGTATAGCCTGTGCCGCCGCTGTATGTAAGCGTCTGCGCCTGCCCGGCACAGGTGAGCGAGAGGCTGCGCAGCGAAAGCGTGCGGCGGAGCATGACGATATAATCCTGATAGTATGTAACGCTTCCGACACTGCGCTGGCAGCGGATCGTAAGCGTATTGCCGCGTCCGTTCTGATTCAGAAGCAGATTCCGCAGGAATATAGGCTTTCCAAGCTGGTCAGAGGTGATTGTCTTCTCCAGCAGCTGATCGTCCTGCGCCGTGGAGGTGATGGTACGGTATTGCGCAAGGAATTTTGTGCTTGCCGTCTGCACATCGCCGTCGATGCAAAGATAGACTGCGGCGGGCGTATCGGGCACAGCCGCCGTATAGGCGTGGACTGTCGGGTCAAAGGTCTGGTCAAGCGCGATGCTGCCCTTGCTGGCTGCCAGACTGTCCTTGCCAAGCGCCAGTTCTGTCAGCCATGTGCCGGTCTGCACACTGACGCGGGGCAGCGTTTTTTCTGCGGCGACAAAGCTTTCTGTCACATGATAGTAAGTGTCCTTCGTCGCCGTATAGGTATAGCGCCTGCCGGGGATCAGCGTAAAACGGTACTGCTTTGCAGCCGCATAGAAGGTGCCGCTGACAGTCTTCCCGTTCTCGTCGCAGACTGTCATCTCCATATCCGCAGAATCAACCGGAATACGCACCACGCAGCTATCCGTGCGGCGCAGCAGAAGCGTATACTGCGTCGTTTTGCCGCCGGCCTTCAGTTCGACCGTTACGGTCTTCTCTGTCTCCTCTAGCAAAACCGTGCAGCTGCCTGTCTCCGTGACGTTTTCGCCATCGACATAGAGTTCATACCCTTCCGTTTCCGTGGGGATCAGCGTCAGCGTGACCTGCTGGCCGAGCACCAGCCATGTATAGCTTTTTGTGCTCTCGTCAAACTTCTCCAGCGCAGCGGCAGAGCCGTTTTCCTCCGTCACGCGCAGTTCCTTCAGCGTTGGCGCACGCCGGATGGTGAGCGTATAGTCCTGATACTGCGTCATACCCTGCGCGTCCTGCGTGCTGGCGCGGTACACGACGGTATTGCCCTGCATACCGACGGCAAGCACGCCGTCCACGCCGCTGGTTCTGGATTTCAGCGCCTGTTCGGCCTGCTGCGGCTCCGTGCCGCCCGCCGGGGTATAGATTGCGGTCAGCTTCAGCTTGCTTGCATCCGGAAACACACTCGTGTCATACGGCCAGAGCGCGTAGAGTGTCCCGGTAAAACTGTCGTCCAGAACGGCGTTCAATTCACGCGCCGTCTTCTTCTCTACGGGAAGCTTGCTGCCGTCAAACTCCGTTTTGGACGCGGATGAAAGCATGAAGCCGTCCGCTTTGAGCCAGTCGGTCCTGTCAAGCACGGCAGTCACGGAGGTCTGCTCCGGCACTGTGACGCTGCCCGTCACGCCGCCGGACTGCGCCTGCATGGTAAAGGTATAGCTTCCGGCGGGCAGCGAGAGCATTCCGCTGCCGTTCTCGTCCTGATAGACGCGGCCATACTGGTTCTCGGCATACAGCGTATCGCCGGACTGCCAGACGCTGTTCCGGTCCGAGAAGGTAACGTTATATTTTGGGCCGTCCAGCGTCTGCTTGTACTGCTCGACCGCGTTATGAAGCGTCGTGTACAGGCTGAGCGCCGCATTATCGTCCGCCGTGACGTATCCGGCGCAGGCGGCCTCATAAGCCTCCTTTGCGGCCAGCTGCACGTCCGGCTCCTCCAGCCTGTAATCGGCCATGGCCGCGATCAGGCTCTTTCTGGCATCCGACGGCTGCGCCGTGCGCTTATCCGTGAAGCAGAGATATCGGATCCCGGCCTGTGCAGCGTTTCGCGTCAGGTCGTGGCTGCCGGTTTCATCACTGCGGATAAAATTTCCTGTTTTGCCGTCGATCTTCGTCACGCTGTTCTCGTCCGGCCCAAAGCTGTGACCGCTGGCGTTCAGCGCTTCAAAAATCGTCTGATCCGCCGTATAGGAGACGCGCTCCGGCGCAATCAGCAGCGTTCCGTTCCAGTCGGCGGCGAGGTAAAACCAGCCGCCCTCCGCTGCCAGTGCCTGCACCGGCAGGCAGCCCAGCAGCATGACGGCCGCAAGCAGCAACCCGAGCAACCGAACCTTTTTTTGTTTCATATCTGTCCTCCCCTATCAGTACAGGCATCGAATCCATTTCAGCCACGCGCGGCGCGGCAGCGGTACATTCTTTTGCAGGCGGTCTACCGTCTGTTTCCAAACCCGGAGGGCGCGCTTCGCCTGTTCGCGCGTCATAGTGTGACTGCTGAAACGGGCCTCGCCGTTCAGCGCAGCAAGGTCACGAACCGCTCCGGCGTATTCCGCATCCGACTCCCGGAGCGATTCGCCGAACGCAAAGACCGAGCCGCCGTCGTAGCCAAGCCCCATCGCGGGCCATAGCGCCGCAAGCGCCCCCGTCACCCAGGCAACAGACTGCGCGGGTGCAGTTCGCTCGAAGCGGTAACGCCATCTGCGGCGAATGAGCGCATAGCGCAGCGCGACGGCTGCCAGCAGGAAAAGCAGAAGTCCGACTATCAGTAAGATCCAGAGCCAGATCCGTGCTTTGACTGCGGGGGCGCTCTGCGCGCCGTCATCCGGCTGCTCCTGCGGCGTATCCTCTGTTTCGTCCGCTTCGTCCTCTATCGTTTCCGCCTGCGCGATGGAGCCGTCGTCCGTGTGTGCGTCGCCGGTCTGACTGGCGGATTCGGACTGATGCGGGGAAAGAATATCCGTCAACTCTCCGTAGCCCGGTGTGAGAGCCAGCGGCATCCAGCCGGTGCCGTCCTGATAGACCTCGGCCCAGCCCTGTGCGTCTGCCGCAGTCAGGGTGATCGCGGAACCGGCCTGCGCACGCGCGGCAGTTTCCTGCGTGAGGACGAAGCCCTCGGCGTAACGCGCCGGGATGCCGTAATAGCGAAGCGCCAGAACGGTCAGGGTCGCGGTCTGGTAGGTTGTATCCTTTACAAGCTCGTCCAGCGGCAGCACCGTTCCGGCTTCGCGGAGCGCGTCCAGCTGTTCGAGAAAGCGCGCCGTGCAGAGCTGCGCCTGCTCCGGCGTCAGAGAACCTGCGGAACCGTATTCCCGGCAGAGCTCATCCAGAATCGGAGCAAGCTGCGCGCGCGCCTGCTCAGGAAGCTTCACGTCCTGCTCCTGCACGAATGCGCGGTAGCTGCCCTCCGCGCTGAGGTAGGCGTCCGCCGTCTCCGGCTGCTCCCGCAGTGTGTCCAGAAGCTCTGCTGTTGTCTGTTCCGGCGCAAGGGGCATGGTGAAGCGGTACTGCCGCGCTCCGCGCAGGCCGCTTGTCGGGATCTGGGTGCTTTCCAGACTGTCTGTGCGCAGTGCACCTTCCTGCGGGAGCGCGGAGAGCGCGTAGGGCGCGTATACATAGGCGCTGCAAGCGCCGGTATTTTCAATCAGGACTGTCTGCGCCTGCTCCTGCCGCTGCAGGCCGCGCGACGCGGCGGCAAGCTGCGTCTGCGGGTAGAAGCCCTCCTTGTGCAGCCAGTACAGCAGATCGGTCTGTTCGGCAAGCGTCTGCGTATCAAGCGCCTGCCATGCCGTGCCGGTAAAGGTATCGCCGGTAAAGCCGCGCAGATAGAGCGCCGTCGGCTGCTCCATCGTGACGGTCAGGCACGGCGTCTGCTCAGAAGCGGCGGAAAACCCGGAAAATTCCCCCTCCGGCAGCACTGCCTGTCCGGCTCCGTACCGGAGTTCATGCAGCGCCGCGCGAGAGGCCGCGCCCCACTCGGAAAACAGCGCACCGCTTCGCAGACCCGGTACAGCCAGAAGCACGGCGGCAAGCACGCCCGCCAGCGCCAGAAGCGTACTATATCCCAAAAGCAGCGGAACGGATTCTTTGTGGTCTGCCGCGCCGCCTGCCAGCAGCAGCGCCGCGCACAGCGGGCACACCGCCATCCAGGGCTGCGCCGCAGCCGGTTTTATCAGCGCCAGAAGCGCCGCAGCCAGCACCGTCAGCAGCAGGCCGCAGCCGGTCGGCGACCAGCGGACGGCATACGCGCAGAGCGTGCCGAGCAGCGCCGCCAAAATACCCACAAAAAGCGCCACGTCCGCTCCCGCTCCGGCCAGCGGCAGGAGGATATGTCCTGTGGCCTTCGTCAGCGTCTCGCACGCGGCGCTGCTGACCGTGACGGCTCCCGCGAGGAAGCGCCCGGAAAAGACTGCCGCGCAGACGAGGCAGAGCAGCGGAAGTACCGCCCGGAGCCAGCGGCGCGGAAGTCCAAGCACCACGCTCTGCCAGACCAGCGCCGCAGCACCCGCGGCGGCCCAGAGCCAGCCGTAGTTTGTCCAGATCCCGGCGGCTCCCTGTGCCACAGCCAGAAGTCCGGCGAAAAAGAGCGCAGCACGGATTGCACGCACCGCCAGTGCGGGCATTTTTTTCTCCGTATCGCAGCGGATGAGGGAAAACGCGGCAGTATCCTGTTTTTTCATGCCCGTTCCCCCTTAAATTTCGAGTTCAGAAAGCTGCTCGGCATAGTGCTCTGCGTCGAACGTGATCGCCTCCGGCGCGTCTGCCCCGCAGCTCAATATGGTCAGGCGGCCGAAGCGCCCGAGCTCAGCCGCATCCTCCGGGACACGGCCCGTAATGTACAAAATGTGCGACAGGACGGCCTCGCCGCTGCTCCGGCTGAACAGCGCCGCGCCGCTTTCGCCCTGTGCCGTGCCTGCGGAGAGCAGGCGCGGCAGAAGGCCCGTCAATTCATCGACACTGCGCACGGGCTGGCTCACGCACTGCTGCTCCTGCGCATCGTTCCAGCAGACGGTGAACTGCACGCCGGATTCCAGCAGCGACCGGCAGGCTGTGACGACAACGTCGGCCTGCGCGTCGGACTGCTCCGGCGCAGCGGTCTGCGTCCGCTCCCAGAACACCAGCACAGAACGGCGCACAGGGAGCGACGGCTCCCGGACGACCAGCTTGTCAAGCTTGCTGGACAGCTTCCAGTGCATCTGCCGCAGGCTGTCGCCGGGCGCGTATTCGCGCAGGGCGTAGACCTCGGCCAGATCGTATCCCGTCCGGTCGGGTGCATAATTCTCGCTGTCGTCCGGACAATTCGCGTCCGGTGAAACATAGACGCTCTGCACGAAGCCCTTCGGCTGCACGGTCATGGCCGCGACCGCAGGCTCACCCAGCCGGATGCCGATGATCCCGAACGGGTCATACAGGCGGCAGCGCTCTGCCGTCAGCTGAATTCTGCCGCAGTGTGCGCTGGAAATGCGGTATTCCGACACGCTTGTTCTTTTGGGCAGGGCTGTCAGCCGGTAGTGCCGGACGGCGGTTTGGCCGGTCAGCAGATTCGTCAGCCGCAGCCGCACGCCGAGCAGGCATACAGGCAGTGCACTTGCATTTTCCACGCGGATGCGCAGCGTGCCCGCTTCACCCTTTTCCAGATTGACCGGCGCGTCCAGCCGCACGCGCAGCTTTTTCGCCGCACGCAGATGCAGCAGAGCACAGACCAGCGGCGTCAGCACGAGAAGGGCTGTCGCCGCTGCGCTCAGGATGCTGCCGCAGAACGCGTCCAGCCCCAGAACCGTCAGCAGGAGCAGCGCATATCCGATCCGAAGTACGGTCATACGCCCTCCCGGCTCTTCCGGATCACCGGCATTTCCACGTTTTTCAGGATTTCGTCCACGATCTGCTCCGCGCTGCGCTCCATCATGCGGGCCTTTGTGCTCAGCATCAGGCGGTGGCAGCAGACGTCCGGGAAGATCGCCGCGACGTCCTCGGGCATCGCATAATCGCGGCCCTGCACATAGGCGTATGCTTTTGCCATCCGGCAAACGGCCAGCGCGCCGCGCGGGCTGAGGCCCAGCTGCACCAGCGGGTGTACGCGCGTCGCCTCCGCCAGACGCGTGACGTATTCATAAACGCTTGTCTTCATTTCCACAGCTGCCGCACGCTGCTTGAGCGCGTTCAACTCCTCCGCACCGACGACGGGCTGGACGCGGTCCAGCGGGTTTTCCGTGTGCCGCTCTTCGAGAATGCTGACCTGGCTTTTGAAGTCCGGGTAGCCCATGGTCAGCTTGACCAGAAAACGGTCAAGCTGCGAGTTCGGCAGCATCTGCGTACCGGCGGAGCCGGCGGGGTTCTGTGTTGCAAGGACGATAAACGGGTCAGGCAGCGGATGCGTTTTGCCGTCGATGCTGACATGGCCCTCTTCCATCGCCTCCAGAAGCGCGGACTGCGTCTTGCTGGAGGTACGGTTGATCTCGTCGGCCAGCAGCAGATTCGTCATAACCGCGCCGGGCTTATAGACCAGCTTTCCGGTGTCCTTATCGTAGACAGAAAAGCCGATGATGTCCGACGGCATGGTATCGGAGGTGAACTGCACGCGGCGCGTTTCCAGTCCCAGCACGCGCGCGAACGTCATAGCCGTCGTCGTTTTGCCGACGCCCGGCACGTCCTCCATCAGCACATGACCGCCCGCCAGAATTGCCATCAGGATACGCTCCATGACCGCGTTCTTGCCGACGATCACGGTTTCGATCTGATCTAAAATTTCCTTGATTTTTTCCTGCATCTGTGTTCCTCCTGTTTATTCCTCTGGGCCTTCCTCCGTACCCGGATCGGGTTCCGGGCCGGGTTCGGGATTTGGATCTGGATCCGGGTCTGGGCCGGGGGTAACGGGCTCCGGCGCGCCGCAGAAGCGGCAGAAGCCGTCTACATAGCTGTGTGGATAGTTCTCATAGGTACCCGGCTGCTCCGTTTTGTCGCCGCAGTACACGCACTGCTTTACCTCAAGGCTGCAGGTGCATTCATCCACGACGATCTCATAGCTGTGCGGGTAGTCAAACGCGCCGGGCGCGTCGCGCTCAAACGTCTTGCCGCAGCCGCTGCACCGTGTCGTCTCATGACTGCAGGTGCAAAGGTCCAAGATAGCTTCCAGCGTGCCCTTGCAGACCTCCTTGTGGGTATAACCGCAGGTGCAGGCCCAGTCCTGCAGACCGTCGTCCCATTCGTAGCGGTGTTCGGCGCGTGAGCCCTCGATCTCCTCGCCGCAGACCTCGCATTCTTCCCAGTGTTCCTGTTCGCTGACATGGATCGCAGGTCTATGGCTGAGTTTCTCGGACGGTTCACGCTTTTCATAGCCGCAGTCCATACAGCGGGAGACTGTCTCGCCCTCCTGTTTACAGGTGGCAGTGTCTTCTATGAATTCAAAACGGTGTTCCTCTTCGATTTGCTTTTCGCAGCGGCGGCAGGTCTTGCTGTGCTGCTCGTCGTTCTGTTCGATCGGTGTGATCTGCCAGTCGTGCAGTTCCGGATCTGTGATGGCTTTCTGGCACTTGAGGCAGAATTCATAGCACATCGTGCCGTCTTCTGTCTCGCGGTATTCCGTCTGCGGATGCTCACATGCGCGGATCTTGCCGCAGCTTGCGCAGACGGCCGGTTCTGTGCCGTCCTGCGACCACTGGTGTGAAACGTTCAGCGAGCCGTTGAGCATGGACACGCAGAACGCGTTTCCAATGTCGCCGCTGCCGACGTCGCGGCCATAGGCCAGCGTATAGCGCAGCACCAGCACGTCGCCGTCCTGCAATTCGTAATCAGCAAGACTCGTAGTCGGATAATAGGTTCCGCCGCCGATTGAATACAGCCAGCCGGAGCCGTATGCGAAGTCAAACTCTCCAACGGAGGTATCGTGGCAGCCGTTCAGGCTGATGCCTGCCAGATAGATGCTGCGCCAGAGCGCGGCATAGGGTGAATTTTCGCCGAAAATGCCGTCGATGGCGGCAAGGACGGATTCACGGTCCGAGCCGTAGTCGGACCAGCTGCCGTGTAGCGCGTTGGCGCTGGTGCCCATGCTGCTGCCGTTGCCGAGGCGTTTGAGATAGAATTGACTGTCGAGACTGCCGTTATATGCGGCCTCAGAACTCGGCCAGCCGAACGTGTTAGCTGACGTTCCAAACGGGTCGCCCGCGTCGTAGCCCCAGACGGCCTTTGCTACGCTGTAGGACGCGGGTTCGCCGGAAAGCACCTCGTAGCTGAGCGGAGATGTCACGCCGAGGCCCAGCACCGTCATGTCGATGTAGATCGTCGCATGACCAATGGGCTCGCCCTTGCGGGTGCGTTCACCCAGAAGGGTCAGCGTAATCGTGTCGCTGTTGCCGTAGGCATCTTCACAGCTGATGACCAGCGTATGCTCGTTTTCGTCGCCCGCCGCCGGATTCTCCGGTACAAGCTTGTATTGCAGCCGATCGCCTGACGCGCCGCCGCTGCGCTGCACCACGCCGTCCAGCGTCACAACGGTATCGGAGGCAGTCATCTGCGCGATGCGCGTGCCGTCCTCCTTTTCGCTCCACGCGCTCACGGTCAGCATGATTTCCGTCCCGTTCATCACCTTCTGCCCGTCGGTCAGATTCGTCTCGATGATAACCTTCCCGTCGCCGCGCAGCTTGTAGGGAACATTGATTCTGAAGGTGTACTGTTCTCCGGCTGCGGATTTGGCCGTTACGGTGAAGGTATTTTCGCCCTCGCTGCCGTCTTCGTTGACCAGCAGTTCGATCTGGCCGGACGCATCAGCGCCGAGTGCTTTTGTTCTGCCGCTGCCGGACTGATAACAGGAAACGTCGCTGATCTCGACGCCGCTGGCCGCGTCGCCGCCGGTCAGCGCCAGCGTATAGACAAGAACGCCGTCCGTTACCTCGTCACTGTAGACCGTCTGTGCCGTTTTGTTCTGTCCGTTCGCACAGCGGATCGCGGTCTGTGTCCCGTTCAGCAGCGTATAGCGCAGTTCCAGACTCACATCGCCGGAATAGCGGAGCACATAAGTAAATGTCAGGTTTTTCAGACTGCCGTCGCTTTTCTGATACCGCGCCTGCACGGTCAGAGTATATTTGATCGACGCGGCGCCGTCCGGGATGCGTAGGACGGTGCTGCCGTCCGGGACGGCAAGCGTCTGTGCCGCGCCGCCCTCTGCGGCAAGACTGGCGGAAATAATCCGCAGCTGCTCTGCATCCCGGCCATCCGGTTCAAGCCGGTAGCTGAATTCTCCGAGTTTCAACTCGGTGCGGAGGATCTCGGCGGAAACGCGGTCGCCGGGTTCGCAGACAATACTCTGCGCCTCGGTGCTGTTTTTCATCCAGACGAGATTCAGCCGGATATCCTGTTCCTCCTGCCATTCCAGCAGGAACGTGAACGTCAGCTGCCGTGTCCGGCCGCCGCTGTTGATTTCGGTGAGAAGGGCGATCGTATAGGTATTTTTTCCGTCCGCATCGCTCTGGAGCGTCAGCGCGCCGCCGTCTGTCTGCAGCGTACCGCTCTGCCCATCTGCGCTGCGGTACTCGGCAGAGAGAATCTTCGCGTCCTCGGCGCTTTTGCCACCCAGACGGAAACTGTAGCGCAGGAGATTTTCGCTGATTTCATCGCTTTTGACTGTGCGCGCCGCCTGTCTGCCGGGCTGGCAGCGCAGACTGGCCGCGCCGCCGCTGGCCAGATTCCATTGCAGCTGCGCTTCCAAATCCAATTCGTCGGAATAGACCAGCACGAAGCAAAATTCGGTTTCCTGCTCCTGCCGCGTTCCATCCTCCAGCACATGCGTGCAGACAGCCTGCACGCGGAGCGTGTAATAGCTGTCCTCGCCCTGTGGGCCGACCTGCATTTCAATGCTGCCGCGGACATCCGCCGGTTCATAGGCGCCGTTGTTCTCCGAAAGCTGCACGCCGGTGATCTGCGTATCGACTGCGTCGAGTCCGCGCAGGTCCAGTTCATAGCGGAGATATCCGTCCGGAAGCTGCGCGGTGCGCACATCCTGCCGCACGGTCGTGTCCGCCGGGCAGATCGAGCGATACCGCTCCCCACCGTAGCGGTACCAGCTGAGCACCAGTCCGAGGTCGAGCGCATCGGGCTGCGCCTCGTCTCCGGCATCGTCCGTCTGGCCACCGGTTTCCTCGCCGGGCTGTTCACTGCTTGCCTGTCCGGGCTGCGGCTCAGGCGTGGGCTGCGGCTGCTCGGGGGATTTCTCGGGCGTCTCGTCGGTGTTCTCCTCCGGCGGCTGCTCCGGCTGCTGCTCCTGCTCCGACTTGCCGCCGCCCGAACTGTCTTCATGCGAAAGCGGCGCGGCGGCAAGCGTTCCGCCGTCTCCGTCGCCAAAACTCAGCCGTCTGACCGGCTGGATATTCTCCTTTCGTATCGGGTTTTCCGGCTCCTTCTGCTGCATCTGCAGCGCAGGAAGCACGACCGGCGCCAGCAGCGCGGCAGTCAAAACCACGCCGAACAAAACGCGGAACCAGCGTATATTCCAAAGCTTTCTCATAGAGGCCTCCAGTGCAAAACAAAAACGCCCGATCCGCACACGGATCCGGTGTTCGCAGCTATAACCGAAGAGAGCAATTCTCCTGACTTGCGATCTGGGCGGATATCCGCCCGCGTGCTGCTCCTACCTTCTCACGGTTTCCCGCAATGGCTGTCTTTCGACCCGGCGCTTTCGCGCTTCGGAGCGGCCCTCTCGCGCACAGTTCTTTCGAGTAGGTCCATTCTTTTTTCACCATATCCTGCCGAACACCGCGGCAAAATACAGCTACACATCTTCGTTATTCGATTGCTTTTATCATACCGCAGCCGGGCGGAAAAGTCCACTGTTTTTTGCTCCTCTTTTCGCGCAAAAGGCTCCCCTAAAAAGAGAAACCGGCGCAAAGCGCCTGAGTGGGTTGAGCGGCAGGCAGCAGCGAAAAGCGGAAGTCCAATGTGAATTCGTACTGCCTGCAGCCCCCTCCGACTCGGCGGAGCGCACCCACGAAGCCCCCTCCGAGAGGGGAGCCTTAGTGACAAGAAAAAGCCTCTCCCGAGGTGGGAGAGGCTTTTGTGTGGGGTTTGATACTACGCGTTCAGCGCATTATCCAATCGATGCTGTTGTGATAACGATTCTCACGTTCGCGTTGGTGCCAAAGACCGGGAGCGTACCAGTGGAACGCTCATCATCAATGTACGTTGCATATTCCACCAGACTGCCATCAGCAGCAGCCGATATCACAATATCACTATACAGCGAACGATAGTCCGGCGTGCCGCCCTTGGCGCCCGTGAACTTCTGCTCGTTGACCGTTTCGCCGTTGACTTCAACGGTGACGTTGATGCAGCAGTTCAGCTTGCCGACCAGTTCATACTTCTTGGCCATGTAGAGCGAGCCAAAGCGCTTGTTTACATTGCCTGCATCCTTCAGCGTCTGATACCAGCCGTCGAGTTCATAACCGGGCATGTCAACAGTTGCGGGTCTGACCTCGTAGGAAGCAAAATCATCCTCGTTGTACCAGTCAATGACAGTCAGGGCTTCGACCACTTTGCCGTCCTCGTCATATACGCGGTATCTGACAGGATACTGATAATAGGCACAGAGCGTGATGTCGCCGGGCTCGGTAATTTCCGTGACAACATTGCCGTCCACATCGCGCCAGTTGAGGAACTTCTGCGGCCATTCGTTGTTCTTGAACGTCGGGGCTTTGAGGGTGAGGGGCAGGTCTTCGATCGTGAAGGTCGTGGGGTTGTTCAAGTTCTTGACATCGCTGGTCTTGACGACCTTGCGGAAATCATAGGTGATGATGTAGGTTTCCAGTTCCCACGTTGCGACGTAGGTCGCATCACCGGTAACGGTTTCGGCAACTTCGGGTTCCCAGCCGAGGAAAACATAGCCTTCACGGGTGGGTTCACCCTCGAATGCAGGGGTCGGGTCGTTTTCCTTGACGGTGTAGGTCTGGTCAGCGAATGCAGCGCCGTCAACGCCGTCTTTGTAGGTAACGGTGTATTCTGTCACTTCAGGGGTGGGGGCAGTGTGGGTGATGTCGATGTAAATGGGAGCTTCGGAGCTGCGGAACTGCCACTTGGAGAGGTCTGCATTCCAGTACCACGTTGCAGTCTCTGTTGCGGCCTGACCGTCCTTCAGATAGTGTGTACCCCACTCATCGTCAAATTCATAGTTATAGGCATCCAGACACTTGTTAGCATCGAGGGTCATGACGCAAACCCACGGATAGGTGTACTTAGACAGAACCGAGCCGTCATTGGCAACGACATCACCAAGAGTATATGCGTCATCAACCTCGGTGATATAATCGAACCATGCCTGATGGTCATAGGTATCACACCACATGTAGACAGCGCCCAAGGATGAGCTGGTCGAGTTGACATAGTTGCGGAAGCGCTTTACGTCATCGACGGTGGGCTTGCTGGGCTTGTTGATATCGCCATCGTTGACATTGATGGTAAAGGTTGCAGTCTCTTCATACCAGGTACGACCGCCCTGAATGTTAATCAGGCCATAATTGTAGTAATACTTAACAGTAACCGTCGTGGAACCAACTGCAAGTGCCGTGTAGTTGAATTGCAGACAAGGCGGATTGGTCGTGAATTCATTGCCTGCCCACGGTTCAAGCGAGAACGAGAAGTCGCCAATGACGCCTTCGTTTGAAACCGTGACGCTGCCTTCCTTGGGAACAGCATAGTTCACAGGCGTGACCGTGCCATATCCGACAACAGTGTTTCTCGGGAGTCTCTGCCAAAAGCCAGTCTCACCGACGCCTTTTGCTGCACTGCCGTCCTTCATATCGCGGAGATGCGAAAAACTGGACGGAGTTCCCTTTTCCAAAATGGCATCGTCAAGTTTGGTCCTACCGAGATTAACTGTTGTTTCCGCAGCCATGGCCATCGGAATGATGCTGAGGAGCATGGTCAGGGCGAGGAGCAGGGAAATGAGTTTTTTGGCTTTCTTCATGTTCGTTCTCCTTCTTTTTAAACGGCATCTGAGCCAGTCGGCAAAAGCTTCGGCGGTTAGGCGGAAGGGCTGCTGCCGAATGGCTCAGAAGACCTCTTATTCTCTCAGCCGCTGCCGCCGAGACGGCGGCAACGGCTGAAATGCTGGGTTATACTGGGGATTCAGGGGTTGTGCGGATTACTCGTACAGCGACCAGTTGGGGTCGGCGTTCAGAGCCGTCCACTTTTCGGAATCCTTGACGGTGTAGGAATGGCTGTTGGTGGCCTCCTGCACGTCGAGGTAGTACCACTTATCGGCGGTGTTGTCGCTCCATGTCTTCATGCCGGGCAGGAATGCGTCGGCGGACTTGGGGGCGCGGCCGGTGGCACGGTTGATCATGGCCATGAGTTCAGCACGGGTCACGTTTCTGTCCGGACGGAAGGAGCCGTCGGGATAGCCGGTGATCCAGCCAAGCTTGGCGCAGATGGCGATGGCGTTGGCTGCCCAGTATCTGGCAGACACGTCGTTGAAGTAGTTCGCAGCGCCAGCCGTCTCGGTGAAGTTGGCGAGCATCGCTGCGAGTTCCGCACGGGTGATGGCTTCATTCGGGCGGAAATAGCCGTTGGAACTGTCGGTAATAACGCCGGCGTTGTTCAGAGTCGCAACGTAGGTGTTGTACCAGCTGCCGGTGGCGACATCGCGGAAGCCACTCTTGGTGGAGTAATAGGTCTTGCGGGAGCCTTCGTCCATGAGACGGAAGAGGATCGCGGCCGTCTCAGCGCGGGTGATGTTGCCCGTGGGCTTCACGGTGCCGTCGGGATAACCCTGAACGTACGCGAAGTGATCAGACGTGTTCAGCTTCGGGGTGGTCTTCTTGATGGTGACGCCGGGCAGGGTGATCAGGAACCACTTGGCGTAGATCGTCGTATCCTGCGTCAGCACAGTCGCAAAGTTGTACGGGGTTCTGTAGGTCTTGTCAGTGTACCAGCCGTCGAAGATGTAGCCGCCGTTGACGGGATCCTTGGGCTTCGCAACTGCATTGCCGTGACGAACCGTGACCGGGTCAATGCGGGAGCCGCCCATGGTGTCGAACGTCAGGGTGTGGAAGTCCAGATCGTAGTAAACCGACAGGATGGTGTAGACAGGCTTGCCGTCCGCGCCGGGATAGGGCTGGATGGCGGTGTCAGTCAGCTTGCTCAGGGTGCTGTTGACGTTGATGTGATGCGTTGCACTGTAATCCTTGACAACCGCGGTGACGGTGGTGTCCTTCTTGGCGCTCAGGTGCTCGACCTCAGCGTTGGCAAGATCATAGGAGCCGTCGGGCAGCTGCTTGATGTGCAGGACGTCGTAGCGGACATAAATGTCGCCGATCGGGGTGGACGTCAGTTCAAACTTGGCGTAGATGGTCTTGTCTGCTTCCAGAACCGTTGCGAAGTCATACTCCTCGGTGAATTCGGGATCGACATACCAGCCGATGAACGTGTACTTGTCCTTGGTCGGGTCAGCGGGTCTTGCAACTGCATTGCCGTGGCGGACCGTGACCGGGTCGATGGCGGAGCCGCCGTTGGTTTCGAAGGTCAGGGTATGATTGTCGAGATCATACTTGACATCGATCGTCAGATTCTTTTCGATCTTGATGTTCTGCTTCGTGTCAGCGTCGTTGGTCGGGTAGTGAGAGCCGTAGTCCTTCGCAGTCACAGCTGCGAGCGCTTCAAACTTACCGCTCAGGTTTTCGACCTCAGCGTTGGCCTCATCATAAGTGCCGTCGGGCAGCTGCTTGATGTGGCGGACGGTGTAGTCGTAGGTGTTGCGGGTGTAGAACAGCTTCAGAACCAGAGAGCCGTCGCCAGCGATGTTGCCGGAGGCAACCGTGCCGGGAACTGTGCTGTCATAGGTGAAGTTATCGTAGGACTTTGCGGCTGCGGTCACGGTCGTGTCGGTCGTGCCTTTCAGAGGCTCGGTCGTGTCCAGAGCATAGCTACCATCGAGATTTTCCAGATAATGCTCGACCGTATACGGGGTGTCGGTTCTGGCTTCCCACTGTGCGGTGAAGACCACGCCGCCCGCGGTGATGATGTAGGTGTCGCCAGCCTTGAGGAGCGTTTCATCGGCTGCATCGTCTGCGCCGTCAGCGTCAAGGTGGTCGGCATCATTTTCAGCCGGAAGGACTTTAACGCTCCAGCCCTCAAAGATATAACCTTCGCGGGTCGGGTCGGCGGGCAGGGTGATGGTGTCGCCAGCGAAGTAGAAGTCGTAGAAGTCGATCGCGCCGTCGTCATAGGTGTAGTTGACAGCGGGCATATTCTCGACGTTCTCAGCACCGGCTCTGAACGTAACGGATGCGAGGTTCAGGTTGCCGGAGAGCTGGTAGCCGGCTTCTGCCGGATAGCCGGGCGCCATGTCCTCTTCGTTTACGGTCTTGTACAGGGCCATCCAGGCGATCTTCTCGGCAATCTTGTCAGAAACGCCGGTTTCGAGGGCGATGTCGGTCGCCAGCTTCTCAGCAACTGCGCTCAGTTCTGCATCATCGGCGAAGTACAGATCGCTCGTCAGCGGCATTGCATCGAAGGTAAAGCTGCCGATAGAAATGTAGCCGAGGCTGTTGTAGCTGCCGAGGCCGAGGCGGGACAGGGTCGCCTCGTTCAGCGTGACAGGCGTATCGAACTCGCTCGTGGTCAGCGGTGCAAAATAGCTGTTCAGTCTTGCATACGCGTAGATGTTGTGCGGGGTGACATGCCACTTCGCCGTCAGGGTGATATCGGAGGTGATGATGGTGTCGAAGTCGAACGGTTCTTCTGCCTCGTCCAGATACCAGCCGTCGAAGGTATAGCCGGTCTTCTCGGGAGCAGCAGGCTCGGTCGCCTTGCCTTCGTATTCCACGTTCTGCGTGAAGGCGGGCTCGCCATTGTCCGGGTTAAAGGTCACGACCCAGTTGTGCGCGATCGTGCAGACATCGTCCTTGCCCGCTTCGACAGGTTCTGCCTCCCAGACATGGTTCGGAACGTTGTTGCCGATCTTATCGTTCGCATCTTCCACGTCCGTCGCGCACAATCTCCACCGAACCGTTTCCTGCGTCAGCAGCTTGTGTGTGCGCGGTGCGTCCGGGAAGTTCTTGTCGTTGCAGGCCTTTGCACAGGTGTCAATGTATCTATCGACTTTGAACGTTGCAATGTAGCTGCCGGGAACGCCGTCTTCCGGCTCCACAGATACAACATCCGTGTTGAAATAGACGAACGGTACGGTGATGCCGTAGTCGCAGACACCTGTTTCTCCATTCACGCAGGAGGTATGGATGCAGTCAGACTTGCCGCCGGTTGCGATCTTGGCAACCTCGCGCCAGTCGGTCGGCGCATGGGTGAGCTTGACCAGATCGTCAACGCCGGACTCTACAGGCTCGGATGTCCACGCATTGTCTTCCCAGCGGATGTACCAGCTCAGCGTGTCCTTGGTGTACAGGTTGTGCGCCGGATCCTGCTTGAACGACTTCACAAAGTTTGTGACCGGGAAGGTCACGACCCATGTGCCAGCATTCTCGCCTTCTTCAAGCGTATAGTCCTGCCCGACAATACCCGCCTTTGCAGCATACTGCCCCTGACCGCAGTCCATGTTCTTGTTGCCGTCTTTCCAGAAGCGGTTGATGCAGGTGACGGTAACAAGGCCGTTGAGTGCCTTGAAGATATCCTCGCGGGTCGGCTCGACAGGCGTCCACTTCGCGGTGTAGGTCGCATTGGCGGTAACAGTCTCAGCAACTTCGGGCTCCCAGCCTGCGAAGGTGTAGCCGGTGCGGGTCGGGGTGCCGTTGAACGCGGGGGTCGTGGAATCCTTCCTAAGGTCAGAATAGACCTGATCGGCGAAAACTTCTTCGTTCTCAACGCCGTCGGTGTAGGTGACGGTGTATACCTCCGTCACAGGTACGCGGCCCTGCTCCTTGAGCTGCCAGCTGTCCCCGGCCCAGATCAGCGTGACCGGAACGATCTTCTCATCGTTTTGGACATGTTTCAGGTTCTGGAACGTCGTGTTGAACTCGGCCACATAGCGTTCGGGGTAATAGCTGATGTCGCAAAGCCAGTCGTCCCCTTCCTGCCTCGGCTCGAAGACGAAGTAGTCTACATCGCACTCGCCGAGCAGACCGTAGGCGGCCGTATGCTGCTGCGAATCATCTACGACGCACTTGACCTGAACAGCCATTTCAAGCTTTTTCAGATCGTCAGCCGTCGGGGCTTTGGGCTTGCAGATGACTTCAACGACCGGCAGTTCACCCTGCTGCGTCCATTTCCTGTTCTCGTCAACAGTTACTTCGGCGTCATAGCGGAAGGTGATGGTCAGCGTTGCGTCCTGCTCGTTAACGAGCCGGTGCTCGGCGCCGGTGAGGGTGTTATATGCCACCAGATTCGGCGCTACCGTGACCGTCGCGGTGACGTAGTAGCCCTGCTCGTCCGTCTGCACATCGCTGATCGTATACTGAGACGGGGTGGCAATATAATCCGCCTTGTGAGCATGTGTTGCTTCGTTGTTCTTGCAGACGATAGCAAAACTGCCGTCCAGCGCCGTGGGCTTCGCGGGCTCCACAGGCGTCTCGGCGCAGTAAACCGGGATATCGGCAAGCGCTTCCTTGTCGCCTTCTTTGGCAACTTCCCAGCGGCCAGTGTTATAGAAAAGCGTAACAGGAACGGTCGCGGAGTCTTCCGCTCTGCGTGCATGGGAAGACGATGTGTAATACCCGTTGTATGCATTTACATATGGTGCTACAGAGAGATACACCGTGCAGAACCCGTTCTCGTTAACCGTATATGTGCGGTTCGTGTCAAGCGTATCCCTGATGTAGGTGAAGTCTTTGGAGCCGTGATTTGCAGGCATTGCGCAGTAGACCTTTGCAATGGTCAGGCCAAGCAGATTGTCCTCGGACGGAGGATCGATGCTGGGGCCGGGGCCGGGCTCTTCCTTCTTCGGGCAGCAGCTGTCGGGATGATTGCAGCCGGGGACGGTGCATTTGCCGTCGTTATCCTTGGGGTGGTTGCACTCCCAGACGGCGTAGACGGTCTTGGGGCTGTTTTCATGTTTAACGGCAATCGGGCCGCCCGGCTGATACTGCGCAGTGGTCGCAGTCGCACTGTCAGCCCAGCCCTTGAAGGTGTAGCCTTCCTTGGTCGGGGTCTGATTGGGGACGGTAAAGGTAGCCTGTGTCGACGTTGCAGACAATGCCGTATACGTCTGACTATCCGGCGCACCGGTGCCGCCATTCGCATCATAACGCAGTTCAAAGATTGGCTTCCAGACGGCATAGATGGTCTTGATCGGATTGTCCTTGGTCAGCGTAATCAGTTCGCCGCCGAAGTAGCTCGCAGTCGTAGCATTCGCCGTGTCTGCCCAACCATCGAACTTGTAGCGGTCACGGGTCGGCTTGCCTTTGTTGACGTCGATCTGGTAGCTTTCCGCCGCTGTAGTTGCCATAATATCCCAGCGTGTACCACCAACGTAGTTAAACTCGTGAATCAGATGGTAGGTGTACTTGGTGGGGGTTGCACCCTTAAAATAATAGTAAGCAGTGTTCTTACCATTGACAAGGAGCGCGGAGCCGCCTTCACTTCTTTTGTTGCTGCCACCGCCAGCCCAAGAAATGTAGTCAACCTTATTGTTGTCTACACCTTCCCAGATGTCCTTGGCATACGGAAGTCTGAACGTATCGTTGTTGACGTTGTACTTGCCAAGATCAACCGTGATGTCATAGCCGCTGATTGTACTTACCGTATGGCCGCTGATTGTATCACCGACCTTGACTTTCACGCCGGTGACAGTGCTGTTCACAGACGGATGCAGCACGACCGTGCTATTACTCGCCGCCATCGCCGACACAGGCAGCATGCCGAGTACCATAATCAGAACTAACAAAAAAGCAACGAATCTCTTCTTCATTACTTCAGATCTCCTCCTTTGTATTGTTGGTCGATTGTAAAATGAAGTTGGACACCTAAGAAAAAATCCATAGTGATT
>ERZ1673742.1380-NODE-1380-length-22676-cov-19.143274_pt1 | contig 22676 bp, 30 predicted proteins | sample MGYA00580208_ERZ1673742 | MGnify/ENA primary metagenome ERZ1673742 (study PRJEB41218, sample SAMN15661774) | gut metagenome | host: Homo sapiens | place: Canada: London | collected 2015-08-20/2019-03-30 | study: EMG produced TPA metagenomics assembly of...
TTCTGAATGATTATGGTTAGTTACGGCTGTTTCCAAGCCATCACTTGCCGATGCAGAAAGTGATAATAAAATATAAAACATTTATAATAAGCAACATAATTGTATTATATTTTTTATTAAGGGACAAACTGGGGACAAAAAGTAACGCATAAAAAGAAAAAAAGAACAAGTGAGAGTATCAGTTTTGATTCCTACTGGTTATTTGATTCTTCTAATTTTAGAAGCGAAGTTATTATTTTCTGACATCATCTCAAAGAGATATTTTCTGTTTGCTATTTCATAATTTGTCCCCAGGGACAAAACTAAAGATTTGCATAGAAAAATAGGTTTAGTTTGTTTTTTGTATATCTCTTCAAGTTCTAAACTAAACGATTGTTGCAGCCAAAAAAGAAAAACTCTTTATTCCCTTTTTTCTTTTCGCTGCAACTTACTTTTATACGACGATAAACATCTCCCGATACTTCGCACATCGACTTCCGGTCGTTCGATAAGAATCATGTCGCGAAGGTATTTGTCTTGCGACATTGTCTGCAAGGTCGAAGCCTGACGGTTCTTCCCAAAATCTCCACCTATGTCTTACACAGGTTGTATTTTGCTGTGAAACCTTACTTGAATGTCTCACGACACCTTTTAATGCGCCATAATTTTAATCAAGCCCGAAAGTAGCGGATGCTACCAGAGGGAAGAAAAAGAAAACTTAAAAATTGAGATTATGGCGAATTATGCAACAAACCTTTTCCTTGCCAAGACCAAATGCAAGAAAGACATTGAAAGGATTAACGATTTCTTCATTGAGAATTTCTGTGACTGTGATATGGAGATGGCAGAGGATTACATTCAGGGAGAATTTTATTCCAAGTGGACTTATCCTGAAGGAATGATTGACAGACTGATTGAATCATTAGAGATGAGAAATGACATTTATATCCGTGTCCTTTCTTACAATTTTGAGGGCGGAGATGAGTATGCGGAGTTTCGGATTTTTTCAAATGGCATGTGGAACATCAAACGATAAAAAAATAGATTATGTACGATATTGAAGAACAGTCCGACATCATAGGTAAGAACTGCACCTTGCTTAACCCGTACAAGGGTTATACAGAGGGAACTATTGTCGGCGACTATGGGAATAGAATCATCGTTTGTCTGACCAGCGGTAAAGAAGTATCCGAATACCGTGATGAAGTCATTATCCACGAATAAGCAATATCTATACTTATGACACAGATAGCAATCAAATTCGTCCAGTGGGAAGTCCCTGCACTGGTAACATTACAGAACAGTCGAGCGTACATACTCCGTGAAAGTCTCAATAACGGCGGAAAGTTGAGCAGAGAGGATAAGAATTGGCTCACCAGAGAAGTAAGAAACGGAACCTATTTCAATAAGGGCATAGCATTAGGTGGCTATTACTTTGACTTCTCTGATGTGCTTAAGCGGTATTTCGTCAAACAGTACGGAGATATTTCCGAGTATTATGCCGTGGACAAAACAGCCTTGCGCTCCGTGCTGTACGGGAGAATAGAAGATATTGTCGAACTTAATTGAAGGCAGCTTAATAAGCCGGTGTGGGATGTCCTGTGCCGGCTTATGCCGCCAATTACTCGGCTTCATCCTTTTATAATCTTTTTCTTTTGGCTGCACAACCTTTTAGAACACATTCCATTCGCATCAGGGTGACCCTGCCGCTTTCATCCGCAGTATGCCACCAGCCGCTTTTCCTTCTTTCTTCCCTCTTCCTCGATACTGCCGGAAATGACAGCCTCTTGCAACGCGGCACGATACCACTGTCGATTTTCAAGGCATAGCCGTTCCACGCAGGAAGCCTTTTCTGTCAGTTCCTGTTTTCTTCCGCAGCTCCATCTTCAAGCGGATTCTTATGCGGGTCTGGTGACTTCAGCCGACATTGGCAGGAATCGTGCCGCCCCTGTGACTTGCGATGCGTCCTCCCGAATCCGATGTCACTATGTGTTCTGCTTTTTCATAAATGCTTTTGGCCGAAGTCGCAATCATTTTCCGTTGCAAAGATAGTGTGCAGCCGGGAACGGCTGATGAGCCTTGACCAATGTCCAGCTGCGCAAATCTTCCTTTATCAAGCCTGCGGTTTTGGTAAACTAAAAATAAAGAGTATTTGCTGGCAGTCCTTGGTGCATCCCTTATCGGCACCTACTTTTCCAGCATCGTAAAATTGATTTTTTAACTTCTAAAAGCATTTAGTCATGAAAAAGATTGAGAACACATTCGCAGTGACAGGTTTCGTGGGACAAGACGCTGAAATCCGCAGTTTTGCCACCGCAAGCGTAGCTCGTTTCTCTCTGGCCGTAAGCCGTCAGGAGAAGTCAGGAGACCAGACCAGCAGGGTATCCGCTTTCCAGAATTTTGAAGCATGGCGTAAAAACGAAAACACAGATTCCTTCGACATCCTGACCAAAGGCACCCTGCTTACCGTGGAGGGCTATTTCAAACCTGAAAGATGGACCGACAAGGATGGCATCGAGCATAACCGCATCACGATGGCAGCCGTCAAGTTCTACCCGGCAGCAGAAAGAGAGGAAGCTCCTGTGGAGCCGGCAAAGAAAGCAAAGCGAAGCAGGAAATGACATCCTGCCTTCCGGTCAAAAGCGGCCTTCGGGTCGCTTTTTTTATGCTTCATTACATGACGCATCACAGCTTTTATAGTACCACAGAGCTCTGCTACTTTTATACTTATTCCTTTATCCGGCCGCAGTCCCATGCCCGTAACCCCGCTTATTGTTTCTGCAAATTTCGATTGCAGGCTTTCAGACCTGTCAAGGACTGCTTGCACTTGCTGACGGAAAATCTTCCTCGCCAATGAATTGGCGAGCGTATTTCCCGCATCCTCCTTGCCTGGTCTGGCCATCAATCCAGAGGCAGAAAAATAATCAGCCTTCCGGTACGAAATGGGACCAGAGGGAAAATAAAAATCAAACTTAAAATTGAAGCGTTATGACATTCAGAGAATTTATGAACGAGAACGGCTACACGGTACAGACAACATTTTGGGAAGACTTCACAATGGCGGATTTCTTTGGGCTTACTGCCATTAAAGACACCTATAGCCGGGCTTTCGAGGAATGGAAAGAGGACTACAAGTTTCTTACAGAGTTGGTTTTAGTCCTCAATCACAAGATTTGGCAGCATTACATGAACCGCCCCGAAGTCGCAGCACTTTATAATGACCTTTGGGAGCAGGCAGACCGGTATGCAGTGGAGAATTTGAAGGATGACGAGTTGAGTTACTTTTTTGAAGTGACGGATTAAATGAATATCAAAAAAGAAAAAATATGACGAAAGAAGAAGTTTTACAGTATGACAAGAAGTTCCGTTATATGCTTTTGTCCCGTCTGCAGGCGGATTGTGAGTATTATCTGAACTATGGCAACAGAAACACCAAACGCCTGTGGGCGGGTAACGAACGGAAACAAATCGAGTACATGATACTGTTGCACGACAGTTTCAAAGAAGATGAAAAACCGCAATGGCTGACAATGGATGAAATCCTCGACTACCAAAAGAGAATGACTGAACCAGCAGCCTGATATGAGAGATGCCGCAGCTGTCATGATGACGGTTGCGGCATTTGATGATGATTCGTTGCTACAGCAAATTCCTTTTATAATATCAAGGCTTCGATTCCATGAATTTTGCGGCGAGATTGTACACCTGTTTTATCTCTTTTGATGAAATATCCCACTTGTGGATTTCATCAAAGACAAGCTCAGGATATTTCTTGCTGATGTCTTTCAGTGCATTGCCGATTGATTTTCGGACATATTCACTGCTATCCGTTTTCCTGTCTGACAGCAGACGGATAGCGACGGACGGATGATCCTTGAAATACGGACGGCTCGTCCACACCCGTAGTCCCTCTGAGGCTGCTCGGCGAACATTTGGATTTGTATCACTAAGCCAGCTGGCAATCAGAGGCACTGCGTTTTCATAGCCAATGGATTTGCAATGGTTGTCAAAAGCCATAGCCAAAATTTCCTGTACCTTCCAATTCTGATGTTTGCTCACTGTATTTCGCAGAAAATCCAAGGATTCGGGAATTTCATGTGCGGCATATCCAAGAAGGAAGATTCCTATTTCCTGTATCTGAAAATTATCTGATTGATATAGAGTCATCCCCATTGTATGACATTCGTTGGAAGAGTGTGAACTCCGGAACTTTTCAGCCTCTGATTTGACAATCTTAAGGCAGTCCTTATCCGGGATGACCCCATTTAAATATGATATGTAATCTTTCATTTTTTATTCTCTGACTGTTTTCATTCGTTTGTAAAACATTCTCCCTCAATTCCTCTGATTCGGCAGATGGAAATACCTGTGCCATCCTCGAACTGTAGAACCCCTTCATCCGGCTCTATTCTTTTGATATTCCCGCTTGTCGTATGATAACTTCCACCCTTTTTCCTGTCGTCAGGTACAAAATAGGTAACACTAATGGTCGGCTTTTCATCCAATGATTGCAGATAAGCCAGTTTCCTGTTCAACACTTCTGCATCACTTTCGGACAGTTCCAGTTCCGCGTCCGTCAGCCTTGCGGCCTCCGTGATGGCGGCATCATGTCCGGTCAGTGCGGCAAAAGGTGCGAACTGGGCGGCACGGTTGTACATGGACATCTGCGGATGCCTTTCGGAAACGTGGTGCGGCAGGTCGATAATGTCATCGTATGGATGCTTCATGCCTTGTGTCCTCCTATCTGTTCATTGCGTTCCTTGGCAGTGGCGCCTTCCTCATAATTCAGTCCTTTCAGAATGGCGTTCTTGCCGAACTGTTTCTTGATATTGAGAATGGCAGTCTGCACTTTCCGTTCCTTTGCCAGCTTTTCTTTCTCTTCCCTCTGTTCCTTTTCCAAAGCCTCATAGTCCGTAAACAGGTCATACTGCACCGGAGCCGGATTCTTGGCTGCCGTTTCTTCATCGACGACATGGTTCGTGGTCAGGTTGATGCGTCGCACCAGCAGGTCGGGGTTGACAATCCTGTCAAAAAGTTCCATGACCGCTTCGGATATGATCCGGGCGGATGATGTCGCGCTTTCCAGGTTGGCAGTACCGTGTGCGTGCTTCGGGACTTTCTGGCCATAATGGTCGGTCGTTACTTCACCCTTATACGTTGTCCGTGCATCTCCATTGGTCAGACTGGATGTATCATAGCCGACAGTCAGCACAAGCTGGTCTGTCACCATCCTCTTGTCAAGCAGGTCGAGAGCGGCGCTTTCCGCCATTTCCCGGACTACCACCCGGGCCTTCCGTACCGTATATGGTTCCTGGAGCACCTGACCACTGCTGAACGAGTTGGTTGACGGCCTATAGGCTTTTATCATTTCCATTGTACAAGGCTCCCAGCCCCAGGCATGGTCTATCAGCAGCTCGGCGTTGATGCCGAACAACTGGTACAGCAGCTCCTCGTTCCTGACGGACTGCCTTGCGATGTCGCCCATCGTGTAGATGCCGTATTGCTCCAACTTGTCGGCTATGCCTTTCCCTACACGCCAGAAATCCCTTAGCGGGCGGTGTGTCCACAGCTTCTGTCGGTAAGTCATTTCGTCCAGTTCCGCTATGCGCACGCCGTCCTTGTCCGCCGGGATGTGCTTGGCCTCGATGTCCATAGCCACCTTGCATAGGTACAGGTTGGTGCCGATGCCCGCTGTCGCCGTGATACCTGTCTGCCGTAGCACATCGCCGATTATCCTTCTTGCCAATTCGTGCGCCGAGACTCCATAGGTGGGCAGATAGGCTGTTACGTCCATGAACACCTCGTCGATAGAATGCACATGGATATCCTCCGGGGCGATATAGTTCAGATAGATTTGATAGATGCGTGTGCTGTGTTCTATGTAGTAGGCCATTCTGGGCGGGGCGGCGATATAGTCCACCTCCCAGTCCGGATGCGCTTTCAGTTCCATGTCCGATACCGATTTTCCTGTCAGCCGATATCCGTTTGTCTTTCTTTTGCGCTCGGCATTGACTTCCCTTAATCTCTGCTCGACCTCGAACAGTCGGGCGCGTCCCGGGATGCCGTATGTTTTCAGCGAAGGGCTTACGGCAAGGCAGATGGTCTTTTCCGTCCGGCTTCTGTCGGCCACGACGAGATTGGTCGTGAGCGGATCAAGCCCACGCTCCACACATTCGACCGATGCGTAGAACGACTTCAGGTCGATAGCGATGTATGTCCTGCCCGTATTCTGCATGTCCCTTCGTCCAATGGGTTATCGGTCTCTCCGGTAGTCTGACTCTCTGAAACCGCCCCACAGTCCCTTGAGGATTTTCCCGACCACCCAGAATACGGCTATTATCACCAAAATCTCCATAATCGAATGATTTGTATAACCATATAATTATGTGATTATATAGTTATGATTTTATATAATTATATATTGTAATAATTCTATATTTATAACTCATTGATATTTTCTTCGTTCTCTTCAATATAAGTCATTATGATAGCCGCTGCGAGTGACCTTAACGGAATGTTCCGTTTTGCATTGACACGGATCAGTTCCAGCCTTTTCTTGACCTCCTTGGGCAGCCAGACGGCATCCCCCTGTTCGCTCACGCCGGTATATTTGGCGAGGTTTTCTTCAAAGGCTTTCCTGCCTTTCCTGCGCCGCTTTCCCTCTTTCTGAATGTCCTGGACTTCACTTGCGCCCGTGTCAGGTTCCTTGACCTTGTCCGGTGCAGTAATTCCCCGTACAATCTCGTCCAGTCCCATATTTGCGAGCGGATTGTTTACTTCAGGCCTAATGTTCTTTGCCATAGCCTTTATTTTTTAAGATCAAGTTCCTCGATGATTTTATTGAAAGCCGGTTCAAGCAGTTCCGTCTGGTTTTTCTCCAACGGGTACAGTGTGGAATACCGTTTAACGACCACGCTCTGCTTCACCATCGGCGTAACGGTTCCGACCAGCCCGAGGAATCCGATTGTCTGTTCCCGTTGCCGTAACTCTTCAGACTTTCTTTCCGCCGCATTGATCCGGTTGGGAACGAAAATCAGGCTGGCAGACGAAATTGACTTCAATGCCTTGACGAATATGCCTGTGGCATCCACAGTGTCCGCATCGAACAATATAGGTATTATTGCCGTGTCTGCCGATTGGTAGATGTATGTCAGATTGCGGTCATTCAGGTTTCCGGGACAGTCTATGAGAACGACGCCCGGTACTTCTTTCAGTTTCTCCATAACCTGCATAAGCCGCTTACGATCGGATGTGTCCAGTATATCCACGTTCCATGGGATCTGTGCGTCCGGAGCTGCGTCCTTTTCACGTTGCTGATGACGGAACAGCGATGCCTGCAGGTCTGCATCTATCACAAATGTGGGAAAGCCGTGTTCTATAAGATAGTCTGCAAACAAGGCGCAGAGGGTCGTCTTGCCAACGCCTCCTTTGATGTTGCTGAATATGACGATTTTGTTCTTCATTCTCGTGTTTTTATGTAAGACAATTCCATTTACAAAGATACGAAATAGACCGCATACTGCCAAGAAAAACGATATATAATTATATACTTATGATTTTATTTAATTATATATCTACATAGAACACTGCATAATGTATCTATCTGTATTTAAGATAAAATGAAAATATGTTACTTAAATTGAATCACCCAAAATAAAGCATATATAAATCATATATTCTTATATAATTATATAGTTATATAGTTATATAGTTTGATGGTTACATAATTAACGATACTACATCTTATTTTGTGATTACCTTATCAATAATAAATGTTATGCCATTTTTGTACAAAAATAAATGTGTTCTTGTGTCAACTTATTTACATCACCTTTCCCAATATAAGGCAGGCATCGCCGTATCTTCTTGACAGACCAGTCCCACCATTTCAGCGTTTCAAGTTTTTGTATTACTTCTTCATCGAAACGCTTCCTTATCGGTCGGGCAGGAACACCGCCGACTATCGTATAGGGCGGCACATCTTTCGTAACAACGGCACGGGCGGCTATGATTGCCCCATTGCCGATGTGAACACCAGCCATAATCACCGCTTCGTAGCCTATCCACACATCGTTGCCTATCACGATGTCACCTTTGTTGTCCCAAGCCGTTGCTACGTCCGATTTCTCTAAGTCCCAATCCTCATAAAAGAGTGGAAAAGTGTAGGTGGATAAGGATTTCAAGGTATGATTGGCACAGTTGAACAAGAACTTCGCACCGCAGGCAATGGAACAGAACTTGCCGATTATCAGCCGCTCGTGGTTGATAGGATAATGGTAAAGCACATTGTTCCGCTCGAAAAGCAACGGGTCGGACACGAAATCATTGTAGATGGTATAGTCGCCCACTTCGATAGACGGGTCTTTTACAACGGCATTCAGGTACACGGTCTGCGTGTCGCCTGTGCGAGGATATATCTTTTCCATCATGGCATTCAGTTTTTAATAGTGTTTATATTTAAGATAAGTGAAAGACTGTACCCCAAGCCCAATCACGAACAAGTATTCCACTGTCCAATAGACGGCAAGGGGTACATCCCAATGGCTCAATTCCCACAGATAGAGCAGGTAGGCAGCAATGGTCGTTGTCTGAAAGATGAAAGCCGTCCGTGTGGCTCCTGTTCCCGTGACGGCGTTCATATAGACATAGCCGGGCAAAGCAAAGACATAGTTTAACAGCATGACCACAAACGGCAACCATGCGGTTTGCACGATAACCAGGTTATCTGTATAGGCACAGATAACAACCTGATAGAATATCAGAGCAAGTGCAATCAGCGGAAAGCCGATGGCATAGCCTAATCGGATTACTCTGCTGCATAGCGGAAATACTTGTCCTTTTTCGTCCGCTCCAATTAGATTGCTTACTAACGAGCCTGTTGTGGCGGCAAACGAATTAACGATGACAAAGAACAGGGTGGAAATGCTTCGGAGAATGTTTGCCACTGCCAGTTGCAGTTCTCCCAAATGTTCTATCGCTACAAAGAACAGAAACCAAGGGGCTACACCGATGAACGAATGGAACATACTCCAAACAGACACCCGGCAGACATGAAACAGTACAGCTTTGTCGAAGCTCCAAGACAAGCCATAAAACCGTTTATCCATTTTACGTAAAGCGTGAATTGCCAGTACCGCCAGCGAACACGCTTTGGCAAAAGATGATGCGATGGCTGCACCTGTTATCCCCATGTTCCAATGGAATATGAGCAGCCAGTTGCCCGGAATGTTCACCAATACGGCTGTCAGAGCCGCTACGTTTAAGGCTTTTGTACGGGTAATGCCGACCAAGAAAGAGCGCAGGGCAAGGAACGGAAAAGAGAACAACAGTCCCCAAATTCGCCCGTCCAAATAATCAATCACGGCATGATAGACTTCCGCAGAAGTAATCAGCCTACTTAGAATAATCGGAGAAAACAGTTTGGAGAACAGACACAAAAAGACGGCAAGTCCCGACAGGAAAAACAATCCTTGAAAGAATGTTTTTCCTGTTTCGGAATAGTGCTGCTCACCGTTGCGCCGTGCAATAACAACCTGTAAGCCCAAACTGAAACCGAAGCCGAGCATATAGATAGCCAGATACCAAATCCCGGCAAGGGCGGATGCTCCCAATTCTATTTCTCCCACATGCCCCAAGAAAATGGCATCGGTGATATTGATAAGTTGCTCGATAAGGATGCTCATCATCACAGGGAAGTTGATGAGCCAAATATTCTTATATGTATAGTTCATTGTTCAACTTGATATGATGCAACAAGTCCTGCTGCACAAAGCGGCATGACACATCTCATGATTATGAATTTGGAATAATGGCAAAGCAAGAAAGGACAAACCTGTTATAAGTCTGTCCGGTGCTGAATAGCTATGACTGAAATGCTATCCGTTAAGCGCAGCTATATGCACACTTGCCATTTCATATGAGTTGAACAATCTTTGTTTTTAATACCCAAATACAAAAGTAGTAAAAATAGAAATGGATTGATACTATTTCTATATTTTTTATAATCTTCCGTTATCATTCCATTCTCCGTAGAGAAGTCCTTTCCGGGTATTTTCTATGAATTTGTTCAGGCGACTTTCAAAAAGTTCGGGCTGATTCTTCTTGATTTGGATAGTATCAATCCTGATTCGCTTATATAAGTCAGGGAATTGGCAAAAGTTATTCCACACTACCGGATCGGATTGTAGTCTCTGCAATATATTCTTGTCTATGATAAAACCATTAGGTGACATATCCGGCAGAACGGCTCTTCCGGCATCAGTCATCAGTCCCAACCGCTCCATCCTACGGCATCTTTCCTTGTTAAGCTCGGACCAATTGCTTCTCGGTTTTCTGGGACAAAGTTTCTGGGCTGTTACATTATCTGCTATTTTCTTAGTTGTACTATCTATCCAGCCGAAGCATAGGGCTTCTTCTACAGCATCAATATACCAGAAAGTATTGTCATCTGTAGGTCTGCCACGTTTCACGACTACCCAGCATTCTTTTTCTGTTTTATGGTTTTGCAATAGCCATTCACGCAGCTCAGCTCTTGATTTGGCATCCAATAAATTATGAATTTCCATTGTCGTCTATTGTTTCAATTTGCATTTTGCAATGTTGGTCTCCCCGTAAGATGGATTCGCAAATAGTTACCCGAAAAGTCCTGTTTACCCATAATGAATGCAGGACGTATAGAATGCTCTGTCTGGAGCACTCACAGAGCAAAGGTGTCGAAACATAGCCTTGTTTATGAAGCCCACAGGTGCATTCCATGAAGTTTAAATTATAGACGGAACCTTTCTTTACGATGTCGCATCTTACTCCCGGCAATTCATTGGCTTTAGAGAAAAAATCGTCAATATCTCCTTTTGCTTGTTCATACAGGTCTTTATAAACCTGAAGCGTTCCGCACTGTACGCAATGCTTTCCGCATTCCGAAAAGAATTGCTCCCTTTGTTCTGCTGCAAGTTTGGCAATTCCTTTCTCAAAACCTTTGAACCAATCCGATAATTCCATATTATTTGATGGTGTTATGTATGTATTTTACTATAATTGGAGACAACAGCGTAGTCGCCAGAACCAGCAACCACAAATTGCCAGTCATCGGATTATAAGCGGCTAAAAGTTCCGAAACAGTACTGCCTCCCGCCAGTCCTGCGGCAAATTCAAAAGCAATCGTCAACAATGCCCAGCCTATCCCAATCAACCAGCTATCTTTGGAGGTTAAAGGCGTTTATCATTCGAGGCAATAGCAGCCAAGTTATCAAGAAAATACACACGCTTAATATGATTCCGCTAACGGGTAATGCCCATTCCTCTCCGATAGCTTCTACCAATAGATATTCCCGCAACCCTCCATTGAGAATGGCTACGGGGATAAAACAGAGCCAGACGGGAAGAGATTTTAGGATGTTCATGTTCTTTTATTATTTATCCATTCCTCCTTCGTCACCCGCATGAAATGCTCCGTGCGGACATCGCCAAGTGGAGAAGTCTTGTTCTCTTCCGTATGATGAAAGCGGAAGCCGCATTTCTCCATCACACGCCGGGATTTCACGTTGCCGTCATAATACCCGCACCAGACGGCGGTCATTCCCAAATCCTCAAAACACCTTTTCAGCAGGCAACGCACGGCTTCGGGTATCAGTCCTTGCCCCCAATACGGCACACCTATCCAATAGCCTATTTCCGCCTCACCCGTCTGCATTTCAGCACTGTGCAAACCGTCTCCGAACATGATTCCCACACTGCCTACCGGCTCGTCCGTCGCTTTCAATACCACCGCATACGTTTCGGGAGCGGCAAATACCGTGCGAATTATTTCCAAACTGTCCGCTACCGAAATATGAGGAGGCCAACCCGCAACAGGACCGATTGCCGGGTCTTTGGCATATTTGTACAAGGCCTCCGCATCCGATTCCCGCCAAGGGCGCAATACAAGCCGTTCTGTAATTATCTCTTTATTCATATCTCAAGTGTACTTGATAGTCCGAGTTTTGTGTCACTCTGTTTCGTCCATTCCCTTCTTACGCCTCGGCCCTTTGGTCCGGCCTCTGTTCAAATCGACATTGTATTTGTTCAGAATGCGGAATATTGAGCTTTTGCTGCTGAATCCACTTACATTGGCAATGTCATCTATAGAATAGCCGCTGTTATACATGTCCACGATGCTCCTTTCCCGTTCAGTCCTGGATAAGTTTTTCCCCGTCTTGGCCGGCGACTTGATATTTTTCTGGAACAGCATGACATGGCTGGATGACTTACGCAATGCGGCGATTTCTTCTGGAAGGGCTCCCACCATTTCAAGAACATCGGCAGCAGTAGTTTCCTTGAACAGCTCGTTATGGCTGTCAATCCTGTCTTGGATGGAAATCAGGCGCACGACCTTTATCCGGCACATTTCGATGCAGACCGACAGTTCCCGCACCCCACGAACTGCATTGCTGAACTTGGAAACCACAAGCACGTCGCCCCTGTAAAGGGCGTTCATAAGTTGTTTCCACTGGGGACGCATCACTTCATGATCAGTCTCTTCCTCAATAATTTGTTCACACCCGAAATTCAGCATCCATTCCTTGTCCGCCTCGTAAGTGTCATAGTGATTAGCCTTGAATATGTATCCTACTTTTGCCATTTTTCGTATGCCTTAAAATTTGCCCGCAACAAAGATAACAGTTTTTTCTGTGTGAAATCATACTCTATCGAATTAGTTTGAAAAATCATATTCAAAACTTGCTTTTTCTTTCACTTGTTTTCATTGTAAATCATACTGTTAAGTATGAAATTAAAATGTCGTCAAAATCTGATTTTTAATGGTGGAAAGTAGGAAATATTATATAGATTTGCGCCGTTTTTAAGATGAAATCACAGTATGGCATTTATAAAATCATATTCAAAATCAAGGTCGCTTTTGACCGGGATGATTGCCGTTTCGGTGGTCATGTTCCTGTCCGCAGGATGTACCGGAAAAACCGGCAGCGGACATCCGGAAATGGCGGATGACCCGGTCGGAGTTTACGGGAATTATCTGTCCGAAGTCCGGAAACTGGACGATCTTTCGACGAAGGAACTGGCGGTACATATAAACCGCTGGCGGGCAGCCAGGGACTCAGCCTTTTCTCATGCGATACGGGACACCTCCGGCAATTCTCATTCAGACCTGTACGGCAGGTGCGAAAGGATTCACGATTCGCTTCGCACGGAGTTCATCCGTCTGGCACGATCCGTCAGCCGCACCTGTCAGGACGTGTTTGTCCTCAAGGAACTTACCTCTCCTTATTATGGGGACAAGGACTTGAAGGTCGCAGCCGATAACGCAAGGCCGTTTTTCAGTTCGCTTGACAGCACTCCGCCCCTTGATTCAGACCGCAACAATATTCTTTCGGCATACCACCGGTTGCTTGCCCGGACATTGCAGGACGGGATACATGACCTTACAGGCCTGAAATCTTTCATCAGGAATGAGGATGCGGTGTTCCGCACCTTTCTAACACACCTTAACGGTCTGGCCGGAGAGGATATGTCGGACATATCCAAGGATACGGAGCAATGTTGCTCCCGTGTTTTCATTGCAGCGGAAAACGAGGAGATTCCCTACCGGGATGCGATGATATACATGGCGATGCGTACCAACCGCCGCCTTATACAGAATGCGGCAGTGTGCCTCAAGGATATCCGGGAGGACAGGATAAAGTCCAAGTCCCAAGCGTGGGGCTATGCGTGCATGATGCTGCAACCCTACATCTCGATGGACGGCATTTGTGCGGTTTTGCTCTCCGATGCGGAGAAAGAGGAGCTGCGCAGAATCGCAGAACAGACGCCTGCGGCATTCGCAAGGTTGGGAGATGTCCTGCAGTCCGACATGGAGAATCCGGACGAGTTGCCGGCCACGCTGATGGAAATTTATATCCAAAGATTGTAAACGACACACAAATAGACATGATTATGCTACGACATTTCCTGAACGATTTCCTTTCTTTCGTCCCGTTACAGCTGCCGCAGCTTCTTGATGTGACGACAATGGAAGAACCGCAGTTCTATGGCGATTATGTACTGCTCACATTTCCTCTGCGCGACACCTACGAGTTGGAAGAGGTCATGGACATGTTCGAGGACGACATGGAACTGATAACACTGTACCACCATATCCCGATGCGGACGGAACCATACGGTCACAGCACTTGCGCCTATTCCAATCCTGCCTTCGGGCAGATGTTCAAGATGAACGCGAAGACGGATGCCGACGGCAGGGTCAGCTGTATCCTCGCCACGATTTATGATTCGCTGGAGCTGATGTACGGCGACCTCTGCATCGATCTCGACCTGCACTCCAAGAGCGGCATAATGAAGTACAAGAGGAACAAGGACGATGTCCTGATGGATTTCATATAATTCCCGGCTATGCGAAACACTCTTTACCGGCAGATGGTCTATTGGATCAGGGCTAACAGGACATGGATTGAGGTCGTCGATGACAATCTTTTCAAAGAGCATATCATTGCGCGACCTGACAGGACAGACTACCTTGTTTCACGAACGCTGGTACTGCGGGCTTGCAAGCCGCGCGGGGCTTGCGCCGAAGGCACGGCATGGAACATCCCCGAGCACGATCTGGACAGGGCGTTGGCCACGCTGCGCAGGCAGGACAGGCAGTTCCGCCAGCGGATCAAGAAGGCGGCCATGTATCTCACGGCAAAGGATGCGGAAGCTATAATCGCTCTTGCCACGCACGGTATTGTCCGGTTGGAACTGCTGGAACAACCCATACACATGTCACATAACTCAAATTACCTATGACCTGGATAGTATTGCAGTTTGTATTCCTTTTGCTCCCAGTCTTTCTGCCGGTAGTGTTGTACAGGAGCCGCCGCCCCTTCATGGCAGCATTTTACCGTGCCATGACAGGCAATGCCAAGGCCCGCAAACTCTACACGCAGGTGCTTGTGGTTCTGCTGCTCCTTTTCCACTATGTCTATACGACCGGACACCCCGGTCAGTTCGGGGCGGTGTTGTCCACCATAGTATCTGCCATGTTGTTCTCTTCCAGAAGGACAGAACGATGGCTCCGCAAGTTACTTGATCGTCCAAAGGTATTTGTCTTCTGCGGCATCATGGCATTGGCTATATGTGCCGTGCCTCAGTTGTTCACTCTTTCAGTCACCATTTCGTATATCCTTCTGGCTGCCCTGTTCTATCCCTCCGGCAAGATACTGTCCGAATGCGAGGACAAGGACATGAGGTTTTACCTGTCGGAGCATCCGGATACGATGTCCGACTGCTACCATTGCAATCATCACGCGAGGCTGCCATGATAATGCGGACAGAAGCGGCCTTATTTAATCCGCATATTAGTCAATCATAAAAAACAGAATGAAGATGAAAAATAAAGAAGAAATGACCGCTACCATATCGGCGAGTGCCGGACTGTTCGACTTCCTCAAAGAGAAGGTCGGCGACCGAAAGACAAGGACGGAAGCCTATTGCGACTTGTTGGACAAATCACTGGCAGGCTTCGTCTCTCCATTTTTAAGGAAACAGGATTTTCAACTTCAGCAGGGCCAGTGTCATGTGACCGTTTCAGACCTCGCTGCCGAATGGCACTGGCACAGGGCGACTGTTCGCTCCTTTCTGGAAACGCTGGAATCGTTAGGGCAACTGGAAAGGACAAGATTGCCGAAAAGCATGGTCATCACCATGCGCCTGCATGATGGCAATCATGTGACGCCTGACATTGCACAAGGAAAAACAGGCATTGTCCGTCAGCTGAACGGAATCCTGTCCGGATGGGTAAACGGCAGCATCGCTTCCGATGATGCCGGTATTGCGTGCGGGAAGGTTGTACACAAGGCTATCACCGATGCCGGACTTAACGACGAACTGCCGAAAGACGACTGCCATGTCACCTTGATGAAGTTGTCGGAGAGAATGGACAAACGGGTATTGGAAATCCGGAATACCGCCATAGAGTGCATCGTCCTTGCCGCCATACGGAAGGTGCTGTGCCGAGCAAAACCGGACGAAAGAATGGAACTCACGGAATACCTGTGCTGTGACCTGGAGGGAAGATGGCCGTCACTTATAGACCTGTCAGAGGAGCTGGCGGAGCACATCATCAACCTCTCCAAGGACAAGGACATCGACTACGACGATGACCGTCAGGTGCTCCTTAACAACCTTCACGACCCGTTCATGTCGGTTGCTGCGAAAGCATTGGTAAAATCCGCAGATGCGGACTGCTGAAAACCTATTGTATAACCACGGATAATCCGACCGATAACCGGCGCAGCCGTCCTGCCGTTTATAACAGGCATCCGGGCTTGCCCGTCTGCCACCGAACAAAGGGAGAGGGAGCCTAATACCCCAAATGACTACGTCTTTGGGAGCGGTGTCCGACCGGGCAGCAAGCTGGGACACGAGGGATTGTCCGAAACAATACAGGAAAAGAATGGCAAATGCAAAACAGGTTCTCGACATTCGGGTTTCCAAAGGCATCACTACCGCCCAAAGCAATGAACATCTGCGCAACCGCAGTGAAAAGGCGGCGGAATATGCCATGAAGAAAGGCAACTACGACCCGACCAGAGAACATCTGAATTTTGAGATAGTGAACGGCGGAAAAGTACGCCCTGTGGACAAAAGCCGGAGCATTCCGGAACGCATGGCAGACAATCTCCGTCAGCGTGGTATTAAAGACCCTAACGAGGGATTGTTGGAGCCCAAATACAGGACGGTGGTCAACATAATTCTCGGCGGCTCCCGTGAGTTGATGCGTCAGCTCGCCTTCGGCAAGCAGGAGATGGATTTCGAGCAGGGCGCGGACAACAGCCGCATAGTGCGGAAGCCGGAAATAGAACTGTGGGCGAAGGATGCCTATAGGTTTATTTCTCACAAATACGGAGAGCAGAATATCGCAGCTTTCGTTGCACATCTTGACGAGCAGAACCCGCACATACATTGTACGCTTCTGCCGATAAGAGACGGCAAGTTTGCATACAAGGAGATTTTTGCCGGAAAGGACAAATACGAGTACAGCGCAAGGATGAAGCAGCTGCACAGCGACTTTGCCGAGGTGAACAGAAAATGGGGGCTTTCCAGAGGAAGCAGTGTCTCTGAGACCGGCGCCCGCCACAGGACGACCGAGGAGTACCGTCGCATGCTGTCGGAGGAATGTACGGACATTGAGGAGCAGATAGCCAGGCATAAAGAGGTGCTTTCCGCACTTCGTTCGGACATAAGGCTGGCAGAACGCAAGATCAAGGGCTTGGGCTCTATGGTAGAAAATCTCCAGAAGAAGCAGGCGGAAAAGGAAGCAAGGCTGGCGGTTCTTGAAAAAGAGTTGACGGAACACAAAGGCGATGCAGCCGCCATATCCGCCGAGACGGACAAACTGAAAAAGGAGCTTGCCTTTATCCAGCTCAAACTGGCAGACAAGCAGGAGAAATTGCAGACGGCTGACCGACAGCTGACCGATCTTAAGAAGAATATGGATGCCGTTCAAGAACGGACGGAACACCTCAAGGAAGAAGCCTACAAATACTCCCGTGATGTCCATTCCAAAGTGGACAGCCTGCTCAAGGATGCAATGCTGGAGAATATGGTGAATGAGTTCCGCGACCTTTCGGCACGGATGACCGTACCGGAACGGCAGATGTTTGACGGCTCGCTTGTCCAGTCCATAGCGGAACAAGGGAAAGAGGTCATGCACTGTGCCACCCTGCTGTTTTTGGGTATGGTCGATGACGCCACCACCTTTGCCGAAACACATGGCGGAGGCGGAAGCAAGAGCGACCTCAAATGGGGACGGGACGAAGACGAGGACAACCGTGCATGGGCACTCCGCTGCATGAGGATGGCGAATCGTATGATGAAGCCCACAATCGGCAGGAAACCCAAACGCTGACCGGCAGCTTTGTCCCATAATTCAAAAGAATCAACCAATAAAGTATCAGATTATGACGAAACATATCATTTTATTTTTTGCAGCAATATGTTCGCTGCAAACTTATGTAAATGCGACACCGTCGGACATGGATACTGTCCGGTATGAAGGCTTCAGCTGCCATACCGAAATGCTCCGACCGATGCAGTCCTCTTATCTTGACGGAGTGGTAGTCCCGATGCGCAGGAGTGGCAATTGGTTTGTCAGCCTGTCCGGAGGGGCATCGGCTTTTCTCGGCACGCCGCTCGGCTGTGAAGACCTCTTCGGGAGGCTCAAGCCCTCGTACAACATTGGAGTAGGGAAGTGGTTCACTCCGTCGGTCGGGGCCCGCATCAATTATAGTGGTCTGCATTTCAAGGACTGCCAACTGTCCACACGGGAATATCACCATATTCATGCGGATCTGATGTGGAATCTGCTTGGAAGCAGGTACGCAAAACAGGACAAGGTTCGCTGGAGCCTTTCACCGTATGCGGGTCTCGGACTGCTGCACAATGCGGACAACGGACACAACCCTCTCGCCATATCATACGGCATACAGGGTCAGTACCGAATATCCAAGAGGGTAAGTGTCCTGATGGAACTTTCCGGGACGACCTCATTCCAGGATTTCGACGGATACGGAAAAGCGAACCGTCTCGGGGACCACATGCTCTCGCTGACGGCGGGATTCTCTTTCAGCATCGGCAAGGTCGGCTGGAAACGAGCCGTTGACCCCCGCCCGTATGAACGGCGCAATGAGTGGCTGACCGACTATGCAAACTCCCTGTCTGAACAGAACAGGCAATATGCCGGAAAGATGGACAAGGAAAGGAGAACTTTGGACGAGCTGAAGAAGATTTTCGAAATCGAAGGACTGCTCGATACTTACGGACACCTGTTCGATGACAAGGATGACGATGGCCGGAAGTTTCCCGTAAACAACTACAGCGGACTGAACTCCCTGCGGGCCCGGTTGAAGAACCGTCATTGGGACGGCAATTCGCCTCTTGTAACCGAAACGGACTCAGACAGCATTCAGGGCGTGAAGACGGACAGCATCTGCAAATCCGCACATGACAGCGTGAGCGGAACACGAAATGAGGCAGTCAATCATTCAGACATCATTTCTGCGGCCGGTTATTTCGCCCTCATGCAGCATGGGGAAGAATGTATTGGCTCTCCGGTCTATTTCTTTTTCGACCTTAACACTGCCAATCTTACGGACACTTTGCAAAAGGTCAATCTTGATGCGCTCGCTCATGTGGCCGAGAAATACGGATTGTCCGTAAAAGTTACGGGAGCGGCGGACAGTGCAACCGGTACAACTTCCATAAACAATGCGTTGAGTGCCGCCAGAGCCGATTATATCGCAGACGAACTCGTCAAGCGGGGCTTACCGGCAGAAAGCATTACCAGGATATACGAAGGCGGCATCGCCAACTATGTTCCTGACGAGGCCAACCGGCGCACGAAAGTGGAACTTTATTTCAGATAAGCCTTTTTGTTCATAATTGAAAACAACTTTTTCATTTTTAAGAGAGCCTGTCCGCGACGGATCGGCTCTCTTTTTTCTAATATAACTCGATATATTTTCTTGGATTGAAGGTCGTGTGTTCATTATGGGATACATATCCCAACTGGTTTGTAATGCAGCTCGTTCTTCCTATAATCTTGTCAATGTTTCGGTGTGAATGACCGTATATCCAGTAGTCAATGGGACTTTTTTCAATAAAGTCGTCAAGCTTCACAGTAAAAGCACCGTTAAGCGGGCTTCCTATGAACTCCGGTGCGAGTAGTTCAAAGGATGGTACATGGTGTGTTACGACAACAATGTGTCCTGTATTACTTCGGGATATGCTTTCTTTCAGGAACTTCAGGCATTTGTCATGTTCCATGTTGAAGCGTGTCCAACCGAGTGTATCGTCACCGTATTTTATACGCCTGAAATCAGATATTGCCTGTTCGGTCCGAAAAGCATTCTTCGGTTCGATATTGGACCATAATGTAGTCGCTATTATTTCCGTATTTTCGGATAACGGGATTACTGCGTTATAATGACATGTGACATTTGCTCTTATTCTTAATGTCCATCCGTTATATAATGAGTCCAAGTCAAACATCTTGTAAAACTCATGGTTTCCCGGGACAACAATTACTTGCTTGTAATTGTCGGAAGCCCAATCCCAAAACGGATGGCGGCTGTAATTTTCATCTCCGATGTACCCTATGTCACCTGCCAATACAAGGACATCTCCTGCAACTTGCAGCGGATTATGTTTGATATAACTGCCATTTTCCGCAAATTCCAGATGAAGGTCGGATGCGTATTGGAGCCGTATCATTTTACAAAAAAACTGTTTTTCAGTTGTTCCAACATCTGCTCCCCGGCAATGTTCTGCAAACCGGCCGATTTGAAGAAGTCCTGATTGGGAAGTTCATCCTTTACTTCCTCACAGAAATGTGACACATCGTCCATTAATGTCTGCGGCACATCCTCGAACCTATCGGAAGGAGCGAGCATGGCTGCAAGCCTGAACACATCCTTTTTGTGTTTTTGTATATGCTTGCTGTCAACCTGGCCACCCTGAACCTTTCTCTCGGACATTTCAAGGAATGCCTTGCATTTTAGGCAGATTAGACTCTCCACATTTGCTATATGCACCCCGTCTTCAACATAACTATGTCCTATTGTGAAATTGTAATAGTCATCATCCATGAGTATGGCCGAAAGGCTTGACAGGTCATCGTCTGTCGGAATGGGAGTTATGTGGGCATCTTCCGGAAAGTCCAACAGTCCGATATTACGCGAGAAAAGCTCTATTTGATAAGGAAATTCCATATTTGTCGGTTTCATAAACCGATAATACTCATGTTTGTGCAGATTGCCTTCACCCGATCCTATGTTGCGTTGCTCGTATCCTGCGGCTTTTACCAGTTCCCAAAACCGGGCGACAAATTCATGTGAAAGCGCTTCAACAATCAGAATGATGTCTATATCCTTGGTCGCTCTCGGAGTCTGTGCATACAGTTCCTCGTGTATTTCACATGCCGTACCGCCTATTATTACATAGGAATTCTCAAATCCCTTGAAGAACTCCTTGAATCTTTCAATACCTTTTACCATTTCATGTCGTTTATAAGATTATCCAACTCTATTTTTACACGCTCGTCTTCATTGTCTTTAAGAGATAAAAACAACGACAGCTTATCTACAGTCCCTGTATGGCTCAACAGTTTCGGATCATATTTCCAGACCTCGATGCGGCATGTCCCATATTTCTTGTCGGTGATGATGCCCGATTGCCGGATACCCGTTTTGTCTATTGCGACCATATTCACAGATTCTTTGTTGATCATCGTGTATTCCGACAGGGCGTTTATACCGCACTCTAAACCTTTATCAGGAATTATGTCTGAGAAAACCGTCTTGTCAAGCGGAGATACGAGCAAGGGCAGGGCTTTCTCCCAGAGTTCCCGGCCATAGTAAACCAATCTTACTTCTTTCGTCTTTTTCCCTTCAAGTGAAACCAACCCGTTTTCACTCAACCACCGTAACGAGCGGTTGATGGTTGCGTAAGAGACTTGAAAGATTTCCATCAGGTCTCTTGCCTCGCATCTGTCAATGGATTTTATCTCCAGATTGTACAGTAGCATACATTGGGCAATGGGAGGGATTGTCTCTTTTATATCCGCTCCTATGGTTCTTGATTTTTTCAAGTCAATTAGAAGCGATGGGATAAACATCTGTTTCTTCGGAACAATAAAATTGCTTCTTTGTGCAACCAGTCTTCCAATATTGTAAGATGCTATGTTTTCAGCGACAAGTATGACAGGACATCCGCATTTCCTTTCTATCAGATTGAATTTCCGTTTCAATAAGGCCGGAGAAAAGCCATTTTCGTCATCGGCCAATGCAAATATAACCGTGCAGCCGAATAATTCACCTTTGTAAAGTTTGAAATTCTGCGTTATTGCGACAGGAATCGCATCCGTTAGCTGTTTCTCTAATAGGGAAAGAGCGACCTTTTCGTCCAATACGGAGTAGATATAGTCAGCCGTGTCTTTTATAAATTCATTATTGTTGCACATAATCATACTGCTTTGATTTTGTGTAAAAGTAATGATTTTATTTTGATAAGCAAAGAAATAAACACTTTTATTGCATTTGTTTAGACTCAACATCATTTAATTTCATTTCCGGCTGCCTGTCAGTCCTGCTTTCCCGTGCAAAGGTACTGTGGCGGGCGAATGTCAAGTACCGCCATGCTAACTGGCCGGCGTATCGGATGACAACTTTCCGCAAATCGCAGATTTGGGTATTTCATCGGCTACTCTATGCCGTTCACTTGCCTTATTGCCCTTGATCCGCAGTCTTTCCATGCACGAAAATCAATTCCCGACACGGAAGCCGGAAGAGCTTCAAGAAGAGGGAAAAGAAAAATGAAGTTCAACCAATAAAATTTGTGATTATGCCAAACTGGTGTTCAACAGCGTATGCAATAGAGGGCGATGCGAAGGAAATCAAGAGCCTCTATGAGTTAATGAAAAGACTGGAAGACATGGAAAAACCTTCAGTGGAAAACGGCTTTGGGACTACATGGCTGGGATGCCTTGTGGATGCCCTGGGCAAAGACTGGAACGATGTAAGTTGTCGTGGTGAGTGGAGTTGCCTCGAAATGGACGGCGAAGTGATAAGGTTATACACCGAGACGGCGTGGTCTCCCTGCAATGAGGTATTTGACTGTAGATACTAATTGAAAAGTGCGCCAATATTCCAGTTGAAAATTGCGCCACC
>ERZ1673742.1391-NODE-1391-length-22516-cov-17.171141_pt1 | contig 22516 bp, 24 predicted proteins | sample MGYA00580208_ERZ1673742 | MGnify/ENA primary metagenome ERZ1673742 (study PRJEB41218, sample SAMN15661774) | gut metagenome | host: Homo sapiens | place: Canada: London | collected 2015-08-20/2019-03-30 | study: EMG produced TPA metagenomics assembly of...
TCCAGTTCAGAACGCCGGTCTGGGTGTCGTAGCCATAGGTGGTGGTCTGGCCCAGTGCGTCCGTGACGCTGGAGACCTGGTCCCCGTTAGCCGTATATACCGCGCTGGCGGAAATGGTCTGGCTGCCGCTGCCCAGCTTTACGGTCTTGATGTTGCCATAGGTATCATAGGTGAACCGGGAGGTAACGCCCTCCGGGCTTACCGCTTTGGTCACGTTGTGGTAACTATCATAAGTATACGACTGACTGGCCCCACTTGGCAAGGTCATTTTTACCAAATTGTTGTTGGAATCGTAATCATATTTGGTTTTGTTCTTTTGCAGGTCCACCACGCTGATGAGATTGCCGTTGGAGTCGTAGTCATAGCTATGTCCAAACTCCTCTTTGAACAGCTGCACATTGTCGAAATAGACGGTGTTCAGCGTCTGGACATAGGCCGTGTAGATGCCCATTTGGGAGTAGGGCTTGGTTGCTTTGACCACGCCAGAAACAAACTGCCAACTGCTCTGGCTGTCTGTATCCGGATTGAACTTGATAAAGTTGTCGCTTGTGGTGCCATCTGTGTAATAGAATCGCACCATCAGGGCATACATCCGGCGATTGCTGTCGTCCGTATATACGCAGTCGCCCTTGGCCCAGCCGGCCACCGTATATACATCGCCTGCGGCCCCGCCAAGGCCGCTCAGAATTTGATTGCCATACTTGTGCTTGTTGGGGTCACCGGTAAAGCGCATAACCCGCTTGTCCGAGTTCTCCGTGGGAGAGCTGGTATAGGTGATGATCTGGTCCGTACTGGCGCAGCTGGAGTTGGGAGTCCAGGCGGAATTAAAGGAAAAGTCGCTGTTTTCCACCAGGTTATACCGGCTGGGCGAGGCGGTCTGTTCCAGCTGCAAGGCGTCAAAATAGGCGGCCGTACCGGAGGTGTTCTGCAGGAAGGGGAGAACCGAGGCATAGGCGCTTCCGGATGGCAGCGTATACGTCACCTGCAGCCGGGTCCAGGTGTTATTGGCCGGTGCGGCGGTGCTGACGACCAGGGGCTCCGTGCTGCCGGGCTTCAGCAATCCAATGCGGGCTCCGCTGGCTCCGGCTCTGACATAAGCGGAGAATGTATATGTCTTCCCGGGCTCAAGGGCCCGCACAGCGCTGCTGACCGGCTTGAGGGTGTTGTTCTGAATGGACAGGGAGGTGCGGCCATAATAGGCCTGAGCCTGGCTGTAGCTCCAGCTGCCGGTACCGGTGCCGGATACCGTCCATCCGGTCTTGCTCTCGAGGCTGCCGCTTTCCAGCAGATTGATGACGGTATTCTGCAGCTTGGACGACAGCGTCAGCTGACTGGCCTTGGCCAGGTCCGTGCTGTTGGCATATTGGGAGAACTGCGCACGGCCCAGTCCATCCTGCACCGACAGGGTACTGCCGTAGCGGTTGAACTGCATGATCTCCTTGTTGCCGTTGTGATCGGTAAATGTGGTCTGGTTATGTGCATATTCCAGAGACAGTGTTCCGCCTGCGGTGCTGCCATCGTATTCCTTGATGGTCGCGATTCGGTTAGGCTGTCCGTTCGTGGTCGTGTTATAGGTATACGCCAGCTTATAGCCGTCAGCATCCTGCGCACCGGTCAGCAGATGTTCTGCACCATAGGAAAATGTCGCATTTTTCCCGTCTGGATATCCGATGGTCCTCAGATTATCGCCGCTGACCTGGTAGGTCATAGCGGACAACTCTGTTGTGCCGGTACCTGTAAAGCTGATCTTGGTCAGGTTGCCGCTGCTGTCATAGCTGAATCGGTATTTGCGGCCAACGCCATCCGAGATGACCGAGATGTGATCCTGCGATGCGTAGTAAATGGAGACACTGCTGGCTGTGGCCTGGTTATTGGAGAGTCCAGCGAGCCGTCCACTGGCATCGAAATAGCGTTTGCTGCCGCTCTTTTCTGTGATACAGAATTTTTTCGTTCCGCTACCGGTATCCGTCAGTTGACGTGTAGGCTCCAGTTCATCCACATACAGCCCGGCAGACTTTTTCATAAAATAGTGGCGGGTGCCGTCCTCATCCTCCCACCGGTAGTAGGTAGTGCCGCCTAAAGTGATCTGCTCAACGCGCTGGTTGTAATTGGTACGCCAGCCGTAGCCAAGACCGTAGGCCTTGTTTCTCTTGTCGTTTGCGTTATAGACAGCGTTGATGCTGACGGGCATCCGGTTGCCGGAAAAGCCCAGCCCTGTGTGGACCCACACCAGGTTTCCGGTGTAGTCATTGACATAGCCGGTACCGGCCCGTCCGGCACTGGAAGAGGTATAGTCCCAAGTGCTTTCCAGTCCGCAGTTGTTGATGTAGGAGATGACCAGCATGGGGCATTGCTGCGTGTTGCTGTAGTCAGAGGAATAGAAGGACGCAGTTTTTGTTGTCGTCCCACCCTCTACGGCTTCCGACATGCGAAGCATGACACCAGTATTTCCGGAGGGCTCATACCATTTTTGGGCAATGTTCGTAATATCCCAGCTATGCCAGGTTTGTCCGGCAACGAATTGATAATCTTCTGAGATGTGGACATAGTCCGCCCGGTTAGCCCAGGTAATTGTCTCAGAGTCCCACATGCTTTTGACCTGATGCGCCGTCATATAATTGCCCGAGATACTACCGGAGCCGCTATATTTGTAAAGTAAGACCTTTGCGCCTACGACCACATCTGCTGAGGTCAAAGAGGGGATATTCTTAAAACGAATATAAATCCGCTCCCGCCCGCGGTTGGTGGAATATCCTGCATCCAGAGAAATGGCATCATAGGCTGGCGGATTGCGCTGGGTCACGGTCTTATCCCGGATGGTGAACGTGTTGGATACCGGCTGGACTACGGGGTCCAGTATCACGGGATACGCGGCATCCGCCATCCAATCCTGGGGCAGATAGTACCGCAGCTCATAGCCCTTGTCGTTTTCCTCCAAGGTCACTTTGATATCATTGGAGTATGCGTTTTCTGCATCCAGCAGATACGGAGCCGGCATATAGAATACCGGTTCATCTTGGAGACCGGCGTCTTTGGCATAGGCCAGAATACGGTTGTCCTCTTGAAGCTCCAGCCGCAGGCTGTCCGTTTCCAGGCGATAGCGGTAGCCCAGCATTTCCTTCGGGCAGCTGCGCAGAATCAGGGACTCCTTCAACCGATTGGAGTCCAAGTCATAGGTCACATCTGTGTCGTGATAAACATTCTGATACAGGGCCTCACTACGCTGATTCTTCAGCGCAGCCTCTGGCTGAAGCTGGTCATCGTCTGCCAAAGTGGAAGTGGTACTGCTGATTTCCGCAGTACTTTCGCCTGTGGGAACGCAGATCATATCCTCACCGGGCAGTTCCTCCCCCATGGAGGCGCTGCCGCTTTCCGAGATAGCGCCCCCGTCTTCAAACAACTGACCTGTCAGATAAAAGGATAGACTATATCCATTCCGGCTGACAGTGATCCCTCCGGCGGTGTTCAGTTCGGCGGGTACCGAGACATCCCACATACCGGCGACATTCTGATAAACCATCTCGCCGTCCCGTGTAGTCGCAGGCAGAAGGCGATTATCGATATCCTCCCACTGGCCATCCTTTTGATAATGAACGGCTGCAGGATAGATAACTACCTGCCGCACGCCGTTGGCCAGCAGAAATTCTTTCTGGTTTTCGCCCCGTCGCTCCAGGACTTCTCCTATTACATCGGGAGGTGTCTCTGCGATGTTTTCCGTTGTCAGCGGCCACAGGTCCCCCCAACTCTTCAGCCATGACCTGCACGGGGAGCAGGTATACGGTCAGAAGGAGCGCCAGGAAACAGGACAGTATGCGTTTCCACAGTTTCATTCGTTTTTCTCTCTTTCTCTTTGTATTCAGGCGCTGGTTTGTGCGTCTATTTATAGAACTGTCCCACTTCCTATTTTGCAACAAAATTCGACACATTTTGCAAAATTTGGAACAATTACCAATATGCCGCATTGAAATTGAAGCTTTTGACTAAGAAAATTGTCCGTTTGAAATAACTGATGTGCCGCAGACCAATGCCAGGCGTCAACCTGCCTTCGCCGTTTTTACCGATTCTTATGTTTTGAATGGGAACTGCCGGGTTAACGTTGCAATTTGCGCCGGAATGATGTAAACTCTGCTTATATTATCAAAGCGTCAAGGGAGGACAGACTGCGTGAACTTGGATCTATTTCCCCACAACAAGGCTGCATACCACGCGGCAAGCCGAATGCTGGAGAATGAGGGAAAGGCTGCGATCGTGCATCCCACCGGCACCGGAAAATCCTTTATCGCCTTTCAGCTCTGCGCGGACCATCCGGACAAAACGGTTTGCTGGCTGTCTCCCAGCGCTTATATTTTCAGGACACAGATGGAGAATCTGACTGCCGTCACCGGAGGAGAGCAGCCGGAGAATATTCACTTCTTCACCTATGCAAAGCTCCTGTCCATGGAGCCGGAGGAAATGTCTGAAATTCGTCCGGACTACGTGATCCTGGACGAGTTTCATCGCTGCGGAGCGGAAATGTGGGGACAGGGCGTGGACCGGCTCCTGCATATGTATCCGGATGCGAAGCTGCTGGGCCTGTCCGCCACCAGCGTGCGGTACCTGGACGGCCAGCGAAATATGGCAGATGAGTTGTTTGACGGGAACGTGGCCAACGAGATGACCTTGGGCGAGGCGATCGTCCGCGGCATATTGCCTGCGCCCAAGTATGTGGTGGGAATCTACAGCTATCAGAAGGAGCTTGAAAAGTATCAGCGCCGCATTCAACGGGCCAAGTCAAGGCCTACGCGGGATGCGGCCCAGGTGTATCTGGACGCTCTGCGCCGGAAGCTGGAAATGGCGGATGGGCTGGACGTCATGTTCCAGAAGCATATGACGGACCGGTCCGGAAAATATCTGGTGTTCTGCGCCAATAAGGATCATATGGATGAGCTGCTCTGTCATGTGTCCCAGTGGTTCGGCGGAGTAGACCCGGAGCCCCATGTTTACCGGGCCTATTCGGAGGACCCGGAAACCAGCCAGGCCTTTGCTGCTTTCAAGGCGGACGGCAGTGCGCATTTGAAGCTGCTGTTTTGTATTGACATGCTGAACGAAGGCATCCACACGCCGGATGTTTCCGGGGTCATTCTGTTTCGTCCCACAGTTTCACCCACCGTCTACAAGCAGCAGATAGGCCGGGCCCTGTCCTGCGGCTCAGCCAGAACTCCGCTGATACTGGACGTTGTCAACAATGTGGAGAATCTATACAGTATCGGAACCATCCAGGAGGAGATGCAGGCGGCTATCACCTACTATCGGTATTTGGGCGGCGGCGACATTGTCCAGGAGCGATTTGAGATCATCGACGAGGTACGGGAGTGTCGGCAGTTATTTGCCAGGTTGGAGGATTCTCTGTCCGTTCCGTGGGAGCATATGTTTGTGTGTGCGGCGGCATTTTACCGGGAGCACGGACACCTGAATGTGCCGAAGCACTATAAGACGCCAGAGGGTTATTCTCTGGGAGCCTGGCTGCAAACCCAGCGCCGTGTGCACAGTGGGTCCGTTCCGGGTACGCTGACAGAGGAACAGGTCCGCCGGCTGGATGGCATCGGGATGGTATGGACGTCCAGCAGCAGAGATGGGAAAAATATTTGGCTGCGCTGAAAGCATACAAGGATGCTTACGGTGATATGGATATCAAGAAAGACTATGTGGATCCGCAGGGAATCGCCCTGGGGAATTGGGTAGCCAACCTGCGGAATTACCGGGCGTCCGGCTTGCGCTCGTCGTATTTGACGGAAGAACGCATCCGGCAGCTGGATGAACTGGGCTTTATCTGGAGCAAGGTAGACAGCCAGTGGGAAATGAACTTTCAGGCTGCACAGGATTATTATAGAAAGCATGGGGACTTGGAGGTCCCTGCGGCGTATATTTCGCCGGATGGTCTGAAGTTGGGCGTATGGATACAGTCTGTGCGCTATAACCGGAAAAAGCCGGGAAAGGGCAGGCCCTTGACGGAAAGACAAATCGCGGCGCTTGACGCCATCGGCATGAACTGGACCGGGAAGTTGGACAGGAGCTTCGCCAACGGGATGGTCCACGCACAAGAATACTTCCGTGCAAATGGAGATCTGAATGTCACAAGATCCTGCTGCTCACCGGATGGGTTCCGGTTGGGCGAATGGGTTGCAAACCAGCGCGAGCGATATCGACGGGGAAGTATGCCAGAGCAGCACAAGCAGAAAATGGAGTCAGTGGGAATGGTATGGGAACGACCAGATTCGTGGAATTCGAAATACGCTATGTTGGAATCCTACTACAAAACGCACGGTAACATAACCATTTCAACAAATTATAAAGAAAATGGAGTATGGCTGGGACGGTGGCTTTCTGAGCAGCGGCAAATATATCATGGAAAAAGAAAAGGAAAGCATCTTACGGAGGGCCAAATCAATCAGTTAGACTCTCTTGGGATGCTATGGATTCCCAACAATGATAACAAATGGCTTGAGATGTTCCAATCGTTGGTTGACTATGGGAACCAGAATCATAATTTTGATGTTCCTGCTGATTATGAGCAGAATCCCGGGCTCAGACACTGGGTGCAGAAGCAACAAAGCTTATACCGCAAAAACAGTCTTGTTGCATGGAAGGCAGAAAAGCTTTTGCAGTTGGGGCTGCTTCCATAATCTTATTGTTCTGTTATGTGACTTTGCAAGTCCCCTGCTTTCAGAGATGGAAGCGGGGGCTCCAACGAAATGTATTGCAAGCATAAAAAGTAACTGCCAAATTTAATTTTAAGGGTTACAATATTGCGTGTAAGTGAGGTAGTAAGTAGAGGGGCCCAAATTCCCTTCGCTTGCTGCCTCACTTTTGCTGCAAGCTGGTACCTTGACATGTTCATATCATTCATCAGATACATTCCCATAGCCTCCGCGAGAAGCGGGAGCGATGCAGCTGATACGCCGTGACGTCCAAGGAAAACGGACCAGCGATTTTTGTCAGCTGCAAGTGCACAGCGGATCTGTGCATCGCCATGACCGGCTATGGGCACAATGATACGCCTGTCTGGCCATAATGTTAAGCGTTGAATCGGGATTTGGAACGTGATCCGTCGTAACAAGTGGAGGCAGCTCGGAGAGATCCTCGGAGGGGTGTGATTCCCGTGGAGTTGGATTAAGCCGCCAACCGTCTGATGATTTCCTATAGGTCGGGGTGTCGGGGACAAAAGGACCGATTCGCAGAATAAAGACCGGCAGCATATGCTGTCGGTCTCTACATAAGTTGATGTGCCGAATGGGGGTGAAATACATATGAACCACATATACCTACGGGGCGAAATATACTACGCAGACCTTGACCCTGTTGTTGGATCGGAGCAGATGGGAACGCGACCCGTATTAATCCTTCAAAACAATGCTGGAAATCATTTCGCGAGAACGGTTATTATTGCACCAATTACCAGCCGCGTTCATGCAAAATCCAAGCTGCCTATACACAGTTACATTGGTATGATCGGTAGAATGAAATATCCTTCCGTGGTCATGCTGGAGCAATTGCGGACCTTGGACAAACGCCGTATAGGATACTATATTGGCAAACTTTCCGAAGAAAAAATGCGGGATGTGACCAAGGCGTTGTGTGTCAGTCTTGCTATCCGTCAAAATGATGTAAATTGAAAATAGCGCTGCTGTGGTAGCACTGCACAACATGAACAGGTACATTTGTGCTGGCATGGGGCGAAATAGAATGTCACCAATCCCTGCGCAGGGGAGATTAGAGCAAGTGGAAATGCAGAGCTTGCAGACAAAATATTTTGCCTGTATGCTCGGCGGCTTTTTGGTTAAAGCGGAAAAGAAGCGTTCATAATGATAGCGGAGGTGGAAGAACTTGGATAACAAAAATGAGCAGCAGATCGGCTCGGCCACCTATGTGGTGGAGCGGGTATTCACGGGTACAAAAACAATCCAGGAAGTGGTAACGGAGGAAATCATTTTCACTGGGAAGCAGGCCGCAAATTTTGACGGACAGGGCCCGGATATGGTATAATGGAGCCGTAAATGAGTGGTTCCGGGAAGGAGGAAACATGAGGAACCACGTTCAATTAGCAGACGCCTACTACCGCCTTTCCGATGAAGAACGGAAGTATGGCGAATCGGCCAGTATTACTAACCAGCGTACTATCGTCCGGGAGTACTGCGAAAAGCATGGCATCATCCTGGTGGAGGAGTTCGTGGACGACGGCTTTTCCGGCGGGAACTTTGAGCGGCCCGGCTTCCAGGCTATGCTGGAACACCTGAGAACTGGCAAGGCCAACATGGTTATCACCAAGGACCTGTCCCGTCTGGGCCGTGATATGACAGAATCCAGCCATTACGATGAGCGCTATTTTCCGGAACACGGCATCCGCTATCTGGCACCCGGTAGCAACTTTGACTCCCAGGAAGATAATCTGATGGCACCGTTTCAATTTGCCATGAACGATGTCTATCTGCGGGATACGTCCCGCAAGGTCAAGCAGACGCTGAACACCAAGCGCAACAACGGCAAGTATGTGGCCTGCCCGCCCTACGGCTACAGGAAGGCGGAGCGCACCACCGACCAGCTTGTGCCGGACGAGAACACCGCCCCAGTGGTGAAAAAGATTTTCGACCTGGCCGCCTCTGGTCAGTCCTGTCGCAGCATTGCTATCCGGCTCAACGAGGCATGCATTATGCCGCCGCTGAAGTACCGCGTGGAGTGCCGTGACAACTTTACCGAGTGGGGTGCCCAGCGGGCTTCCGATGAGTGGAACTACACCACGGTCAAGCGCATTCTGCGCAACCGCGTCTACCTGGGCCATACCCTGCTGGGTAAGAGCCGCAAGGTCAGCGTGAAGTCCAAGAAAAAGGTCATCGTGCCAGAGGAGGAATGGGTGTTTTACCAAGGATACCCACCAGGCGCTGGTGACCCAGGAGCAGTTCGACCTGGCCGCCCATTTCATGGGGGAGAACACCAAGGCCAACGGCGCAAACCCAGCCTTCCGCCACAGCATCTTCGGCGGCATTGCCTACTGCGCCTGCTGCGGCGCGGCCATGTGCTCTGGCGGCTCCGTCTACAACGGCGAACGGGCGAAATATTGGTATTTGGTGTGCAACAACCTGAGTTCCCGAGCACAGACCCGTTGCCTACATGGGGCGCGTATTCGCTATGATGACTTGATGGAAGTTGTTCGCTGTGACCTCAACAAACTGCTGGCCTTTGGCGAGGATGACATTCGCACTATCACGGAGAACGCCGTCGAACAGGCCAACGCTTCTTTGGGCGGCGAAGAACCCGCCGTGCAGATCGAGAATATCGACAAGCAGACCGCCCGTCTCAAGAAGATGATCGAGCGCTCTTACCGCGACAACATCGCCGGGATGCTCAGCGACGACATTCACGAGGAGATGGTCAAGAAGTTCGGTATGGAGATCGACGAGCTGACCGTGCGCCGCAAGAAGCTGGTGGCGGGCGAGACCACGGCCAAGGAGATACGCAGTGCCTATGGGCTGTTCTTCGACCTAGCCAAGAAATACACCAATGTAGAAAAGTTGGACCGGGATATGCTGCACGCTTTCGTTGAGCGTATTGAGATTGGTGAAAAGATCCTGCCGGAGGGTAGGAAAGTCGCTGGGCCGCGCACCCCATACCGGCAGAGCATCCGTATCTTCTACCGCTTTATTGGGGAGGTCTCGGGAGACAGTCTACGCCAAGTGCAGGCGAATAGAGATCGTGAAGAGACTGTCGGTGCTGCGGGGGCTTTTTGTTGTAGGCATCCAAGGCAATCTTTGATTCGCTCTTTGCCTTGAAATCCTCCGAAGCGCAGAGATATACTTCATGCGCCTTGCCGTCTACGGTCACGTCTGCATAGATCAGTTGATAGGACAGATGAGGAATCCCCAATATCGTCAGTAGCCGGTCAACGATCAGCTCGTTCACGCATTCATGCCCAATGATGCCGCGTGCTTTATCAAAGTTTGAAAGCTTATAGTAAGTCTTTGTTCCGCCGAGTTCGGAGTACGCTTTCAGAAAAGAACCGCCAATCCCCAAAGAATTGCGGTTGGTAGACCATGACAAATAGGTCAGATCCTGCTTTTCCTTCATAAGCTGCGTATGCACATTTTCACCCCCCCAAAAAATTACCCCGCTTCACTACTTGTCATACGTCAAGTTTATTTTACGTCACAACTTGTCATATGACAAGTTGCATTGTAAAAACCGCCGCCCCGAACGGAAAATTGGGGCGGCGGTTTTGTCATGCAAGGCTTCTCAGATATTCCTCTACATTCTGATACTGAATGCCCTCAACCACTTGGCTTTCCCCGCGGTAGAGGACGAACTTTCCGGTGATCGGGCCGTAGCGGTGCTCGGTCTGTGCGCATTTTTGCTCGTCGATCAGATGGCGATACTGCTGCGGAGCGGCTTCCTCGCTGTGCTTGATCTCGAAAATCCGGCAGGAGCCTGCATCCGGGTCAAACACCACCATATCAAATTCGCCCACAGGGAATTGCAGGACAAATACCTGCTTCTTGGGATTTGCCAGCTTGGTTTCCAGCAGGACGATGTCCTCCAGCATCCGCCCCTTGATCTCCGTCAGGATGCGCTGTTGCACGGCGGTACGCTCCGCCAGAGACAGGGCACTGAACGCCTCATCCAGCAGCAGACTGCGGATCAGCGCATCCGCCTGCGCATAGCGGAGACCCGGCTGCGCGATCACCGTGCGGCTGGATTTCGTGCTGACATCCGGCAGGTGCAGCACATCGATCTCCCGCGTTAAGTCCAGCAAGTCCAGATACTCCTTGATCTCCGCCGCATGAACATCATCCAGTTTTACGGTTTGTTCCGCCTTGTTGCGGATCTCCAGCAGCTTCCGCAGGCTGTCGGTGACAAGCGCAAGGTCGATGCGGTCGAGGATGTCCGTCGGGTTCTTCCGATCCCGGCGCAGGTTGCTGGCGGAAATGCCAAGGTCGTGGGACTTCCAATCCTGCGACAGCACCTCCAGCGTGAAGCGGTGGTTGATGTCCTCCACCACCCGGTTGATGGCGCTGGCCAGCTCGCCCTTCTCGTATAAATCCCGCAGATGGCGGAAGTGCCCCTCGTACTGATAGCAGCGCAGGGAGTGCTGGATATTGCGGGCGATGGCGGTGTCCACGTATTCGTCGGTGCTTTCCTTGCTGGCAAAGGTGGAGGTCTCGTTGTAGTGAACGCCGCCGAGACTCATGGTACCGCCGTAGCGGATATACTCGTCGATGCCGTGAACGCCGAGGACGGATTCAAACTCGCGGTAAGGGATGAATGTGGTGTGCAGCAGGATGCAGCGGTCATAGAGCTGCTCGTCCTCGGTAAAAAGGAAGCCCAGCGAGTCCGTGCCGGAGAGCACGATTTTCATGCCGCAGGCTGCAAACACGTCAGAAAACAGCGCTGCGCCCTCGATGAAATCCTCCATCAGCGTCACCTCGTCGAGGAACACATAGCGAAAGCCCTGCGCTTCCAATGCCTTGAGGTCGCGGTTCACGTCTGCCAGCGTGTCTTTTGCGGTGATCTGAATGAACGCTGCCTTGGTAAGCTCCGTGTCGCTCATCTCTGCGAAAACTTGGCGGATCATGGTGGTTTTCCCTGTCCGGCGCAGGCCGTAGAGAATAAACACCTTGTCCTGCGGCTCGCCGTAGACAAAGTCGTGCAGCTGCCGGAAGCACTCGCGCCTGTGATAGCCGCGAACAGACGCCGCAAAGGAACGCAGCGCCTCGCCGGTGCGGACATTGGTGGTAAACGCGGAAGGGTTCGCAGATTTCGCCTTGGGCAGCTGCTTTTTCAGAGCCTTCAGCTCCTGCTCCAGCGCCTTCCGCTGCTCGATCTGAGCACGGAAATTCTCCAATTCGTCAGCGGGAATATACTTCTCCCGCCGCTTCTTGTTCTCTGTCCAACGATGGTAGAAATAGTCCTTGCCGCTGACGGTTTTCTTCGTAACAGAGCCAGCGGGCAAAGCAGAAATCTGCTGTTCCAGCTCCGCCGCACGGGCCTGTATTTCGGATAATTCCATAGCGCACCTCCTGTGAGATACTATTCTATGCAGAATTATACCCCACTATCCCCTCGAAATCAAGGGTATAATAGGGTATAATTATTTTCTTCGAACTGTTTAGCCTTTGATATTTTAACAATACACTATTGCTTAACTACTAGGTAATATGATGGATGATTCCGTTTACACCGGATCCGTATGCAGCCAGCAGTCGTCGCTGTGGGCGTTGATGACGCCGATGGCCTGCAAATAGGCGTAGATGATGGTAGAGCCCACGAAGGTCATGCCGCGCTTTTTCAGGTCCTTGGAAACGGCGTCGGACAGCGGGCTGGTGGTAACGGCGGGGTTATTTTCGTGGATAATTTTCCCGCCTGTCCAGCCCCAAATATAGGAGTCAAAACTGCCGTATTCTTCCTGAATGTCCCGGAAGATGCGGCTGTTTTTGATGCTGGCTCGGATTTTCAGCCGGTTGCGGATGATGCCCTCGTCAGAGAGCAGTTGGGCGATCTTTTCCTCGCCGTAGGCGCAGACCTTGTCCAAGTCAAAACCGTCGTAGACCTTCCGGAATCGCTACCGCTTGTTCAGCACCGTCTCCCAGCTCAGCCCCGCCTGAAAGGATTCCAGAATCAGCAGCTCATACAGGGCGTGGTCATCGTGGCACGGCACACCCCACTCCTCATCGTGATAGCGGACATAGAGGGGGTTGGCCAGATTGCACCACCGGCAGCGGGGCCTGGTTTTTTCTTCTGTCATGGGAATCCTCCTGCGAGTTATAACACCTTCGCCGCATTCTCCACCATCTGCCGGTACTGCTCTTTTATGTCCGCCGGAGCTTTGATGCGCACCTTGCCCTCGAAGCCGAAAATCCAGTTGAAGAACACCTTGCCGACGGCAACTTCCTCAATGACCCGGAAATTCTGCAGGTCTCCGGCGTAGGTGTGCACGTCCGGCCCAAACTGGTCGATGATTGCATCCATTACGCCGTTGTCACAGAGCAGTTCCACCTCTTTGCGGGGAGCGTTGTACATCCGGAAGGTAGTTTTTACGTACTTTTCGACGGAGAAACCGGCCTTGGGCGGCACCGCAGGCTCGTCGAGAATCTCCGGCTGCTCTGCGATGCGATCCACCCGGTGGCTGCCGATGTTCTCGTACTTGTCCGAATAGCCCACCACATAGTAGTTGTCGCCGTCCCAGACCAGGGAGTAGGGGCTGAAGGTGTATTTCTCTCCGCCGTGATGGAGCACACGCTCCTTCTTCACGTTGTATTCGATCTTCCGGAACCGAATCTTCTTATCTACAGAAAACCATGAATGCGTTGGGCATCGAGGTGATCTCCTACAATGTTTCTCCTAACGCTGAGGATTGGGAAGTAAATGGAGATGCCTTGCTGGAGAACCCTGATTGCCATGTGGAGGACGATGTCCTTCGCAGCATTCTCACGGAGAATATGCTCGATGCAATGTGCCATTTGTCGGAAATTGAGCAGAAAGTAATCACCCATCTGTATTTATCAGATGATCCTATGACCGAACACGAGTTTGAAAAGGCTTTCGGTGTCAAGAGGTGTACGGTCCACTATTACAAAGTAAGTGCGTTAGAGAAGCTCAGAAAAATGCTGAGTGAAAATGTTTAAGGCAGTTACTAACAATTCACGGAAAAATTCAGCAACTGGTTAGTAGAAGGACTATTTTCATTATAGAACAGGAGAACACAATAAAGAAAACAGGTTCTATCTGTCTACATAGCAGCCGGAACACACGCATAGATTGAAGCAGAAGACGCTCTGAAAAGGAGGGCAGCCATGGAAGTATTTCTGATCTTCCCGAAATCAAAGCAGGCGCGGCAGGAGCTTGGGCAGGAGCTGGCGAAGTTCCAGTCCGAGCAGGTGCTGAAATCCATCCAGAAGCTGCCCTGCTCCACGGAGCAGAAGCTGGAACTGGTAGACGCCGCCGTGAAGCATCTGAAAGCGCAGCAATAATACATAGCAAACGAGCAGACCAGCCTCAACAGCCGGTCTGCTCGTTTACTGCTATGGTTATGTCTGCTTGAAATACTTCTCCCATGTAGATTTGAATATCTGCACATTACCCTGTTCCCATCGCTTGAACTTTTGCAGCGGGACGCCAAGTTGCGCTGCATATGCCTTCTGCGTCAAGCCGAGCCGCTGACGTATGGCTTTGATTTGCTCCCCCTGTCCCCGTAGCAGAAACAGATTATAGTCATCCAGCAGCGTTTCCACCGGCACTTCAAAAAGCTGCGCGATTTTCTCCATGTGCTCCGGCGGATAGAGGTCCTTGCCGTATTCCTCATAGTGGACGTAGGTGCTCCGGTCTATCCCAGCGTAGTCTGCAACGTCTCTCTGCCGCAGTCCTTTCTGGTAGCGAAGCCAGCGTAGCTTGTCCGCTGTTTCGGTGATTTCTGAGAAGTCCGAGAACTGCAAATTGAACTTCTCCGCGTCCTGAAACTTGTGCGGCAGTATCACCGGAAATTGAAGAATCTGGAGCGGGGCTACCTTTACTGCACCCGATACATTGGAAATCAGAATATAGCAGCGGACTCCCACTCTCGCCAGCAGGCGCCATTTTGCCTCAAAAGGCACCCGTTCCGCCACCTGCAAGGCCGTTTCTTCCGTTAGGTTAGTATAGCATTTTCAATACACCTGGATGCATAAGTTGCCAGGCGGATCTTTTTGTCCGGCTGGAAGCTGTTCACGGCCTTGATCAGGCCGATGGTGCCGATGGAGATCAGATCCTCCTGGTTGGCGGCCTGGGTGTAGTACTTCTTGATGATATGGGCCACCAGGCGGAGATTGTGCTCCACCAGGCGGTTGCGGGCAGACAGGTCTCCCCTGCCCCACTGCTCCAGGCACTCCCGCTCCTCCTGCCGGGACAGGGGGCGGGGAAACGACCCGGGATTTCCGGACAGGTGCAGCGTCAGAAACAAGCTGTTGGACAGCAGCAGCAAAGCCGCCGATAACATAAACCATCCCTCCTTTACGGCAATCCTATGCCCGGGAGGGATGGTCCTATGTGCTGCGCCGGTGCGCAGTTTTCTCAGAATTCGGCGTTGCCCACGGTGCGGGGGTGAAGCTCCACGTCCCGGATGTTGCTGACGCCCGTCAGATACATGACCATGCGCTCAAAGCCCAGGCCGAAGCCGGCGTGGCGGCAGCTGCCGTAGCGCCGCAGGTCGCAGTACCACCAGTAGTCCTCGGGCTTCATGCCCAGCTCGCGGATGCGGGCCTCCAGCACCTCCAGCCGCTCCTCGCGCTGACTGCCGCCGATGATCTCGCCGATGCCGGGCACCAGGCAGTCCGCCGCGGCCACGGTTTTGCCGTCGTCGTTCAGGCGCATATAAAACGCCTTGATCTCCTTGGGATAGTCGGTGACGAACACAGGCCGCTGATAGATCTGCTCGGTGAGATACCGCTCGTGCTCAGTCTGCAGGTCCGTGCCCCAGTCCACCCGATACTCGAACTTGTCGTTGTGCTTTTTCAGGATCTCCACCGCCTCGGTGTAGCTGACCCGGGCAAAGTCGGAGGTGGCCACATGCTCCAGCCGGGCCTTGAGGCCCTTGTCCACGAAGCTGTTGAAGAAGCTGATCTCGTCGGGGCAGCGCTCCAGCACCCGGGTGATGATGTGCTTGATCATGGCCTCGGCCACGTCCATGTCACCGGCCAGGTCGCAGAAGGCCATCTCCGGCTCGATCATCCAGAATTCGGCGGCGTGACGCTGGGTGTTGGAGTTCTCCGCCCGGAAGGTGGGGCCGAAGGTATACACATCGCCGAAGGCCATGGCGAAGTTCTCGGCGTTCAGCTGGCCGGACACGGTGAGGCTGGTTTTCTTGCCGAAGAAATCCTGGCTGTAATCCACCTGGCCGTCCGCAGTCTTGGGTACATTGTTCAGGTCCAGGGTGGTCACCTGGAACATCTCGCCTGCGCCCTCGCAGTCGGACCCGGTGATGATGGGGGTGTGGACATACACAAAGCCCCGGCTCTGGAAAAACTCATGCACGGCATAGGCCGCCGCGCTGCGGACCCGGAAGGTAGCGGAGAACAGATTGGTCCGGGGACGCAGATGCTGGATGGTCCGCAGGAATTCCACGCTGTGGCGCTTTTTTTGCAGGGGATAGTCGGGGGTGGACCGGCCCTCCACGGCGATCTCGGCGGCCCGCAGCTCCAGGGGCTGCTTGGCCTCCGGCGTCAGCACCACGGTACCCCGGACGATCAGGGCGGCGCCCACGTTCTGAGATGCGATCTCCTTATAGTTATTCAGCTCGTCGGCGCTCATAACCACCTGCAAATTGCGGAAGCAGGAGCCGTCGTTGAGCTCGATGAAGCCGAAGGTCTTCATATCCCGGATGGTGCGGGCCCAGCCGCACACGGTGATCTCCTTGCCGCCCAGCTGTTCCTGGTCGGCAAAGATGGCTGCGATTTTCATGCGATCCATCTTGATCTCTCCTTGTAGTACAGATAATTTACTATTATATGCCGTTTCCCCGGGCTTTGCAAGGCTTTATTGCAGCTTTTGCTGCCGCATCCAGACGTCCATCACCAGGCTGTGGGGCAGCAGCTTCGTCAGCCCCGCCTGGAACCGGGCCACAAAGCCGTACTGGGACACATCCTTGCCTCGCTTGGCGTCCCGCCAGGCCCGGCGGACCATGTCCTCCGGCTCGTACATGGCCACATACTTTTTCACCACGGATTCGCCGCCGTTGACGGTAGCCCGGTCAAAGAAGGCCGTCCGGGTCCAGAAGGGGCACAGGGCCATGACCCGAACGCCCCGGCTCCGCAGCTCCCGGTTCAGAGCCCGGCTGAAGCTCAGCACAAAGGCCTTGGTGGCCCCGTACACGTTAATATAGGGGATGGGCTGGAACGCCGCCACCGAAGCAATATTGATGATCTGTCCGCCCCGGGGCATATAGGGAGCCGTCAGCTGGCACAGGGCCATCACCGCCTGACAGTTCAGGTCCACCATGTTCAGGTTGATCTCCAGCGGCGTGTCCACCACGGCCCGGAACTTGCCGAAGCCGCTGGCGTTTACCAGAAGGCCCACCTCCACCGGCTCCGCCGCCAGGGCATCGGCATAAACCTGAAAGCTGCCCCGGTCCGTCAGGTCCAGGGCCAGGGGGCGGATGGGATAGGGGACCTGGTCCCGCAGCTCCTCCAGGGCCTTCTGGTGGCGGGCGATGACCCACACCTCGTCGAAGCGGTCGAAGGTGTCCACGGTTTTGGCGAACCAGCGGCCCATGCCGCTGGATGCGCCGGTGATGACGGCGATTTTCTTCATAAGGATGTCCTCCTGTGAATTTCTGGGGATGATTATACCAGAAAATGGCTGCCATGACAAGGGAAAAGCCGGTGTTCTGCCGCCGGGACCGGGGGCATATAGTGATGGTGCATAGTATGGCTTAGGAGTGGTGCGCTATCAAAGGAAACATGGAAGAACGGGCCTGTCAGCTGGCCCTTTACCTGATAGAAAACCGGGCAACGGTGCGTGCGGCGGCGGGGAAATTCGGCGTCAGCAAGTCCACGGTGCATAAGGACCTGTCCGAGCGGCTGCCGGCCTATAACCGGGCGCTGTATCTGCAGGTGAAGGAGGTGCTGGAGGAAAACAAGGCCCAGCGGCACATACGGGGTGGCCTGGCCACCCGGCGGAAGTACAAGGGAGAATAGCATTCTTTGCGGCAGGGCCAGGCGGTCCTGCCGCAAAAACGTGGCCTCATCGCAAAAAGCAAGAGGAGATCAAGCCGCCAGAGGGCCAACGCGTCTTTATTCATAAGCTGAAATTGCTTGACAGCCTAACGATCGGTAGGTATAATGTGGGAAAATGCTGGAATTGGGAGCAAAGATGATGCAATCAAGTAAATGAGGCGTTTTCCTCAATCCGCTGTCCATGCTTTTGGCAGGACTCATCCTCGGCGTCGCGGCCAGGCTGTTTGATATCTATTTTCAGATTCTCGGAGAAATTTTTTCTCAGATGGCCATATGGATCCTTTTTGGGACGCTGATCGCCGTTTACATCCCCACGAAGAAGGCGGCCAGGGGGAATATTTTCCCATTCTGTATGGGGCGGTTTATTATGTAACGGCCGCGATCACCCATGGGGTTTATGGCCGGTCGTTCATTATCGGCTGGACGGTGTTTGCACTGGTCTCCCCTGTCCTGGCATATTTTGCGTGGATGACAAAGAAGCGCGGCGTTTTCCCGAAAATCATTGCCGCAGGGATCGTGGCCGTGTCGGTCATGAGCAGTAGCCTGCTCTTTGACCATCTGCGTATCCATGATGTTATCATTGACGGAGTGCTGATTTACATTCTGTTTTTCAAGAAGAAGGACGCGGACAAACGAAAGCAAGACGAGCAGTCAGATTTCTGATCTGCGCCGCGCCTTTGGTGCTGTATAATCGGCGAAATGCTGATATTGGCGGATGTGGAACGGCAGGATGCGCCGCTTGTCGTCGGTTCAGTCGATGCTTCCGCTGTGGTTATGAAGGCCGCCCTGCAATCGGAATCAGAGGCATAATGTTTATCGTTTCTTTTGTGCTTATAAATGATATCAAGAAAACGGAATGGTCTTTTTTCCGTGTCGCCGTCCGGATTGCCGGTGGGTTCATCCGCAATAATCACCTTTGGATCATGGGCAGGCGCATGGGCAATGCCCACACGCTGCTGCTCACCGCCGGGCTGCTTCAGCACCTTGCGCTTTGCGGTATCCTCGTCGATCCGCAAGAAGCGAAAGGCCCAGGGCGATCAGCGCAATCTCCGCGCCGGATGGCTCATCCAATTCCACGTCAATTTCCGGCAGCGCCTGCGCGCTGCTGCCGGAGTCGGCTATGATACTGCCGTACTCCGTGGCCCTCTGCTCATCGTGCGCTATGGGCTGAACGCGCTGAAAATCACAGTCAAAAAGGCTGACCCATCGGTTTTCACCTGACGGGTCAGCCTTTTTTATGGAAAGATCACTTGGCGCTGGCGGCGTAGTGCGCCGGATACCAGCGCTGGAACCAGGCCGTGAAGATGCCCAGAAGGATGGGCAGCACAGAGTTGAACGCGCCGGTCAGATAGGAGACGGAGGTTTGCATCAGCTGCCAGGTCCAGATCGGGGTGAGCAGATACAGAACCGCCCAGCAGGCTGTAAGAATCCGGTTCGTCCGCAGAAACAGCGGATTTTGCAGCGCCGTCTCGCCGCCGTAGCCGTTCATGGAATAGTGCGCCGTCAGCGGCAGTGGACGAAACACCGTCACGCCCCACATCAGGCCGAACAGAAGATACGACACCGGCAGGAGCACCGTAAGGGGCAGCGCGTCCAGAAGCGTCAGCACACAGACAGCGCCCACCGCGAAAATCGAGCACGGCTCAAAGACGGTCATGCGGTATTTCAGAAACGCAAACGGCAGCAGCCCGCAGACTGTAAGCCCGATGCACGCGCCGGTCCGGGCCTGGATGGACAGCGCGATCCAGATCGTCATCCACGGCAGCAGCATAAGCGTCATGTTGGTCTTTTTCCGGGGCGCGGCGGGCGGCTTCGGCGAAGCCGCTCCCAGACCGAAAATCTCGTCCCAGTGGAGCATGACCGAAAAGTCGCCGGTCACGCGGTACAGATGCTCCATCATGGCCTGCTGTCCGTTCAGCTCGCCGCTGCCAATCCTCTGCCAGACGGACAGCGGCGTTTCGATGCGCGTGGTGCAGGGCAGGAAGTCGGATTCCAGCACACGCTGACCGTCCTTTCCCAGCACGATCTGATAGGTTTCCCCAGCGTCCGTATAGAAAAACTCCAGCACCCGGTCCTGCCCGTTCCAGCTTGCGGGGTTATAAAGCGCGGCCATCTGGCGGGTAAAGGCCAGCGCCGGAGAGAGCTTTGCCGTCTGTGACGTTCCCGGCTTGGCAGAATCCTCCCGGCTGACGCCCCAGCTGGCGTCCGCCATCTGCTCAAACACCGCCCGCGGAAACAGCGGCTGCCGCAGCGCACAGGCCGTTTCCTCCGTAACAGCGCCCCGCGCAAACTCCGCGCCTGCCTGCTTCACATGCTCCAGATACGCGTCCGTGCGCTGGCGCAGCTCCGGAACCCGGAACAGCTCTCCCTGACCGCAGTATATGGCCGTATAGCCGTCTGCGCCGCAGAGACGGGAGAACTGCGCGTCCACCGCGTCATAGTTGCCCTCTGCTGTGTAAAAGCCGCAGGTGGAGATCACCACCTGACGCTGGCCGGAGCGGTCATAGCGGCTGGGGTGGCCGCCGGAGGCGTTGTCCGTCATAAACGGCAGCGACATCGGCAGCTGCCGGTCGATGAGCAGCTTCAACTGGCCGGGGGTGCCGAAATAGTAGAGAGGAAAGCTCCAGATCAGCACGTCGGCGGCCAGGAGCCTTTCGATCACACCGGCCATATCGTCCTGCAAAACGCACTTTCCCGGCGTCTTGCTCCAGCAGGCAAAACAGCCCCGGCACGGCAGAAGATGCAGCTTCCCGACCTCAAGGACCTCCACCTCTGCCTGCTGCACCTGACGCAGGCCCTCCAGAAACGCGCCAGTCAGACGGTAGGTGTTGCTTCTCTCGCCTTTGGGGCTTCCGTTCAGAACCAGGACCTTCATGCCATCCCCTCCAGCTTTTTGATGCAGTTCTCGGCCCACGCGATGCACATCTGTGCGTAATCCCGGCCAAACTGCGCCGTGAACGCCCAATACACAGGCGCGCCGTCCTCGGTCAGCTTGCCGTATTCCTCTATGCTCTGCGGAACGCTGTCCAGCCCCGCAAGCCATGCGCGGCAGCCGTCCGCGTATGTGCGCAGCATCGTGATCGCCTGCCGGGGCGGGAGATTTTCAGCGAAAAAGACCTTCATCAGAAATTCGCTCTTATAGCCGTCTGTGGTCCGCCCCTGCTCCGACAGCCAGCGCAGCAGCTCCGCCCGGCCCGCTGGCAGGATGGAATAGACGTTCTTATTGGGTTTTCCGGTCTGGATGACCGTTTCGTGGGTGATGTACGCCGCAGCTTCCAGCTTGTTCAGCGTCTGATAGATCTGGCTGGTCTGCGCAGGCCAGAAAAAATGCAGGGAGGACTGAAACGCCTTCGTCAGCTCATACCCGCTGCAAGGGCCGTAATTCAAAAAACCGAGAATCCCATGCTGTAAACCCATCACGCTTCTCCTTCACCATATTGTAATTATGTTATATTCCAATATTACAATATACTTTTCCATTTGTAAACCCTTTTTCTCCGCTGGACATAAAAAAGCGGCGTGACCGCGCCGCAGAAAGATCGAGGTGAAGCGGCGGATAAGGCCGCCGCGATTTATGAAAGCAAATATAAACCCATACAGGCCAAAACGCAGTCCCGTCTGAAACGGGACTGCGTACCCTCAAAACTACAGCTTTGCTCATGGAGCATCACCCCTTTTACTTTGCCGCCTTACTTCGCAGGCGGGGCGTCAAGGTTCCAGTGCTTTACCGGCACATCATCAATTTTCCAAACCCGTATGCTCCCATTGGGAAACAGCGTGGAAAGTGCTTCCTCAAACTGTTCTGCCGTGTCATATTCTGTATCTGATATGTAGAACAATTTGTTCTTGAGAGGGGCGTCCCGATCATCACTTTCCGCGCTGGAGCCCAGCCGGATCGTCTCGTTGCCGCGGCACGCCTCGATATCAATAATATCATACCGGGAAGTCAGGTCGATCACCGCCTGAATGGTCAGAGCTTTTCCGTCCTGGGGAGAAGCATGAGCGGTTTTGCGGTTCGAAATCACGCTGAAAAATTCATGGATGGAAACGATCAGACAAAGAATACAAGCCATTGCAACGACGCAATATAGAACCTTGAATGCAAGATTTGCCAATGGGTTTGAAATATCCGCTACCCGCGCGCACAGCATGGCAGAAATGAGAAGCGCCAGACTTATGACGATCTTTACCACCGGGTAAGTGAAAGATGTCAGACCATCTTGAAATGAAAATAGTTTTTTCAGATTCATAACATTGCCTCCTGATAATAAAATATAAGCGACTTCCTCATCGCTCGCTCTCCTGTCTGGGCTGGGGCATCGGATGCATCCTATACCGCCCCTATTCAATGCACTCCACCTGAACAATTACATTTGTAAATTCATCAAAATAGATCGTGTATTTCCGGTCACTTACAAAGTCATCGGGGAATATTTCTTTTTTTGAGAAGATGTCCAGATAAAAAGTTTGTTTTTTCCCTTCGCCATTCCAAAACACATATTCATTTGTTACCGGCAGTGGGGGCGCGACTCTGGAATTGCGGTGACTGTCAATAAACTCACCTGTATACGATGATAAGCTTATCGCAGCCTGCAGCGATAAAGATCACCGTATTAAGCGGTCCAAGAATTAAATAAAAGAGCGAAAGCAGAAACCTGAAGTAAAGGTATCGTGGGATCACTGAACTGCACCCCATTTGTTAGACAAGTATGGTATAATACTTGTACTAAGAAATGGGGTGTTTTTTCTATGCCAAAGGGAGTACCAAACAAACGATACACGCCGGA
>ERZ1673742.1416-NODE-1416-length-22226-cov-8.633305_pt1 | contig 22226 bp, 18 predicted proteins | sample MGYA00580208_ERZ1673742 | MGnify/ENA primary metagenome ERZ1673742 (study PRJEB41218, sample SAMN15661774) | gut metagenome | host: Homo sapiens | place: Canada: London | collected 2015-08-20/2019-03-30 | study: EMG produced TPA metagenomics assembly of...
GAAAAGAAAACCGAAGCCGAAAAAAGGCTTCGGTTTTGTTGAGACAAAGGCGCAGCCAAAGTGGAGCGAATGATGGGAATCGCAAGGAGCGAAGCGACGGAATAGCAAGGCAAAGGAAATTTGCCGCAGCGTCACAAAAGAGTTTAAATGAGCAAGCGAGAGAAAGAGAGACAAGCAAAAGGGCGAAAAGAAAACCGAAGCCGAAAAAAGGCTTCGGTTTTGTTGAGACAAAGGCGCAGTCTCTCTGGAGCGAATGATGGGAATCGAACCCACAACTAAAGCTTGGGAAGCTTTCGTTTTGCCACTAAACTACATTCGCAACTTTTCGATTTATTATACAACAAATAATTTTTTTTGGCAACCGATAGGACGGATTTTGTTTGAAACAAAAAATCCGTTTTGTTTTTGTTTTTGCGGAAATGAAACCTTATAAAATATCGGACATAAAATATTAGTGGGAGTTTTTGCGAATATTATTTCGTTCCGCTCCGAAAATATTTTTAAAGAGGTTGTGTTATATGAGTTTTTGTGAATTTTTGGGAGGCTGCTGCGGCGGAAATAACAACAACTGCTGTCCTCCTCCCGCGCCCCCTCAACCCGTTTGCGTAGGCGTTGCGGGTCCAAGAGGACAGCGCGGCCCCGAAGGTCCCGTCGGTCCCCGCGGTCCTATCGGACTTACCGGCGCTCCGGGCCCTCAAGGTCCCCAAGGACCGCAGGGTCCCATCGGTCCTCAGGGGCTTCCCGGAGCGACAGGAGCAACCGGAGCGCAGGGACCTCAGGGTATACAAGGAGCGACCGGAGCGACGGGAGCCACCGGCGCGACCGGTCCGACAGGTGCAACAGGCCCCGCAGGCTCGGGAGCTACGGGCGCAACAGGTCCTACCGGTCCCACTGGAGCCACAGGAGCAACTGGCGCGACAGGTCCCGCGGGAACAGGGGCTACGGGCGCCACGGGCGCCACGGGTGCGACAGGTCCTATAGGTCCGACGGGACCTCAGGGAGTGCAGGGGCTTCAAGGTATTCAGGGCTTTGCGGGAGTCACGGGACCTACGGGAGCTACGGGCGCAACAGGCCCCGCAGGCACGGGTGCGACAGGCGCAACGGGTCCGACCGGTCCTACCGGTCCCACAGGCCCGACTGGTCCTACCGGAGCAACAGGCGCGACAGGCTCTACCGGCCCGCAGGGCGTTCAGGGCTTGCAGGGTGTGCAGGGACCTACGGGCGCAACGGGCGCAACGGGTCCCGCAGGCACAGGCGGAGGACCGACAGGTCCCACAGGTCCCACAGGAGCAACGGGCGCCACAGGAGCTACGGGACCTACCGGTGCAACAGGTCCCACGGGAGCAACGGGACCGACAGGTCCGACAGGTCCGACAGGCCCTACAGGCGACGCCGGCGCAATAGGACTTACCGGTGACACAGGAGCAACGGGACCTACCGGCGCAACGGGTGCAACCGGTGCAACAGGAGCGACAGGAGCTACCGGCCCGACAGGCGATGCCGGAGCTGTGGGGTTGACAGGCGACACGGGTCCGACGGGACCTACAGGCGCGACAGGTCCTACGGGTCCTACCGGAGCAACGGGGGAAACCGGACCTACCGGGCCTACGGGCGACACGGGAGCTACCGGTCCCACGGGACCGACAGGTCCGACGGGACCAACGGGACCTACGGGAACAAACCCAATCACTCTTGCTTACAACTCGGGAGCTACCGCTGCCGACTTGACTCCCGGCGAAGCGGGCGCGGAGCCAGAGTATCTCATCGTTTCGTCCGGTTTTACCAAGACTGTGACGGGCGCGCCGGGCGCGACCATTACACTCGACGCCGCCAATTCAAATACTCCGATTGACGTGACTACGACGGGCACAATCGAGACCATAGCCTCGCACGCGACGGTGACGGCGCAGGCGGCGCTCAATACGGCTGACGTGACTTTGAAGCTAAGACTTTATATTGCTACGAGCGGTTCGAATACCTTCAATTATACGGGTACCGAATACGACTACACGCCAAACCTTACCGGAACGGTCAATGCCAACACTTTGCTTACGCTCAATCAGACAAACGTCGGTCAGGCTGTGACCGAGGGCGACAGGCTGCTGTTCGTGCTTGTTGCCGACGACAGTCAATCGCCCGCGACTTCGACTCCAATCAGCCTTGCTGTTTCCGCTTCGGTGGGAATAGAATAAACGGCTGTCGTGAGACTCCTTGCGCGATTTAAAGCGACAAAAAAGCCCCCGAAAATCGGGGGCTTTTGAAATTTATCAGTCGTTTTGTCCGAGATGCTGATATTTTTTAACGCGCTCTTTGGCTTCTTCTTCCGCTCTTTCAAACAGTTTTTCCGCAATTTCGGGTTTTGTTTTGAGCAGGCTTGTGTAACGCGTTTCTTTGCGCAAAAATTCCTGATAGCTGCCGGTAGGCTCTTTGCTGTCCATAATGAAAGGATTTTTGCCTTCCTCGGCGAGCGCGGGATTGTAGCGATAAAGCTGCCAATATCCGCAGTCTACGGCTTCCTTGATGATTTGCTGAGGGTTGGACATATCGATGCCGTGATTTATGCAGGGAGCGTAAGCTATAATCAGGGACGGACCGTGATATGCTTCCGCTTCGGACACCGCTTTGACCAGCTGGTTCATGTTTGCGCCCATGCCCACCTGAGCCACGTAAACGTAGCCGTAGGACATTGCCATCATGCCCAAATCCTTTTTCTTGATGCGTTTTCCCGCCGCGGCAAACTTGGCGACCGCGCCGGTAGGGGACGCTTTGCTTGCCTGACCGCCCGTATTGGAATAAACCTCGGTGTCGAGAACGAGCACGTTTACGTCTTCGCCGCTTGCGAGCACGTGGTCGAGTCCGCCGTAGCCGATGTCGTAAGCCCAACCGTCGCCGCCGAAAATCCATACGGATTTTTTGACGAGGCAGTCCTCCATCTTGGCAAGCTCGTTTGCTATCGGTCTGACTTTTCCTCTGGCGTTTTCTATAATTTCGGTTTTTACCGCCTGCGCGGCTTTTTTGCTGCCTTCCGCGTCGAATTTGTTGTCAAGCCACAGCTTTGCGGCAACTTTCATTTTTGCCGTGCCGATTTCAAGCACCTGATTGAGCAGGTCTGTGACCTTATTTCTGCGTTGCAGATAGGCGAGGTTGATGCCGAATCCGAATTCCGCGTTGTCCTCGAACAGGCTGTTCGCCCATGCGGGACCGTGACCGTCCTTGTTGGTGGTGTAGGGGCACGTGGGCGCGCTGCCGCCGTAAATGGAGGAGCAGCCCGTAGCGTTTGCGATGACCATTCTGTCGCCGAACAGCTGTGTTATCAGCTTGACGTAAGGCGTTTCGCCGCAGCCGGCGCACGCTCCTGAAAATTCAAACAGAGGCTGCTCGAACTGGCTGCCTTTGACGGAGAATTTGTTGAGTCCGCTTTCCACCTGACGAACCTTTTCGGCAAATTCCCAATTTTCCGTTTCGTTGACTTTGTCCGCGGGAGTCATGACCAAAGCCTTCTGCTTTGCGGGGCAGACGTTGGCGCAGCTTCCGCAGCCCGTGCAATCGAGGGGAGAAACCTGTATTCTGTATTTGGCTCCCTTGACTCCCGTCGCGGGCTTGGTTACAAATCCGTCGGGCGTCTTTTCGTTTTCGTCTATGAGCACGGGACGTATGCAGGCGTGAGGGCAGACAAGGCTGCACTGGTTGCACTGAATGCAGTTTTCGCTCTGCCATACGGGAACTTCGACGGCTATTCCGCGTTTTTCAAACTTTGTGGTGCCTGTGGGCACTACGCCGCTGACGTTGAAGGCGCTCACGGGCAAAGTGTTGCCTTTTTGAGCTATTATCGGTCTGATAAAGGATTCGTAATATTGATTGTCGGTGACTTCGGGAAGCGCCGCGCCCTTGTCGGTGGTTGCCCACTCTGCGGGCACTTTGACCTCGTGCAGTCCTTTTATCGCGTTTTCGATTGCCGCGTTGTTGGCGTTGACAACCTTTTCGCCTTTTTTGCCGTATGTTTTGAGAACAGCCGCCTTCATGTATTTTTCGGCTTCCTCATAGGGGATTATGTTGGCAAGCTTGAAAAACGCCGCCTGCATAACCATGTTGGTGGATTTGGCGCTGCCCGACTCTTTGGCGATTTTCAGTCCGTCGATTGTGTAGAATTTAAGATGCTTTTGAGCAATCTGGTTTTTGACGAAAGCGGGCAGTTCTTTTTCCAACTCGCTGTCGCTCCACGAGCAGTTGAGCAGGAAGGTGCCTCCCTCTTTGGCTTCGCCGAGCATATCGTAGCGTGTAACATAAGAGGAGTTGTGGCAGGCGATGAACTCCGCCTGGTCTATGAGATAGCTTGACTTGATGGGGCTTTTGCCGAATCTCAGGTGGGAAATAGTGATGCCGCCTGATTTTTTGGAGTCGTACTCAAAGTAGCCCTGAGCGTAAAGGTCGGTGTGGTCGCCGATAATCTTTATGCTGTTTTTGTTGGCGCCGACTGTGCCGTCGCTGCCGAGACCGTAGAACTTGCAGCGCGTCGTGCCCTCGGGAGCCACGTCTATCATTTCGTCTATGGCAAGAGAGGTGCGCGTAACGTCGTCGTTTATGCCCACCGTGAAGTGGTTCATGGGTTTTTCGCTGTCGAGGTTCTTGTAAACGGCGTTTATCATGGAAGGAGTGAACTCCTTGCTTCCGAGACCGTAGCGTCCGCCCACGACAACCTTGCCGCGCAGCTTGCCCGTTTCGCTGAGCGCCGTAACGACGTCGAGGTAGAGGGGCTCGCCCAAGCTGCCCGCTTCCTTCGTTCTGTCAAGCACGGCAATTTTCTTGACCGTTTTGGGCAAGGCTCTGACAAATCTTTCCGCGCTGAAAGGACGGTAAAGTCTGACTTTGAGCACGCCCACCTTTTCTCCTCTGCGCGTGAGGTAATTGACCGTTTCTTCCGCCGCGTCCGCACCGCTGCCCATGAGTATGATGACCTTGTCCGCGTCGGGCGCTCCGACATAGTCGAAAAGGTGGTACTCTCTGCCTGTGAGCTTGGACACCTGCTTCATATATTTTTCCACTATTGCGGGAGTCGCCATATAGTATTTGTTTGCGGCTTCCCTGTTCTGGAAATAAATATCGGGGTTCTGCGCCGTGCCCTGCAACTGAGGATGCTCGGGATTGAGCGCGCGTCTTCTGAATTCGTCGACGTATTCCGTTTTGAGCAGCTTAGCCATGTCGGCATAGTCTATGGCGTCGATTTTGCTTACCTCGTGGCTTGTTCTGAAACCGTCGAAGAAGTGCAGGAAGGGCACCTTTGCTTCAAGAGTGGACAGGTGCGCGACAAGCGCGAGGTCCATGGCTTCCTGAACGCTGTTGGAGGCGAGCAACGCAAAGCCCGTCTGACGGCACGCCATAACGTCCTGATGGTCTCCGAATATGGACAGCGCGTGCGCGGCGAGTGCGCGTGCCGAAACGTGGAAAACGCAGGGCAGCATTTCGCCGGCGATTTTGTACATATTGGGAATCATGAGCAGAAGTCCCTGACTTGCCGTGAAGGTCGTTGTCAGAGCGCCTCCGACGAGAGAGCCGTGCACCGCTCCCGCGGCGCCTGCCTCAGACTGCATTTCGGCTATTTTGATTTGCTGTCCGAACAGGTTTTTTCTGCCTGCCGCGCCCCATTCGTCGGCGATTTCCGCCATGGGGGAAGAGGGCGTGATAGGGTAGATTGCGGCAACGTCGGAAAAGGCGTATGCCACGTGGCTGGCGGCGGTATTGCCGTCTATTGTGATTTTGGTCATTATATGTCCTCCGTAAAAATTTTTACATGAAAAACGGTTGCCCGCAAGGCACCGTTAAAATTATATAGTTTCGGGCGGGTTTAGTCAATCGTTTTGCGGGAAACGCGGCGACAATTTTGCTTTTTGGCGAAAGTAAAGACGTCGGAGAGTGAACCGACCGCAGAGTCGGAATAACGGCGCCCGAAAACGCGCGGCTTTTAAAGCGCACGGCTTCTTTTTTTGTCGGGTTTTGTTGACTAACCGAGAGGAAAAATGATATACTAAAAAACAGCGTAAAAATGCTGCGGAAATATTAAAATGACGGAAGAAAGAAAGGTTATCATCAGGCTGGAAAACGTGACCTACAAATACAAGGTCTATCAGGACGACGGCGCGCCCCCCACAGAGGAAAAGGGCGTGCAGAATGTCAGTCTGGAAATATTTGAAGGAGAGTTTCTTGCTCTGGTCGGGCACAACGGCAGCGGCAAAAGCACTCTTGCAAAGCTGCTCAACGGGCTTTTGCTTGCGCAGTCGGGAGAGGTTTGCGTCGACGGGTTGAATCCCAAGGTGAAAAAAGAGCTTTACAAAATACGCGAGCAGGTCGGAATGGTGTTTCAGAATCCCGACAATCAGATGATAGCGTCCATTGTGGAGGACGATATCGCTTTCGGACCGGAAAACCTCGGAGTGCCGCGCGAGGAAATCGTAGAGAGGGTGGAGGGCGCGTTGGAGTCCGTAGGCATGAGCGAATATCACGACAAGACGCCCACAAAGCTTTCGGGCGGGCAGAAGCAGCGCATCGCAATAGCGGGCGTGCTTGCCATACGTCCGCGCGTTCTTGTGCTGGACGAGGCGACGTCAATGCTCGACCCGCAGGGGAGAAAAGACGTTATGGACACGGTAAAACGCTTGAACCGCGAGGGCATAACGGTGGTGGCGATTACGCACTTCATGGACGAGGTTACGGAAGCCGACCGCGTGGCGGTGTTAAGCGAGGGAGAACTGGTTATGCAGGGCGCTCCGCGGGAAATTTTTAAGGAAAAGGACAAGCTTCACGGCTACGGTCTTGACGTGCCGAGAAGCGTGGCGCTTTCACACGAGCTTTTTTGCGCGGGGCTTGAAATCGAGCCTGCGATTTTCGACGTTGACGAATTGGGAGACGAGATATGCCGATTGCTGTCAGACAACTGAATTTTGTTTACAATCCCAAAACGCCGTATGAAAAGCACGCCCTGATTGACGTGAATTTAGAGGTGAACGACGGCGAATTTTTGTGCATAGTGGGGCACACGGGCAGCGGAAAGAGCACCTTTGTGCAGCATCTCAACGCGCTTGTGCCCGTTCAAAGCGGCTTTGTGGAGGTCAACGGTTTAGACCTCACGCTAAAAAAGAAAAAACTGCGGAGAGAAATGCTGAAACAGCTGCGCGGACAGGTGGGTATGGTATTCCAATATCCGGAGTATCAGCTGTTTGCCTCCACAGTCGAAGCGGACGTGGCTTTCGGTCCGCAGAATATGAAGCTTTCAAAGGAAGAAATTGACGAAAGGACGAGAGAAGCGATAGCGTCGGTAGGTCTGGATTTCGACGAGGTTTCGGGCAAATCCCCCTTCGAGCTGTCCGGAGGCGAAAAGCGCCGCGTTGCGCTTGCCGGAGTGCTGGCGATGCGTCCTTCGGTGCTGGTGCTGGACGAACCTACCGCAGGTCTCGACCCGCGCGGAAAAAAGGAAATTCTTGATTTGGCGGTGGAGCTGAGAAACAATCACGGAAAGACAATCGTCATGATTTCCCACGACATGAACGAGGTATACGAATATGCCTCTCGGGTCGCCGTATTCGTAGACGGCACGGTGAAATACCTTATGTCTCCGGAGGAGCTTTTCAGAAAATCCGACGAGCTTGAAGGCATTGGGCTTGAAATGCCGCAGATGGCGGCGCTGTCCAACCGTCTGGAAGCGGAGGGGATAAATCTGGGCTGTCGCCCCCGCAACGTCTCGGCAATGGCAGAGGCTGTTCTGGATTACGCGAGGGCGCACGGCAAATTGCCGCAGACAAAGGAGGAAGGCTGATGTTCAGAGACGTGGCATTCGGGCAGTATTATCCCGCCAAATCCTTTGTGCACCGCATGGACCCGCGCGTGAAAATCCTGCTCAACCTGCTTTATATGATAACGATTTTTCTCGTGCAGTCCTATTTCGGATACGCGCTTATGCTTGCGTATCTGCTTATCAGCATTTTTGCGTCCCGAATCCCCTTGAAAAGCGTGCTGAAAAGCGTTAAGGGCATAATTTTTCTCGCGCTGTTTACCGCGATTATAAATTTGTTTTTTGTTAAAAGCGGCAACCTGCTGGTCGATTGGTGGATATTCAGAATAACCGACGACGGAGTGAATTTTGCCGTCAAAATGGTGGTCAGGCTTGTGTTTCTCGTAACAAGCGCCTCGCTGCTGACGCTCACTACCACGCCCGTCGATTTGACTCACGGCATAGAAAGCCTGTTGAAGCCGCTTACCTGGATAAAGGTGCCCGTGGACGAATTTGCGCTCATCATGAGCATAACGCTCAGGTTCATTCCCACGCTTATGGACGAAACGGACAGGATAATTCGGGCGCAGAAGGCGCGCGGAGCAAGCTTCGATACGGGGGGACTGATTGCGCGCGCAAAGGCGTTTGTGCCTATTCTTATTCCGCTTTTGGTAAACGCTTTCAGACGCGCGGAGGAGCTTGCGCTGGCTATGAACGCGCGCTGCTACGAGGGGGCGCGCAAACGCACCAAAATGAAAAAATTGAAATTTTCTTGGAGAGACCTCGCGGGAACCGTTTTTACCGTGCTGTTTATCGGCGGAGTCATTACGTTGAGGTATCTCCCCGCCGAATTGTTGGAGTCGGTAAAATGGATGACCTTTTGACGCGCCGCGTGAAAATAGGCGTTCAGTATATAGGAACGAAATATTGCGGCTGGCAGTCCCAAAAAAACGCGGTTTCCGTTCAGGAGCTTGTGGAAAAAGCGCTTGGCGGGGTTTTGGGACACGAGGTCAGACTTACCGCGAGCGGCAGGACGGACGAGGGAGTGCACGCAAGACGGCAGGTTGCGCATTTCGATACCGACGTTGAAATAAAACCCTTCAATCTGATTCTCGGCGCAAACGTCAGACTGCCCGACGACATAGCCGTCGTCGATGCGGAGTATACGGACAACTCTTTCGACGCAAGGAGAGACGCCAAGCGAAAAACCTACGTCTACCGTATGTACGTGGACAGCGTGAGGCGCCCCTTTCTCGACGTCAATCATTTGCAGATTTACAGACAGCCCGACCTGTCCGCGATGAATAGGGCGGCAGCCGCGCTTGTCGGCAGGCACGACTTCAAATGCTTCTGCGCGACGGGCGGCAACGCAAAGACCTTTGTCAGGGAAATTTTTTCCTGCGACGTGCGGCAGGAGGGGAATATTATAGAAATATCGGTTTGCGGCAACGCTTTTTTATACAACATGGTGCGCATTGTTGCGGGTACTCTTTTGTGGGTGGGGCGCGGAAAAATAAAGGCGGAGGACTTGCCGCAAATCATCGCTTCAAAAGACAGGTCACGGTGCGGAAAGACTCTTCCGCCGCACGGTTTGACGCTTGAAAGCGTCGAATATTGAAATAAAAGGAAAAAAAGAGCCGTCGGACGAAAAAATTTGCTTTTCAACGCTTGACACGTCCGACGCATTTTTATATAATTGAAAGGCTGTGAATAATCAAGACGGGTATTTTTAAGCTCTGCCCGCCGCTTCTGCCTCTCCACTGGGCGTGGTTATTCGACCGTGAACGGCAAATCTTAAAGCAAAATCAGGAGAAAACAATCATGAAAAGTTTTATGGCCAAGCCTGAAACTATACAGAAAAAGTGGTATCTGATAGATGCCGACGGTCAGGTTTTGGGCAGACTCGCAAGTCAGGTGGCTGCAATTCTTCGCGGCAAAAACAAGCCCGAGTTCACTCCCAACGTCGACACGGGCGACCATGTGGTGATTATCAACACGGACAAGGTTGTGCTTACCGGCAAAAAGCTTGAACAAAAGCTTTATCGCCGTCACTCCGGCAAGCCCGGCAATCTCAAGGAAATCAAGTACGGCAAGCTTATGGCGGAAAGAAGCGATTTCGCCGTCATGCAGGCAATCAAGGGTATGCTTCCCAAAAACAGTCTCGGAGCGGCAATGCTCAAAAAGGTGCGCGTTTACAAGGGCGCGGAGCACGAGCAGCAGGCGCAGCAGCCGCAGCCTTTGACATTGGCGGATTGATTGAGGTGAATTATGGCGACAAAAATAGCTAAGAGTAAAAAAATACAATATTGGGGCACGGGCAGGAGAAAGAAATCCATTGCGCGTGTGCGCGTTTTGCCCAACGGCAACGGCAGCATTACCATCAACGGCAGGGATATTGACAACTATTTCAATCTGGACACGTTGAAGTATATCGTGCGTCAGCCGCTGGTTCTCACCGATACGCAGACCAAATACGACGTTGCCGTCAATGTTCACGGCGGCGGCTTTACCGGTCAGGCGGGCGCCATACGTCACGGCATAAGCCGCGCTCTGGTGCTTGCGGGAGAGGACAAGGACAAAATCAAAAAGGCAGGCTTCCTCACGCGCGACCCCCGCATGAAGGAGCGCAAAAAGTACGGATTGCACAAGGCGAGAAAAGCGCCGCAGTTCTCCAAGAGATAATTGTTGCTTTCCGTGCACAGACTTCAAAATTCAAACCGCCGTTTTCGTCTGCGAAAACGGCGGTTTTTTTAGGTCAATTAACAAAGGCGGCAATAAGATTTAATGTTGCCTTGAAAAAATCTGCAATTTCCAATTACTCTATTAGTGAAGGGGAAATTTTTAAATTTGAGCCTAATTTGATTTTAGTAGAAAAAACGGATAAAAATACTATAATTGATATATTGATAAAATTAAATGAATTAAATTATTTTTCAGAACTAAATCCTGTTGATTTAAAAGAAATTTATAAAACATATTTTACTGATTTGCAGGATTTAAATAATTGGGTAAGAGTTTATTGATTGAATATTTAAAAGGCAGACTTTGCAGCCAAAGCGGCTGCGCTTGTTGACTTTCGGTAATCGGTTGTGTTAAAATCATAAAAAACGAATAGGCTTTGTCGGGCATATGTTTTTTGATGGCTTATGCCGACAGAGCTTTCTTAAAATTTTGAACATTATGCTTAAAGCGTCGTGCCGACTCGATTGATGTAGGGGAGAAAGAGTGCATTGACATATAATTAAACAGGGGAGTAATAAATTGAAAAAAACAAACAGAGTAGTAACAAGTATAATAGCCGTAGCAATGATTTTGTTGAGTATTTGTTTTTGTGCAGGCAGATGCGAAGAAAAGACAGATATATTTGAAGGAAAAATTCAAGTATGTCTGGAAGTGTATTTTTTGAAGACAAACAAGAAAATAGAGAAAAACAGTACGACAGAGCTGCCGTATACCGGAGAAAACATCCTGTTCAAATATAAATTAAAAGGACAGAATACAGGAACAGATTATTCGTACAAATTAATCGATGAGCCTTGTTATGTAACAATTACTAAACAAGGAAGTAGCGAGCAAGTAGATGAAATAATTGACCGCGGGCTATATTGGATAACGGTAAGATATAATGGTTTGGCAACAAACAAAGATTTTGGATCTCCAGAATTTATATTTCGTATAAAGATAATTTAAGGAGGAATTTTTAAACAAATTTTTGTCGTTACTAAGTTTAATGGATAAATTGAAATTGGACAAATTATTTTGACGGATAAGGATATTTTCTGTATGGTTGCCGATTTTGAAAAAAACGCTGCTGCTTACGACGCGATTTGCGACAGTTGGGCTGAAACGAGAAATAAAAGCCCGATCAATCGTTGCGTCGTGCAGTTTGCCGCCCTGCTTGAAAAAGGCTGTCACGTGCTGGACATAGGCTGCGGCACGGGTTTCCCCATTGACGCGTATTTGAGCGGGCAGGGGTTTTCCGTCACGGGCATCGACGTTTCGGCAAGGATGCTGGAAAAGGCAAGAAAACTAAACCTGAAAAACGCGCGCTTTTTGCTCGCCGACGCGGCGGAGTATTTTTCCGATGAGCAATTCGGCGGCGTCATAGCCTTTGATTCGCTGTGGCATCTGTCTCGAAATAAGCAGCTTGAAGCGTATTCTCATATTGGCGCCATGCTTAAAAGGGGCGGATATTTTTTGTTTACCCACGGAAAAAGAGAGGGAGAGACGTCGGGAGAGATGTTCGGAGAAAAATTTTTTTACTGCGCGCACGACATGTCGGCTGTCACAGACGTTTTGCGGCGCAACGGGATGGAAATCGTAGCTTTGACGGAGGACTACCGCGAAGAAACGACGGGACACAGGGAGCTGCTGGTCGTTGCCCGAAAATCGGAGTGAAAATTTGTTTTTGGTTTTTTAACGATGTTTTTTAGAGCGGTTGAAGGAAAACCGCTCTTTTTTGTCCGCTGAATTTGAAGTAAATTTTCTCTTTTGTCGGGCGAGGCTTGCGTTCGAGCGCGCAAAATGAAATTTGATTGACTTTTTTTCGCCGCAGAGTTTTTTTGCGGCGTTTTTTTGTCTGCAAGCCAAGCCGTTGCCGCAGCGTTTAAAAACGCCCGCAAAATAAAAGCTTTATCGGACTCATAGCCCAACTATGACATACTGTTGTCTTATTTCGTTTGCTACCATGATTTTGATAAGCGCGCAATGTCAATTTTTTTCAGGAGGAAGAAATGGAAATCACCAACAATCAAAATGCGGAAAGCTTCGTCGTGCGCGAGCTGACCGAGAAAAGCAATGGGAACGCAAAATATTTTTTGCTTTCAAACGGCAATATAAGAGCGGAATTTTACGCTTCCGAATGCGCGGAAACGATTTCTGCGGAAGAAACGAATGCGGATAAATTGCCTGCTGCCGTTAAGGCAACCGCCGCAGCAGACAGTCAAACGCTCAATCTCGGCGTAACCGTGTACGGGTTTACCTCGGATTTGCCTACTCCGATAAGCGGAAACAATACGTACAACATGTATGCGCCGAATATTACACGCAACGCGTCGGCTTTTTTGGTAAAGGGCAACAGAACGGCAATGAGCAGGGTTGCCTTTGTGCAGGTTGGCGGAAGCGTGCCCCAAGGGATAGATATACAAAGCTGCAAGCTGTATCTATGCACGGGAAGCACGGCGCCCGACAATCTTTTTTATTCTTACGCCAATATAGCGGGTAACCCGATAACGGTTAATTCGGTGTCGTTTTCAACAACGCCCTCGGGCTTGTTTTCATATTCTTTGGGCGAAGACAACAGATATTGGGCGACAATCGAAGTTGCCGCAACTGCGGGCGCGAGCCTTAACAGAGGGTTCTGCCTGTTGCCGTATTCGTCTGCGATGATGGCGGTGTCTGTTTGCAGCTCTGTTGCCGAGCAAAGCGTGAGACCTAAATTGGTTGTGGAATACACTCTGCCCGTTGACGCAAGCCACGAAGATATTGCGGACGTTGCCGCAAATCTGCAATACGCCGCAGTTGAAGAAAAGGAGCAGTCCTACGTAGAGGGCGGCGCCGGCAACGCGGGAGAGTACGGCGTAAACGTAAGGACGGGGCGGCTGTTTTTCGACAAACAGCTGTTTTCGCTCGGCGGCAACAAAATGCCCGCGAGCTTTGAGCTTTGCTACAACAAAGCCAACGCCGATACGCGAAAAATCAACACCGACAACTCGACGGCTAAAACCTTTAATCTTGCCACGCATATGCCAAAGGGCTTCAAGCTCAACTGTCAGCAGTATGTGTTTCCTTCGGGAAACGATTACGTTTACGTGGACGGCGCTTACAATTATCACACGTTTGCGCTTGCGCAGAACGCGACGGACGTATATTTCGACACGGCGGGAACGGGACTTTTGCTTTACGTCAAGACGGACGGCTTTGAAATAAAGGACAACACGTTCAACCGCATGACGTTCAACGCCAAGGGGCTTTTGATTTCCGTCGAAAAGACGTTCAAAAATGCAACCGTAAGCATGACAAACGCTTACGACGCGGAGGACGCCGACAAGCTGGTTTCAGTGACGGACGGCATGGGGCGCGTGACGCAGTTTGCATATGCGGGAAGAACCGTAACCGTGACAAAGCCCGACGGCAACACGCTGACAATGACAATGAACGACGACTGGCGCCTTGCGGGGCTGTCCGAGTCGGACGGCACCTCAAACTCTTACGCTTACTACGCGGACGGAGTTTTGGAAAGCGCAGAAAACAGCGCGGGAGAAAAAGCCGTTTTCACCTTCGACGCGCAGGGGCGCGTTGCAGGCGTGAAAAACAAAGTCAAAGGCTCGACCGTGAGCAACACCCTGTTTGACTATACTTTAAGCTATCTCACCAAGACGGTGACTTACCGATACACGGACGACGAGGACGCGACGGACAAAATCAGATACGTCTACGAGTTTGACGGCGACGGCAAAACCGTCCGCACTTACGAAGCTCTCGACGACGCTTTCAACTCATACGGAAACATACAATTCAGGTCGGAGAGCGAGTTCGAGCACTTTGTGCAGACCAACACGGGCACGCCCATGCTTTCGGGTATGTTCGAGACGGCAGGCGAAATTCTCGGAAACAAGGAGATGAGCGGGAATAAAACGGTTTACAGTGTAAATTCCCTTTCGGAGCTGCCGAAAACCAAATCGGGCGAACACTATGTGCTTTCGGCAACGGCAAATCTTTCGGGAACCAACGCGAATGAAGTTTACAAAATCGAGCTTGTGGAAGCGGGCACGACCGAAAGGGTAATAAAAACTCTCGAATTTACCGCGGGAGAAAACCGCCCTCAGTACCGTGCAATTTCATTTACCGTGCCCGACGACATAGGGCAGGCTGGATTTAAACTCGTAGTACAAGGCGGCTCGGCGAGCTTTAATAACGTCAAGCTGACGAAAACCTTGAAGCCAAAGACATACGACTGCACAAACATGGGAAAAAACGTAGATTGACAACGTGTGCGGACAGAAATGGTCGTCCCTGACGGGGAATATGTCTGTGGAGTATACTCCTACCGCCTCCTCTGCCGTCGTGGAGCTTAACAACATAAAATTCCTTGCGGAGGACTTTGAAGTAAACAAAAAGAACGCCAACGACTCGACGGCGGGGTTTGACGTGTGGTACAACGGCTTGAAAAACTGCATACACAACGCCCATAACGTAAAGTTTTTTACAGGCTCGACAAAATACACCTTTAACTGCGTCGAGTTTGCAAGAGTCACCTTCGAGAACGGCAGAGCGATTATCGACAAGACTGTTTATTCTCCCGAAACGGGCGTATACGCCAGGGCGGTCAGGAACGTTATAGAAAATTATGACGGCGGCTCCGACAGCTATCTCATAGAGCAGTACACGGATTTGGACGAGGATATGCTTGCCGTCAGAAAAAAAGGCTTCAACGATATGATAACGGAATACTCTTACGACTACCTAGGCAACCTGACTTCGGAAAAAACCTATGATTATTGGTCGCCCGACACCTTTTTCAAAACGGAATACGTCTACGAGCAGAACGGCGGATTTTTGAAAAGCGTCACGACGCACGACCTGTCGCCCGCGGTCACGGTGCAATACTCCAACACTCTTTCCACAGGCAATGTTTCCGAGGTGACAAGCCCTCGCGGACAGACGACATCAAGCGTTTACGCCGCAAACAACGTTCAGCTCACGGAAATTTCTTCCACGGTTGACGGAACGAAAAACAAAAACGGTTTTTCATACAATTCGGGACGTCTTGCAAGTGCAAGCAACGACGGAGTGAGTTATCAATTTTACTACAACAGCTACAACGAGGTAAGTTCGGTTTACGCCGGAGGAAGCAAGCTGCTCGAAAAAATCTACGAGCACACGCCGCAAAAGGACGTGGTGGTGACAAAGCACGCCAACGGCAACGAGGTGCGCAAAACGTACGACAAATACGAGCGCCTTGTCAAGGTGGAGGAGCGTCTGTCCGCTTCGGACGAATTTGAACAGAAAACCGTCTATATTTACAGCGACAACGACGTCTCGAACATCGTCGACCCGTTTGACCAAAATCTGACAATATCTGCCGACAGTCCTTTGCGCATTGTGCTTGACAAAGAAAAAGGTACACGGTATAATTATGACAATAGCGGAAGAGTGTCGGAAACAGACGGATGTGGTGTTTGGTACGATGAGAAGAACCGACTGTATTCGAGAGACGTTACAACGCCGTTTGGAAAGATAGCGACGTATGTGGACTATGCGGACGGTCAGTATCCCGACAACCCGGACAGAGTGAAAGGGAGCAGGTCAGGCGGATATACGGAGAATTATAGTTACGACAGTCTGAGCCGCATAGACGGAATAGACGTGGAACTGGCATCCACCGCGAGCAGCCCGAGAAAGACTTGCAGTTTGAAACGCGAGATAACGTACAACGACAGCGACGCAGAGGAAGGGAACAAGAAATACGCCTCCGAGCTTGTGAAAAGTATCTCGGTGCGAGACGGAAACAAAGGGGAATTCGCGGCTGCGCTAAGCGCATATACGTTGGATTACGACGGGGACGGAAACATCACAAAGCACACCACGCAAGTGACATATGAAAGTTCCGGTTTGTTTATCCCCGCGACAACTGAAAGTTTCGGTTTAATGCCGCCTGCAACTTCGGATTACACTATCCTGCAAACCAAGACAACGAGCGCGACATACGAGTACGACAAACTGAACCGCCTGACGCGAGAAAACAACGAAAGACTGGGGAAGACCTGGACGTACAGTTACGACGCGGGCGGCAACATAACGGAAAGGAAGGAATACGCCTACACCACGGCGGAGCAGCTTGACAACGAAACGGCAACGGCGACTAAGGAGTACGTTTACCGCACAAGCGGTTGGAAAGACCAACTATTGAGCTATGACGGAGAAAGCATAGTCTACGACGCAAGCGGCAATCCGACAACGTACAGAGGAGCGACACTGGGATTCGAAGCGGGCAGACGACTCAAAAGCTACAAAAAAGCTGGAGACGCCAACGCATACGAGTTTACCTTTGACTACCGCGGAGTAAGAAATAGCAAAAAGACAAAGGACGCCGACGGACACGACAAAACGTGGAGCTTCTATTACGACGAGGACGGCAAACTTTGGGGCGAGACGAAGAGCGAAAAGGTTCAGCAAGGCAACTTCGGCATAAAGCTGTGGACGGATAAAATAACCAAGATAGGGTATTTCCACCTAAACAGCGGCTTGGCGGGATTTACTTTGTCAAGGCAGACGGGGATTGCAGATGCTGTCAAGGCGGACTATATTTACCGCAAAAACGCTTTGGGCGACATAGACGGAATATTCGACGCCGACATGAATTTAATCGGGGAGTACGTCTACGACGCGTGGGGCAACTGCACGATAGAGGCTTCGGGGGCGGACAACATAGAGATAATGGAAACCAACCCTTTCCGCTACCGCGGGTACTACTGGGATAAGGAACTAAACTTCTACTACCTCCAAACCCGATACTACGACCCTCAGACAGGCAGATTCATAAATGCGGACAACGTCGGCTACGGAGTAATTAATTTTAATAAAATAAACGCTTTAAATCTTTATTCTTACTGTATAAACAATCCGATAAACTACAAAGACCCGACAGGAGAAGATTGGAAATCCTTTTGGAAAAAAGTCGGCAACTTTTTCAACAAAGTCGTAGATACAATAGATGCGGTAATCATGACTTTCAGTATTGAAGGCGGTGTCGGCATGGGGTTTGGTTTTGATTGGGAGTTAGGACCTGTTTCATTTGATTTTGGAGGACACGGTAATTTATTTTATTTCAAAGCCGGAGGCGATGAAGATTATCCTTTTGGTACGGAGAGAGAAGTCGGATTTGGCTTTAAATTTGGTAATATTGCTGTTGGTTTTAATTTTTCTGAAGAATATGAACCTTATGGTGGAGAAGGCTTTGAAAGCTCTACAAATGAACCTAAAGCATTTTTGGGAGTCGGTGCAGGTTTTTATTTCGTTGTTGGCTTTGAATTCAGTATGGGTTGGGATTTGATAGAGTTAAAGGATAGATTGAGGAGAATTTGGGGATGAAGAAGTTAAAAACATGGGGGCTAGTGTTTTTAATTATTGCTTTGCTTGGATTCATAGGCATGGCACTAATTGAATATTACACAGAACTGTTAAAAAACGAAATAATGCTGTTAATATTTATGAGTTTTTTTAGTATTTTATTAGCTACTTCATTGATTTTATTTTCAATTTATAATTATAAAAATGAAAGAAAACCCTTAGCAGTATTGTTGTTTTTAATTGGATTAGCGACGCTTTCCGGTGTAAGCTTTATAATAACTATTAAATTGCTCGGATTCATATAAAAAACGCCCTTTAAGGGCGTTTTTTTATATGAATCAATTTGACAAAAAATCTATTAAGGTTAAAATAATAATAAAGTTCTAATAAATGCTTTTAAGCAAAAAAGGAATACGCCTAAACAACGGCGGAGCATCGTCAGGCGGCGTAATTAGGTTTGGATTAATGAATATTAAAGAATTCAGAGCTAGCGACTTGGATGTCATGCAAAGGCTGGTAGGCTTAAAATTAAAAAAATTTTTTAAACAATTAGATTTTTATATATTTGTTTTCGGTGATGAAACCGAATATACGCTACATACTTATTGTACTTTTAAAGTACGGAAAGACAATCGAATTTTGCTTACGGCTGCGGATGAAAATTATTATCCAAATTGCGAACCTATGCCGGTCAAAGTTTACAAAAAAGACCCGATGCATCTTAAAAGTTTGTTAAAAACAAACACAGAAAAATTAATGCAAATATTAGGGGATTCTGTCATAAAAAGCGTGAAGGTGACCGATACGGCGGATATAATCATCGAGTTTGAAAATGGAGTTGTCATGGAGTTTTTCATAGATTATACGTGGCAAAACAGCGAATATTTTAGATTTTTTAAATTAGATGATTCGGATAATCCTCATTATGTAGTAAAGTTTTATGATGGATTTATTATGATTAAGCTGGGTAAAATTGATTGAAGTCTGCTATTGAAAAACACATTGGGGAAGTTAAATAAGGAGGGAGTAAGTGAAAAGGATTGCATTGATTTTGATTTTATTATTGTGCGTCTGTTTTTTTGCGGGATGTGATTATGAACCTACCGTGTTTTCCGATGAATTTGAGATGAGCGTATTTTATGCGGCTACGTCAAAAGAATATTGGTTGACTATTACTCATTTCAATGAAGAAAAAGAAAATTATTTTATTCCCAAAAACAAAGAATACTACCCAAATGAAAGAAAATATCAGAAAAAGATTGATTCCCGAATCGGAGAAATAAAAGTTTTGGATGATTTTCTTTGTTATAGTAATCAAAATGTAAAAAGTATAACTTTTGACAATGAAATGAGAATAGGGATAGAATACGGTTGTTTCATGAATTGCCGCAATTTGACGGAAGTAAAAAACGCCGCCGTTATTCATAGTATTTCAGATTGGGCATTTATGAATTGCGTGAATTTAACTGCCATAAATTTAGACGGAATAGAGGACATTTCTAAGCTTGCTTTCAGCGGTTGTGTTAAATTAAAACAGGTTTTCATCGGAGAAAAAATCAAGTATATAGGTTATAATGCATTTGCAAATTGCAATGAAGAATTAAGTGTTACCGTTACTGCGACTGAACCGCCTGAAATTAAATACGGCGTATTTGACGGAATAGAACATTTAACAATAAAAGTGCCCGCGGATTCGATGGAGTCGTACAAAAATGCAGAAGGCTGGAATGAATATTCTGACAAAATAATAAAAATTGCTCAATGAGTTTTATAATCAAAAGAGTAAAAACAAAAACGCTCCTATGGGGCGTTTTGTTTTTATGTGCTTACGCTTCTGTTTGAAGGAAAAGAATTATTCGGGTTTGTTTGTGTCGGTCGACCGTGGCTGACTGAATACGGGGCGCAGCAAGTCTTCCGCGCTCAGTCCGAGCGCTTTTGACAATCTGACAAAATTCAAGGAGTTCGGTATGGTTTTGCCGTTGAGCCAATTTTTGAAAGAAGGAAATGTTTGGAGAAAACCGTGCTTTTTGAGGTAAAACATTTTAGGCGCGTTTTTTGATACGAATCGACGGAGGTTTGGCGTTATATTTTTGCAGTTCATGTCTTGTTCATAGCTGTCCGGAAAATCGTCGAGCCCGAGAACGAAGCTTGCCGAGCGGTCAAGACAACGTGCGACGTCAAGCATGATTTCGAGCGAGGCTCCTGTTTTCCTGAATTTTTTGAGTTTTCGCGCAAGAAGTAAAATTTCTTTGTTTTTGACGGGTTCTTTTGTTTCGTAAAACAAGTCGTCAATCAGTAATTTTATATTGTCGAAAAAATTTTTCATTGTTTTTCCTAAATCGATGAAACGGGCAGACGAAAAGTCCGCAGACGCGTAAGGTGGCGGGACGTATAATCAAAATATATATAGAATGCATTGTTTGCCGTTTATATTTTAACAAAACTCTAAACAATATTTTGTTTTTGTGCAAAACCGTCAACCGAAAGGAAAAAGTCGGACAGTTTTATTATTTTTGCTTTTCAAAGCACAGGAAAAAACCTCTGCCGACACAAAACCGTTGTAAAATTTAAGAAATTCGGCGGCTGCCGTTTGTCTGCGACTTGACGCTTCAAACGGCGGCTTGACAAGGGGCAGGTTATGTCGGTAGAAAAAGTAAAGAAATATTTTGCGGCTTTCGGTCTTTCGGAAAGGATTATGGAGTTTCCCGTTTCAAGCGCGACTGTCGAGTTGGCTGCGGCGGCGTTGAATTGCGAAAGGGGAAGGATTGCAAAGACGCTGTCTTTTTTTGCGGGAGAAAAAGTTATTGTCGTTGTTTTTGCCGGGGACGTAAGAGCGGACAATGCCAAATTCAAGGCATATTTCGGGACTAAAGCCAAAATGCTGCCTCCCGAAGAGACGGAAAAACTTGTCGGTTACGCCGTCGGAGGAGTTTGTCCTTTCGCCTTGAATGAGGGGGTGGAGGTGTATCTCGACGTTTCGTTAAGACGCTTTCGCACGGTTTTTCCCGCTTGCGGCAGCTCCAACAGCGCAATAGAACTTACCCCTTGCGAGCTGGAAAAATATTCGGGCAGTTTGGGCTGGATTGACGTAAGCAAGGTGGTAATTTAGTTTCGGTAATTACGTCGGGAAGCTTTCACTGCCAATCAAAGACGAATTTTTTTGCAGGTACATAATATAAAATATGGATATGAACGTAAAAATTTCGCTTTGCATGATAGTGAAAAACGAAGAGGACGTAATCGCCCGTTGTCTGGATTCGGTGTCCCGCTGCGTTGACGAAATAATAATAGCGGACACCGGCTCTTCCGACAGGACAAAGGAAATTTGCAGGGATTTTACCGACAAGGTTTTTGACTTTGAGTGGACGGATGATTTTGCCGCCGCAAGAAATTTCTCTTTTTCCAAGGCGACGGGGGACTATTTGATGTGGCTGGACGCCGACGACGTTGTTTCTTCCGAAAATATCGGGCTTTTAAAGGAGCTGAAAAAAACGCTGGCGCAGAAAAATCCCGATGTGGTGATGTGCAAATACGTCACTTCTTTCGACGAAAACGGAACGCCGCTTTTCAGCTTTTTCAGAGAAAGACTTCTCAAACGAACGGCAAATTTCAAATGGGAGGGGTTTATTCACGAGTGTATTTCCCCGCGCGGTAACATTATTTATTCGGATTTTACCGTCCACCACAAAAAAGAGAGAGGCGCAGGCGACCGAAATCTCAGAATCTTTCAGAAAAAAATTTCGCAGGGCGTTAAGCTTGACGCGCGCAACACCTTTTATTACGGCAGGGAGCTATGTTACAACAAAATGTACGCGGAGGGAGCGGCGGTGCTGGAAAGGGCGCTGGATATGGATTTGAAAAACAACCGCAACGAAGCGTGCCTGTTTTTATACGACTGCTACAACGCGATGGACGAAAAGCAGAAAGCGTTTCTTTCGCTGTGCAGGAGTCTGGAAAAGGGACCTCCCCGCGCGGACATTCTGTGTCGGATTGCAGGCGTTTTCAAGGCGCGGCGCGACTTCGAGACTGCGGCATTCTGGTACGACGCGGCGACGAAATGCGGCGATATGTCCGCAAGAGGCGAGTTCGACAGGGCGGAATTCAGGACGTTTATACCGTTTGTCGAGTTGTCGTGCTGTTATTTTTATCTGGGGGACAAAAAAAAGGCTTTGATGTTTCATGAAAAGGCAAAAAGTCTGCGTCCCTCTCATCCGTCCGTCCTGTTCAACGAAAGGTTTTTCGGCGCTCAATAAAAAAATATAAATAATTAAAAAAAATGTTTGACATCGTTTAAAAGATATGCTAGACTAAATAAGCTGTCGCGGGGAGCGGCAGCGGAAGAAGCTTGAAAAGTGAATAGAGATAGCGAAAAAAAACACAGTCAATAAAAGAG